>ENA-OSEY01001375-OSEY01001375.1-marine-metagenome-genome-assembly--contig:-NODE-1375-length-16867-cov-4.903871_pt1 | contig 16867 bp, 16 predicted proteins | sample MGYA00248465_ERZ534230 | MGnify/ENA primary metagenome ERZ534230 (study PRJEB26409, sample SAMN06344110) | marine metagenome | isolation source: Sea water from surface | place: Atlantic Ocean:Southern...
TGGGTGGTGGCCTGGCCGGTGCTGCTCTCCATTTCCTGCCCGCAGTTCGACGGGAGGTTGAGTTGCGGGTGCAGGCGGTGTCCCGGGATGGACTGCGGATTGACGCCTGTGCACTTGGCAATGGGGCCGGTCGCCTTGGGGCGGCGCGGCTGGCGCAGCTGCGCCTTGGCGGGATGATGGCCGACGACTGAGTCGTTTCCTGCCATGACCACTGTTCCGGAGCCTTCGGCAGAGCTGCTGCAGAGGGCCGGTGCCGTTCGTCTGGCGGCGGTGGAGTTGGGGCAGACGGACAATCAACAGCGGGCCGGCGCTCTCCAGGCGATGGCCGATGCTCTGGCCGAACGGGCTGACGTGATCGTGGCGGCTAACCGTCAAGACCTCCAACGCTCTGCAGCCGAGGGGTTGGCGCCGGCACTGATGGCGCGGCTGAAGCTGGATGACACCAAGTTGGCGGCGGCCATTGATGGCGTCCGCAAGGTGGCCAGCCTGAGTGACCCGCTGGGTTGTCGTCAGTTGCATCGGGAGCTGGATCAGGGCCTGGTGCTGGAACGGGTCTCCGTTCCGCTCGGGGTGGTGGGTGTGATCTTTGAAGCCAGGCCGGATGCGGTGATGCAGATCGCCTCGCTGGCGATTCGTTCGGGCAACGGTGCTCTGTTGAAAGGGGGCAGTGAGGCCCGCTGCACCAATGAGGCTGTGATGGATGCCCTGCAGGCAGGCCTGGCGGCCAGTCCGGTGTCTGCCGATGCCCTGGCGCTGCTCACCACCCGTCAGGAAAGCCTGGCCCTGTTGCGTCTTGATGGCCTTGTGGATCTGATCATCCCCAGGGGAAGCAACGAGCTGGTGCGCTTCATCCAGGACAACACCCGCATTCCTGTGCTGGGCCATGCCGATGGGGTGTGTCATCTCTATGTGGATGCGGCGGCCGACATCGCGAAAGCCGTTCGCGTGGCGGTGGACAGCAAGAGCCAGTACCCCGCCGCCTGCAACGCCATTGAGACCTTGCTGGTGCACCGCTCGATTGCGCAGCCTTTTCTCGCCACTGCGCTGCCGGCCTTCGCTGCTGCCGGGGTGCAGCTGCGGGGCGATGCCGAGAGCGTGGCCCTTGGCGTGGCGGAAGCGGCCACGGAGGAGGACTGGAGCACGGAGTATCTGGATCTGATCCTGGCGGTGAAGCTGGTGGATGATCTCGAGGCAGCCACCGATCACATCCGCTCCTACGGGTCCCGTCACACCGAGGTGATCCTGACGGAGGATGCCCAGACGGCGGATCGTTTTCTTGCGGCGGTGGATAGCGCCGGGGTGTATCACAACTGCTCCAGCCGATTCGCCGATGGGTTCCGTTATGGATTCGGTGCTGAGGTGGGCATCAGCACCCAAACCCTTCCCCCCCGGGGACCTGTTGGTCTGGAAGGGTTGGTGACCTACCGCTATCGGTTGCGCGGCGAGGGCCATATCGCGGCCGACTACGCCAACGGCAGCCGCGTCTTCACCCACATCGATCGGCCGCTCTGATGGATTGCATCGGTGTGCGGGAGCTGCGGTTGTGGGCCCATGTCGGGGTGTTGGAACACGAACGCCGGGATGGCCAGTGGTTCAGCCTTGATTTCAGTGTTCAGCTCGATCTGAAGGCTGCTGCCGTGGCCGACGATCTGACCCGGAGCCTGGACTACAGCGTGGCCATTCAGGCCCTGCAGGATCTGTCCCGGCAGATGCGTTGCCTCACGATCGAGCACTTCAGCGAGCAGATGCTGGATCGCTTGGAATCCCTGTTTGGGGACATGCCGATGTGGCTGCGGTTGACCAAATGTGCTGCACCGGTTCCAGGATTTAACGGTCGGGTGTTCGTGGAACGCTCGCGCCATGGCGGCAGATCAGCCCTGTGAGCATCCCGTTGGTGTTGGTGCATGGTCTCTGGGACACGCCCCGCCTGTTTCACCGATTGATTCAGGGGTTGGACCAGCCCGATCGCCCGTTGCTGGCGCCGCATCTGCCCCATGGTTTGGGGTGGGTTCCCCTGCGGCAGTTGGCCTCGCGCCTCGACCTGCACATTCAGCAACGCTTCGGGGCAGACACCAGAATCGATCTTCTGGGGTTTTCGATGGGGGGCGTGATCGGCAGGATCTGGTTGCAGGAGCTGGGGGGAGCACAGCGCACCCGGCGCTTCTTCAGCGTCGGCAGCCCGCAGCAGGGCACCCTTGCCGCTCAAATGATTCCTCGCCCGCTGCTGGCCGGTGCGGCAGACATGAAAGTGGGCAGTCGCCTGCTGCGGGATCTGAATCGCCAACCCGATGCCCTGGCTGGGATCGAGTGCTCAAGTTTCTTTTGCCGCTGGGATCTGATGGTCTGCCCCGGCTGGAGAGCTGTTCTGCCGCTTGGTCGCTGTGAGGAAATCCCCGTCTGGACCCACCAGCAGCTGATCAGCCACCCCGATGCGATCAGAAGGCTCTGCAGCAGCTTGCGCGCCTGAACTCAGGCCGCGGCCACCAGGCCGGAATGGCGAATCAATGCTTCGGTGCTGGCTGGGCGCCCTCGGAAGGCTTCAAACACTTCTGCTGGGGAGCGACTGCCCCCGAGGCTGAGCACGGTGTCGCGGAAGCGGGCTCCCGTTTCGCGAATCTGCTCCTCCTGATCCAGACCAACCTCCTCAAAAGCGGAGAAGGCATCGGCACTGAGAACTTCAGCCCATTTGTAGGAGTAGTACCCAGCGGAGTAGCCCCCCGCGAAGATGTGGCCGAAGGCGCAGAGGAACTGATCCTCTGGGATGGGAGCCATCACCGTGGTGGTGGCGGCAATCTCACGGCGCAGTTCGTCTGGGGTGATGCCAAGTTCGGGGGTCCACTGGCTGTGGAGGCGGAGGTCACTTAGGGCGAAGTGAACCTGCCGCAGGGTGGCCAGACCTGCATTGAAGGTGCGGCTGCTGCGCAGCTTGTTGAATTCCGCCTCGGGCAGGGGTTCACCGGTCTGCCAGTGGCGCGCCATGCCCATCAACGTGGCGTGATCAAGGCACCAGTTCTCCATGAACTGGCTGGGGAGTTCTACGGCATCCCATTCCACGTTGCTGATGCCGGCTGCTTCCGGTTCCTCAACGGTGGTGAGCATGTGCTGGAGACCATGGCCGAATTCATGGAAGAGGGTCTCCACCTCCTCGAAGCTCATCAGGCTTGGCGTGTCGCCCACAGGTGGGGTCTGGTTGCAGACCAGATAGGCCACAGGCAGCACCACCGATCCATCGGGTTTCTTGCTGAGGCCCAGGCATTCATCCATCCAGGCTCCACCGCGTTTGCTGGCAGGCCGGCTGTAGGGGTCGAGGTAGAAGCCTGCGATCGGTGTGCCATCCGTGCGCTTCACACGGAAGAAGCGCACGTCATCGTTCCAGGTCGGTGCTTCGCCGTCGGCGGCGACGATCTCGACGTCGAACAGCCTTGAACACAGGCTGAACAAACCTTCGAGAACCTGCGGCAGTGGGAACCAAGGGCGCAGCGCTTCCTGATCCAGGTCGAACCTGGATTGGCGCAGCTTCTCCGACCAATAGGCGATGTCCCAGGGAGCCAGCTCATCGGCTTCGGGGGCCTTGTGCTCCCTGGCGATGGCTTGGAGATCCCGCAGCTCTTGCTCAGCTGCTGGGTATGCCGCAGCGCGCAGTTCTTCCAGCAGTGCTTCCACCGCCGGAACATCGTCGGCCATCTTGGCGCTGAGGCTGAGGTCAGCCCAATGGGCATAGCCCAGGCGGGACGCTTGCTCGCACCTCAGGGTCAGGATCTCCTCGATCAGTGCCCGGTTGTCGAGTTCGCCTTCACTGGCCCGCCCCACATGGGCGCGATAGGCCTTCTCCCGCAGGGATCGGTTGTTGGCGTGGGTGAGGAAGGGCAGATAGCGGGGCATGTCCAGTCCCAGCAGCCACGGGCCGGACTCCGCAGACGCATCAGCATCCCCTGCTTCACGCGCTGCGGCGGCCAGTGCCTCTAAGGCCCGTTGCGGCAGGCCTTCCACCTCATGGGGCTGGCTGAGTTTCAAGGTCCACTGCTGCGTGGCATCGAGCACGTGGTTGCCGAATTGGGTGGAGAGAGCTGCCAGGCGTTCACTGGTGCTGTTGAAGGCTGCCTTCTCATCGCCACTGAGGCCAACACCGCGCTGCTGCATCGAGAGCAGCTCGGATTTCAGGATCCGCTTCTGGGTTGAATTGAGCGGTTCGGCGGGATCGCTTTGAAGGGCCATCAGGGCCCGATGAAGAATCTGGCTTTGGCCAAGCCGGTTGCTGAGGCGCACAACATCGGGCTGCTGGGCGGCGTGGGCATCGCGCAGCTCAGCGGAATTGCAGACGCCATTGAGGTGCGACACCACACCCCAGCTCCAACGCAGCCGTTCGCCGATGGCCTGCAGCGGTTGCATCACCCGATTCCAGGACAGCTTCGAGGGGCCGGTTAGGGCTGAATCAAGAGCCTGCTCTAGGGCAGTGAAGTCCTGATCCAGCTGTGCAAGCAGAACCGGGATGTCTGAGCTGACGAGCTCAGGGGAAATGGCTCGGAACTCGGGAAGCCCTTGGCCGCGCAGGAGGGGGGAAACAGTCGACATTTCAGCTGGCAATGAACTGCAGGGCCAGGGCATTGGTGGAGGCTTCGTAGAGATCGATGGCAATGCGGGGCCAGATGCCGATGACCAGGGTCGGCACCAGCAGGCTCAGGCCAATCACCAGCTCTCTGGGGCGCATGTCAGCCACGCTGGCAAGGGCAGGAATCCTGGGGCCGAAGAACACCCTGCGGCACATGGAAAGCAGATAGATCGGTGTGAGCACCAGACCGATGGCGGCCAGCAGCACGGTGATCGAGCGGAACACTGAGGTGAAGGCTTCCTGGCTGGTGATGCCGAGGAACACGGTGATTTCACTGATGAAGCCACTCATGCCCGGCAGGGCAAGGGATGCCAGGGAGCTGGCCAGGAAGAAGGCAAAGGTGATCGGCAGAGCCTTGGCCAGTCCGCCCATGTTCGGGATCGAGAGGGTCTTGGTTCGCTCGTAGAACACGCCCGTCACGAAGAACATTGCTGCGGCGATCAGGCCATGGCTCACCATCTGAAGCATGGCTCCGCTGATTCCCAACGCGTCAACGGCACCGATCCCCACCAGCACAAAGCCCATGTGGCTCACGGAACTGCAAGCGATCCTGCGTTTGACGTTGTCTTGGGCGAAGGCATTGAGGGCGCCGTAAACGATGTTCACGATTCCAAGAATCACCAAGGCCGGCGCCAGGGTGGCGTGCGCTTCGGGAAGCATCTGCACGTTGAAGCGCAGCAATGCGTAGCCGCCCATCTTCAGGAGCACTCCGGCCAGCAGCATCGACACCGGCGCGTTCGCCTCGCCGTGGGCATCAGGCAGCCAGGTGTGGAGCGGGAACATCGGCAGTTTCACGCCGAAGCCGATCAGGAAGCCCACGTAACACAACACGCCGAAGCTGCCGCCCGGCGAACGAGCCGCCAGTTCCGTGAGATTGAAGGTGAAGGTGTCTCCGGAGAGAGCCAGCGCCAGGCCACTGATCAGGATCAGTAGAGAGGCCAGAGCTGTGTAAAGGATGAACTTGGTCGCGGCGTACTGGCGGTTTTGTCCTCCCCAGATGGCGATCAGCAGGTATACGGGAACCAGTTCCAGTTCCCAGGCCAGGAAGAACAGCAGGAAATCCTGCGACAGAAACACCAGGCCCTGGGCCGAGGCCTGCACCAGCATCAGGGCGAAGTAAAGCCTTGATTTGCGCTGAACCGACCAGCTGGCCGCCACAGACAGAAACGTGACCAGGCCGCTGAGCACCACCAAGGGTGCTGAAAGACCATCAACACCGAGGGACCATTCGAGGCCCAGGGCTGGGAGCCAGTTCACCCGCTCCACCAGTTGCAGCCCTTCAATGCTGGGGTCGAAACGGGTGGCAAACACCCCAATCATCAACAGAAGATCGACCAGCAGGACGACCAGGGTGATGATCTTGGGCGCGGGGGATGGCTTCTCTTCGCTGCTCGGAACCAGTGGCAGCACCAGTGCTGCAGCCGCCGGCAACAGCACAATCAGTGACAACCAAGGAAAGGAACTGCCCGAGACAGCAAGCTCTGCTAACCCAGCATCCATTCCGTGTCCGCAATCTTTAACAAAGCTAACAGGGCTGAACGCCCGGTTTAGGTGGATCTACTCATCCTCGGCCGGTTGCCAGTGGCTGCCTGAGGTCTGCAAATTCAGCACCGGCGCGCGGCTGGCAACCCCTGCCGCTTCCCAGGCTTTGACCATGGCGCGACTCACGGCAGGGCCTTTGTCTTCTTCGCACAGAGCCAGGACGCTCGGTCCAGCTCCGCTGATGGCGCAGCCCCAGGCGCCCGCCTCCATGGCCGCCTGTTTGACCTGGTCACCGCCTTTGATCAGTCGCCAGCGGTAAGGCTCATGCAAACGATCATGCATGCCGTCGGAGATCAGATCACCATTGCCGGTGCGCAGCCCCTGCAGCAGCAGCGTCAGGGCGCCCAGATTGACCACGGCATCGCCAACGGGAATGGCCTTCGGCATGGCCCGGCGGGCTTCGCTGGTGCTCAGGCGAATTGATGGAATCGCCACGACGGCCTTCACGCTCGGCGTCCATTCGCATCGCACAACGCGCCAGCGCTGGGAGGCGGCTTTGGCGGTCATGCAGAGGCCCCCCAGCAGGGAGGGCACAACGTTGTCGGGATGCCCTTCGATGTCGATGGCCAGCTCGAGCAGCTTCTCCTTGGAGAGGGGCTCGCCAACGAGGGCATTGGCTCCCATCAACCCCGCCACGATGGCCGTAGCACTGCTGCCCAGACCCCGTGCCGGCGGCACGGCAAGACGCACCCGTGCCTCAAGGGCGACCGGCTCAAGCCCGGCCGCCTTCCACACCCGTTGGGCTGCTCGGTACACGAGGTTTTCAGGCCCACCGCGGAGGTGACTTCCCTCCGATCCTTCAATAATCAGCTCAAACCGTTCACCACCCCCTTCGATCCGCCGCATCGCGAATCGGTTGTTCAGGTCGAGGGCTGCACCGAGGCAGTCAAATCCGGGGCCGAGATTGGCGGTGGTTGCCGGGACGTCCACGACCACTTTCTGACCGATGCGCGGCTGCGCCATCGCTGATCCTCTGCTCAGGCCAGTGTCCCACCTGACTCCGCCAGCATCCGGGCGCGACAGGCTGCACTGAACAGTCCGGCATCGGGATCGATTACCGCCGTGACCTGCATCCCTTCGATCAGCTCGCGGAAGCGACCCTTATCGCGCATCGCATTGAGAAAGCTGGCGGATTGCAGTCCCTTCAGTTGTTTTGATGCGGTGCCCCCACCAACCCAGAGGCCTCCTGTGCAGAGTTCCTGGAGGGCAAGATCGCCTGCCGCTGCCCCATAGGCCTCCAGCCAGAGCTGTAGAGCGCGTTGCATCAAGGGATCACCCCCTTCAGCAGCGACGCTCACCTGAGCGGGAAGATCGTTGGAGCTGTTGCGCCGCCAAGCCTCCGCCACGCTGCGCAGGGGGTGCATGGCGGCGTCGGGTTTCTGAAGCAGCCAGTGGGCCACATGCCCCAGCCCGGTGCCACTCACGATGCGTTCGATCGACAGCCGGCTGATGCCGAGGTCTTGTTTGAGCCAGCAGGCCAGCTCCCATTCCGATTCATTGCGCGGGGCAAATTCGCGGTGCCCTCCTTCGCTCGCCAGGGCCACCAGGCCCCGTTCACTCTGCAGTCCCCGTGCCATGCCGAGACCGGTGCCGGCACCAAGAATTGCCACGGGGCCCTTGTCCTGGTGGCCCTTCTGAAGGATCACCTGCTGATTGCCGTCGAAGTGGGGCAGCCCGTAAATCAGCACGCCGAAATCATTCACCAGTTCGAGCCGTTCCGTGCCCGCAGCCTTCGCCAGGTCGGCCTCCCGCAGTCGCCAGGGAAGGTTGGTGATCCGGGCTTCGCTCTGACGCACCGGACCGGCAACGGCGATGCAGGCATGTGTTGGGGCCGGGAGATCAGCGGGACGGTTGTTGAGGAAGGCCTCGAGCATCGGCTCAAGGGATGACCATTCCCCTGAGCGGAAGCGTTCTTGATGCAGCAGGCGCAGTTGACCGGCCTCACTCCCGTAGAGAGCGAGCAGAGTCTTGGTGCCTCCCATGTCCCCAGCCAGGAGTGTGGTGGTGGCCATCCAGGGCTGTGGCGTCTCCTACCAGCGTGGTTCGCTCAAGAAAAGAAGTCCAGTGGAAGTGGTCCCCAGGTGGTGCTTGGCGTGGTGTCGTCGTCGCCGTGGCCACTGATCAGAATTCCTTCGCCGAGGCCGTGCTCGATCCGAATGCGGATCGTGCCCCCCTTCTGATTGGCTTTCAGGAAAACAGGACCCGCTTCCTCAGGGCTGTCGATGAGCTCCAGCGGCTCCCACTGTCGGCTTTGCTCCAGGTTGCGCAGCGCTGTGAGGGCCTGCTCGCTGGACGGAGCCATAACGCCGACGGTGAACCAGCTGGCCTTGGCCATGGCCTGATCAAGTTCTGCTCGCAGCTCACTTTTGATCTGGGGCAGCAGCTCCGGTGCTCCGCGCAGACGCGCGAGATCGGCAAGGTTCTGCACGGGGGAATCCGTCATCGGTTCAGCTCCAGGCCTGCGGCGCGCTCGCTGTTGGCCATCTGGGCAGCACTGAGAAGGTCGGACACTGCTGTAACCCCGAGATCACCGTCCCGTCGGCTGCGCAGGCTCACGGCGTTCTGCTCCGCTTCCTTGGCACCGATGACCGCCAACACAGGGATCTTCATCTGTTCGCCGGTGCGGATCAACTTGCCGAGCCGGTCGCCGCTGCGGTCGACGGTGGCGCGAACACCAGCCTTGGTGAGTTGATCGAGCAGCTGTTCCGCGTAGGGTTGCACCTCGTCAGTGACCGGCAGCAGACGCACCTGCTCGGGGGCCAGCCAGAAGGGGTAATCGCCGGCGTAGTTCTCGGTCATGATCCCGAAGAACCGCTCCAGCGAACCGAAGATGGCGCGGTGGATCATGATCGGCCGCTGCTTGCTGCCGTCGGCGGCGATGTAGTCGAGCTCGAACCGTTCCGGCAAGTTGAAATCCAACTGGATGGTGGAGCACTGCCACATCCGGCCGATGGCGTCTTCGATCTTGAGGTCGATTTTCGGGCCGTAGAAGGCTCCGCCGCCCTCATCAATTTTGTAGGCCCAACCCTTGCGCTCCAGGGCCTCAATCAGTCCCTTGGTGGCCAGGTTCCAAACGGCGTCTTCGCCGATGGACTTCTCCGGGCGGGTGGAGAGGTTGATCTCGTAGTTGCTGAAATCGAAGGCGGAGAGGATCCGTTCGGTGAGATCGAGGATCTTCAGGATCTCGTCGCTGATCTGCTCCGGCAGGCAGAACACGTGGGCATCGTCCTGGGTGAAACCCCGCACCCGCATCAGACCGTGCATCACACCGGGCCGCTCGTAGCGATACACCGTTCCCAGCTCCGCCCAGCGGATGGGCAGTTCCCGGTAGCTGCGCAGTTTGCTGGCGTAGGTGAGCACGTGGAACGGGCAGTTCATCGGCTTGAGCTGGTACTCCCGCTCATCCACCTCCATCGGGCCGAACATGCTCTCGGCGTAGAAGTCGAGGTGGCCTGAGGTCTTCCAGAGGCTGATGTCCGCCACGTGGGGGGTGTAGAGGAGCTCGTATCCGCCCTCGAAGTGGGCCTGGCGCCAGAACTCCTCGATCAACAGGCGCATGCGGGCACCGCGGGGGTGCCAGAACACCAGGCCAGCCCCGGCCTCATCCTCGATGGAGAAGAGGTCGAGGTCTTTGCCGATGCGGCGATGGTCGCGGCGAAGCGCTTCTTCCTTGCGGCGTTTGTGCTCCGCCAGCTGTTCCGGGGTTTCCCAGGCCGTGCCGTAGATGCGTTGCAGCTGCGCTTTGGTTTCATCGCCTCGCCAGTAAGCGCCTGCCACGCTTTCCAGCTCGAAGGCCTTGGCATTGAGTTGGCCGGTGTGATCCACGTGGGGGCCGGCACAAAGGTCCCACCAGTCCTCCCCAAGGGTGTAAAGGGTGATCGGTTCATGCAGCCCCTCAAGAATCTCGAGCTTGTAGGGCTCGTTCTGGGCTTTGATTTTTTCCTCGGCCTCGTTGCGGCTTACTTCAACCCGCTGAAGGGGCAGCTTCTTATTGATGATTTTGATCATCCCCTTCTTGATGGCCTTCAGGTCGGCCTCCGTGAAGGGATCGGGATTGTCGAAGTCGTAATAGAAACCTGTTTCGGTCCAGGGGCCGATGGTGACGCGTGCCTTGGGAAACAACTGCTGCACAGCCATGGCCATCACATGGCTCATGGAGTGCCGAATCTTCAGCAGTTGATCGCTTTCGCTGGTCTTGGGCAGAACCACCGGTGCTGAAGGGGCTGGGGTGGTTGCTGCAGCGCTGCTCACCGGTTCGGGTTCATGGCCCGCCATCCTATGGGCGAGACCCGAGGGCAATACGTGGGTGAGTCAACCAATCGGGAAGCTGGAGCACTTTTGGATGAGTTGCTGTCTTCCCTTCTCGATGACTTCGAGCACTGGTTTCAGCGGGGCGAGGAGCTTCTGCAGGCCTGTCCGGAGGAGGTGATGCCGCAGGAGGAGCGTCAGCGCATGGAGGTGCGGTTGCAGGACGGCAAGAAAGCCATTGCTGCAACGCGGTCACTTGTGGCTGCATCAACGCAGCCCATGGCGGTCTCCATGGAGGTGATGAGCCCGTGGCATGGCCTGGTCACGGAGGTGTGGGCTCTGGCCGCGAGGTTGGGGTCGTCCCGTTCGACTCAGGCCCCCAGTTGATTGCGCAACTCGCGCAAGTTGCTGCTGTAGAAGCTCGCCAGTTCCTGATGGCTCTTCACAGGTTGACCGTAGGCGGAGCGGCCAGTCCAGGTGGGGAAGGATGCCCATTCCGGAGCCAGCTTCGCCATGGCGTTCTTGGTCAGGCCCTGTCGGTCAATCTCGCTGAGAGCACCCCGGCGCTCAACGAGGTGCAGAGCGGCCTGATCCTGGTGCCTGGGCTCGAAGCTGCTCAGCCTGAGTTCCTTCGCCACTCCTTTCCAGGTCTTGGGCAGAAATTGATAAGCCCCGGCAGCGGCGCTGGTGTAGCGCTTCACAATCACCCGCTCGGGATGACGTGAGAGGTCCTGGAACTGCCCTCCGCCATACATGATCCGATATCCCTTGTCTTCGCCGTCCTTCCAGGTTCCCTCGGCGTAGCGAATGGTGTTGAGCAGGGCGCGTCGCTCAGGCGTCAGCTCATAACGCCCGCCCTCCTTGCCGGAGGACAGGGTGGCGCGGCTGCTGGTGGCGCTTTGCTCAGCCTGTTCTGCAGGCGCCTCTGCGTTCTGGATCGGCTGTTTGGCTCCTGCGGACAGCACCAATCCTGCGGTCAGGGCTACACCGACCACAGGCCGGCTCCAACGTGTGACTGGGCTGAACACAGAAAAAAGACGATGCACGCAGAACAATCAGATGGACGGTCACAGTGCTGGCCCATGAGACCTGGACGCGAGATCGGCGCCTGAGGGGTTGACGCGTCGTCTCCGCTGTGTATATGCAGCTGAGAGAAGGGTGAGAGTCTTGCAAGACTCGCGGTCGCGACTGAGGTTGTCTCGGTCAGGTCTTGGTGGCCAACGCCCAAGCTCGTGTCAGCCGCATTGATAAGTGCGGCTGATGCTTGCCTTGGGTGGCGATCAGGCTGGTCGGGCGAAGCCCAAGGCGTCCCGAACCCGTTCAAGCGTGGCGTTGGCCACGGTTTCGGCTTTCTCGCGGCCTGTGCTCAGCACCTGGTCAAGCTCGGTGGGGTCCTGCATCAGCTCCCGGTAGCGGGCCTGGATCGGCTCCAGGGCGTTCACGGTGGCTTCGGCTAGCAACGGCTTGAACTGTCCCCAACCCATCTCGCCACATTCAGCGGCGGCCTGCTCCCGCCCTTTGTCGCTCAGGATTGCGTAAAGCCCAAGCAGGTTGTCGGTTTCCGGTCGATCAGGGTTGCCGAATTCGAGGCCACGTTCTGGATCGGTTTTGGCGCGTTTGATCTTTTTGGTGATCAGCTCCGGAGGGTCCAGAAGCGTGATTCGACTCCCCTCGTTGGGATCGCTCTTGCTCATCTTGCTGCGACCATCCGTCAGGCTCATCACCCGTGCCCCTTCCTTGAGGATCATCGGTTTGGGCACTTTGAGCACCGGCGTCTCCTTGTCGCCGAAGCGGGCATTGATCCGCTGCTGGGCGATGTCGCGCGCCAGCTCCAGGTGCTGCTTCTGATCCTCACCGACGGGCACCAGGTCAGCGTCGTAGAGAAGGATGTCGGCGGCCATCAACACGGGGTAGTCCAGCAGGCCCACGGAGACGTTGTCTCCCTGCTTCACCGCTTTCTCCTTGAACTGAATCATCCGCTCCAGCCAGTTGAGCGGCGTGACGCAATTCAGCAACCAGCACAGTTCGCTGTGGGCTGCCACCTGGCTCTGGACAAACACCGAGCAGCGTTTGGGGTCCATGCCACAGGCCAGGTAAAGCGCTGCTGTGGAACGGGTGTCCTCAGCCAGGCGGCTGGGGTCATGGGGAACGGTGATGGCGTGGAGATCCACGACACAGACAAAGGTGTCGTGGGTCTCCTGCAGATCAACCCAATTGCGGATGGCACCCAGCCAATTGCCGAGGTGCAGTGCTCCGGTCGGTTGCACCCCGGAAAGAACCCTTGGCTGGCTCATCAATCAGGCCTCGGTTGCTTCGGTTTTGGTGTCGTCGCTGGGGGCGGCTTCTGACTCCACCACCGGCTCCACAACTGGTTCCACCTCCGGCTCGGCAACCGGTTCAGCCGGGACTTCCGGCTGGGGTTTGGCCGGTCGGGCAAAGGGATTCGGACGGGACCCACGGCCACCACGCTCATCGTCAGAGCGGCGGCCACGACCACCACCATCGCGGCCACCACCATCACGCCGTCCCCCCCGGGCTGGCTGGTTGCGTTGCTGCTCGATCAGGGCGTCGAGTTGGCCATCCTCCAGCATTTGGCCGAGGCTGCGAACTGCGAAACCCAGAACGGCGACGGTTGAGCGGAGGTTGAAGGCCTCCTGCAGTGCCCTTGCCGAGCGCATTTCGTTGTCACTCAGGCGAATCCGGAAGCCTCCGCCTTCACGGCCGCCACCACGGTTGCCACGACTGCGCTGACCGTCTCGGCCGCCGTCTCCCTGTCCCCCCTGTTGTTGGGGATCGCTGTAGGAATCACTCATGGCCCATGGCCTGGAATCAGGCGCAAGTGTGACGCATCACCGGGGTGTTTTCGGTGATCCAGAGCAGCTGGTGGCATTCAACGCTGTTCTTCCGAGCCAGCACCAGCATCGGAACCACCGTGATCCCCCGTTCAATCCGTTCGCGATAGCTGCTCACCAGTTGTCGGTACCGCTCGGCTGTCCAACCGTGGAGGGCCGTGTCACGACTGTTCCAGTAGTCCTGCAGCGCCCTCTGGCAGTCCTCGATGCCGAAGTCATGCCAGCAGTTCTGTTGGGCCAACAGTGGATCCATCCCCTGCTTCAGCAGGCGCCGGTAATGCACCAGTTCCGGGGCTTCATCGCGTCCATCCGGAGGGAGCAAACGGTGCAGCTGCGTGAGGGGGGTTCGAGACAGCCGCAACCAGCAGCGTTCCCGCAGCAAGACAGGAAGTTGCCACGACCAGCCGTCGGCACGGCGAACTTCATCGAGCACCTCAATCAGTCCTCGCTGCTGACGCTCGGTCAGCCCAGCGAGTGCATGGGTTGTGGTCTCGACCTCAGCCATGGGCGCCGGTGTAGGTGATCCCGTCCTCCACGTAGTCCTTGGGTTCCAGATGAATGGTGCACCGCACCGGCCCGAAGCTTTCGTCCAAGCGCTCTTCCACCTGTTCGGTGATCCGGTGCGCCTTGGTGAGGTCGTCGGCGTCGACAACCATATGCATTTCGATGAACACCTGCTGGCCAAGAACGCCCCGGCTGGCGATGTCGTGGCAGTTCATCACCCCTGCGGTGGCCATGGCTTCGGCATAAATGGCTTCAGGCGCAACCGCCATGTGGTCCACCAGCCAGGGCAAGGTGCCGCGCAGCACCTGCCAGCAAACACGAATCAGAAGCAGTGCCATGGGGATGGCCAGTGCAACGTCGAGCCAGCTCACCTGCAACCAGACCGCCCCCGCCATGCCCACCAGCACCACCACGGTGGTCCAAACGTCGCTCGCCGCATGTTGGGCATCTGCCTTGAGCAGGTTGCTGTTCAGTCGCCGACCTTCCCGCAGCTCATATCCCGCGAGCAGGAGGTTGAATCCCAGCACCAGCGTGAGCAGCACCAGTTCCTGGCTGGTCACACGGATGGGAGGCAGGCCCTCCAGGAGCCTCTCCCCTGAACGAAGCAGGATCTCGATGGCTGTGAACAGGATGAAACCAGCGATACCCAGGGCTCCCACCGCCTCGTATTTGCGGTGGCCGTAGGGGTGATCCCTGTCGGGACGTGGATCGGACAGCTTGTTGGTGACCAGTCCCGTGAGGCTGGACAACGCGTCGGTGGCGCTGTGCATGCCATCAGCGATCACCGCAAGGGAACCACTCATGGCCCCCACCAGAAGCTTCAGCAGCGACATGCTGATGTTCAGGCCCAGGGCCACCATGAGGACTCTGCGCACCCCCTGGCGGTTGTCGACCATCGCGATGGGATGACTGTGCGTCACGGCTAACTAGGGCCTCATCCCAACTTATGGAGAAGTCGTGCTTCTGGCCTGATGTTCTGGTCTCGGGTGGTGGGTTGAGCTAAGAAGGGCCACTGCTACAGCAGCCGTTCTGTTGAAACTCCCGGCTTCATGGCCAGACCTGGTGATGCCACCGTCGTCGCTGCTGCGGCCGTTGGCTCTGGCTGGAGCTGGCCTGCTTGCTGGACAGTGGCTGATCAGTGATGTGATGCACGTTCCCGGCGGGGGGCTGGGGCTGCTGGCAGCCGGTGGCGTGGTGATCTGGCTTGGCCGCAAGCCCAGCCAACCTCGGTTCACTGCACCGGTCTCACTGGATGGCTGGCTGACTCGATGTCAGCAGGTGCTGGATCAGTTCGCACATTTCGAGCAGCAACCCTCTGCGGATCTGGCCCGTCGCGCTGAGCTGAAGTCGGTGCTGGAGCGCAGCGGTCCTGTGCGAATGGCAATGGTTGCCTTGGGAGGCTCCCAGGGTCCGAATGAAGCAGACCTCAGCAGCTCTCTTGCTGGACCGGCGCCGTTGACGCTGTCGCTCTGCCATCCCCTGACCACCGACGACGGCAGCCGTTGCTGGCCCAGCGGCTTGCTGGATCAGGATCTGATCTTGTTCAGCCTGCAGGCGCCACTGCTGGCCTCAGATCTGCTCTGGCTTCAGCAGGTGCCGGAGGATCAGCCGGCCTGGTTGCTTTTGGCGACTGAAGCTGAGAACGCATCCACCGACGCTGTTGCTGCTGTTCGGGATGACCTTCCCCCGCGCTGGCGCGAGCGAATCCTGGTTCAGGAGCCGTCGATGCAGCTGCGCACCGCCCTTGCACCGCTGCGCCGTTCGCTCAAACAGGCTGCAGTTGAGACGCGGCCGCGGCTGTTGGCGGAACTGCACCGGCGTTGGCAGCGGGACCTCGAATCGCTGCGGCGTGAACGCTTTCTGCAGATCCAGCAGCGCACCCAGTGGGTGGTGGCCGGGTCTGTGATGGCCTCCCCCATTGCCAGCCTGGATCTCCTCGCCGTCGCCGTCGCGAACGGTTTGATGATCAAGGAGATGGGAGAGATCTGGGGGACGTCACTGCAGCCCGATGTGCTGAGGGAGGCGGCGGCACAGCTGGCTCGGGTGGCCCTCGCCCAGGGCGTGGTGGAGTGGACCGGTCAGACCTTGCTTGGACTGGCCAAGCTCGACGGGGGCAGCTGGCTGATCGCTGGCTCGATGCAGGCGCTCAGCGCTGCTTACCTCACCCGGGTGGTGGGCCGATCCATGGCGGATTGGCTGGCGATCAATGCCGGTGTGGATGAGCTCGATCTTGTGGCCCTGAAGCAGCAGGCACCGTTGCTGGTGGCTCGGGCTGCAGAGCAGGAACGGGTGAACTGGAACGGCTTCGTTCAGCAATCCCGCGACTGGTTGCTTCATGCAACTTCATGAACGCTTCATAAAGCGCTTAATGAAGTTTCTTTGAGAGCTGATTCCGATTGTTGAGTTGTCATGTAACGGAACGTTCCATCCATAAACTTGATCCACCTGTCCCTTTTTTGGGAGAGGTTCATCCGTCTTCTTTTCTTCCATGTCCACCGCAATTCGCAGCGGACGCCAGAGCAATTGGGAAGCCTTTTGTCAGTGGGTGACCGACACCAACAACCGCATCTATGTGGGTTGGTTCGGCGTGCTGATGATTCCCTGCCTCCTGGCGGCCACCATCTGCTTCACCATTGCTTTTATCGCCGCTCCCCCGGTTGATATCGATGGCATCCGTGAGCCCGTCGCTGGCTCCCTGATCTACGGCAACAACATCATCTCTGGTGCTGTTATTCCGTCTTCCAACGCCATCGGCCTGCACTTCTACCCCATCTGGGAAGCTGCTTCCCTCGATGAGTGGCTGTACAACGGCGGCCCTTATCAGTTGGTTTGCTTCCACTTCCTGATCGGCATTTCCGCCTACATGGGTCGTCAGTGGGAACTCTCCTACCGCCTGGGCATGCGCCCCTGGATCTGCGTCGCTTACAGCGCTCCGCTGTCTGCAGCGATGGCTGTTTTCCTGGTGTACCCCTTCGGTCAGGGTTCTTTCTCTGATGGCATGCCCCTGGGCATCTCTGGCACCTTCAACTTCATGTTGGTGTTCCAGGCCGAGCACAACATCCTGATGCACCCCTTCCACATGCTGGGCGTCGCAGGTGTTTTCGGCGGCAGC
>ENA-OSEY01001376-OSEY01001376.1-marine-metagenome-genome-assembly--contig:-NODE-1376-length-16859-cov-3.743118_pt1 | contig 16859 bp, 16 predicted proteins | sample MGYA00248465_ERZ534230 | MGnify/ENA primary metagenome ERZ534230 (study PRJEB26409, sample SAMN06344110) | marine metagenome | isolation source: Sea water from surface | place: Atlantic Ocean:Southern...
CGGCGGCGGTTCCTGGTCCTGCGGTGGCGGTGGTTCCATTTGCTGGTCCGGTGGCGGCATCTGGGAGGCCCGCGGTGCGATCACAAGGGCCACGGCCACTTGCAAGTCGTCGGCTTCCACCTGATCCCGGCCGCTGAGGGCTGCATGGGCCTTGGCCACCCGCACCGCATAGAGCTCGGAACGATGGCCCTCCACGCCACCGCGGATGGCTTCGGTGACGAGGTATTCGATCTGTTCGCCGCTGATCTGCACATCCGGCAGCCACTGGCGAGCCAGCAGCAGCTGGGTGGCCAGGGCATCGGTTTCCTCGCTCCACTTCTCAGCAAAGCTGCGGCTGCATTGGCCATGGCTGATCACCGCGTTGGTGATTTCCACCCGCTGCTCGGTGCTCACCAGCTGGTTGGCCGAGAGCGCGATGGCAAAGCGATCCAGCAGGTGATCGCGGACGTTGCCCTCCTCCGGGTTGTAGGTGGCGATCAGCAGGGGCCGGCAGGGGTGGCTGAGGCTGAGACCTTCCCGCTCAACGCGGTTTTCGCCGCTGCCTACGGCCGCCAGCATCAAGTTGACGATGCCGTCATCCAGAAGATTGAGTTCGTCGACGTAGAGAACCCCACGGTGGGCATCTGCCAGCAGGCCTGGCTGAAACACGGCACTGCCACTGGACAGCGAGGCGGCGACATCGACGGCGCCCACCAGGCGGTCTTCGGTTATGCCAAGAGGGATCTGAACGAAGGGGGCGGGGATGACCGTTGACGGGGCTTCGCCACTAACGCTTTCCCGGGTGGCGTCATCCCATTCCTCTGGGTTTTGTGGGTCGAGATTTCGCCCCACGCCTCCTTCAGCATCTAGAACGTCGATCGGGGGGAGCAGGGCATGAAGACCCCGCGCCAAGACTGATTTGCCGGTGCCGCGCCCACCCGCGATGACGACGCCCCCAAGGCCTGGGTCGACCGCCGCCAACAAAAGAGCAAGCTTGAGGGTTCCGTGGCCCGTAATGGCAGCCAATGGAAAGGCGCGTGTTGCCTGGTCGTCCTTGATCGCTACACCGCTTGCCACCATGGAGGCGTTCAACCCGCTTTTGAGGCAGTCTTGCTGATTGCGTCGGGCTTTTGAGCTGGTGAGTGATTCTTTGAATTGGATTGATTGATTAATTGAGCCTCAAGACGTTGGATGACAATGGTGTTGAACTGCAGTTGAAGCTGATGCTGTTCTAGTTCGGGATCGAACAAAGTTTCATCGCCTGGCCCAAACTGATTGAGAATCGGTGCGATCAGTTCATTGAATGTTGGGGCGAGATTGATCTTCAAATGCTCGTCTATGTAAGCTGAAAGTGCTTCCTGAGGGGATTTTTCTGCGCTGATTAGAAGGGCTTTCTGAGCTAAAAGTTGTGAAATGGATTGACGCGCTTTGTCTGCTGTTTCTTCATGTTCCGAGTGGACTAGTTTTAGCCAGGCATTGATTGCTTCTTTGTCCCTTTTTAGTTCGGCCAGAGCCTCGCCTTTTAGTTGCATTGAGGCGCCGTCGTCGGGATAATAATCTAGAATTGAATTAACTATCCTTAAGCAAGCTTTTGAATTAGTTTTGATGCGGTTAATTGCTGCACCAAAAATTAATGACTTAACCTCAAGTTCTGAGTTTGCATTAAATTCATCAGGGATGCAATTAGCTTCTATCCCACTGCTGATAGCGAGCACTTTTGATTGTTTAATTAAATAGATAGACCTTTTGGCTTGGTGGTGATCGGCAGATTTTTCTAGATTCGTGATACTTTCTTTAATGGTGTTCTTGATTGATGGATTTTTAATTTCCTGTTCCAGTGATGTGAGGATTTCAAGCGCTTTTTGGTGCTGCCCCAACATGCTCATTGAAAGAGCTTTGTCGTTGATTAGTAGTGGCGATTCAAGCCCAGCTTGTAGTGTTTGTTCGATGATTTCTGATGAGAGCTTAGGAAGTTCGTAAGCACGCGCCACTTCTGCTTCTCGTCTAATCGCTGGGATGATGTTCTCGCCAGAATATTCTTCTTTTGATGTAGGAAGGTGATTTAGTTTCTGCTGGTATTTGTGGGCTATCGCATGCAAGGTCTCTATGAGAAGTTTGACGGAATTGATGTGATTTATCTGTAGGTATTTCGACGTTTCAATTGATTTTTTTGCAAGAGCTGCAATTCTTGGTTTGTTTGTTAAATTGCTCAGTTTTTCCCAGATTGCATGGGCGTCTTCATATTGCCCCATTTGAGAAAGAAGAAATGCTTTTTTAAGTAAAATATTGTTGGTTTTTGCGCCGCTTTCGATTGATGTGGTAATTGATTTAAGTGCTTTCTTGTATTTCTTTTCCGAGATTAATGAGTCAACTTCTTTTAAGGTGAGACGTTCGATTTCGTCTTTGCTGGGGTTTAGTAAGGGTGTAGATTTCTTGCGATCGTATTTGCTAAAATTAAGAAAAGAAAGCTTTCTGATGAATTCTTTGATAATCATTTCGTCTTCGTCACTATTAAATCGCATAATATTATTGCATGACGTCTTCTTAGCGTCGACAGACGCATTGGTCTGATTTTGTGTCATGGCACCGTTTCCCTTTCAAAAGGCTCTCGCGATTGGGCTTGGTGCCAACGTCCGTAGCTGTCACGGTCCTCCTGAAGCCACGCTGCGTTGGATTGCTCCGCTCCTGAGCGACTGGCTTCTGACGTGGGGCGATGTTGATTCTTGTGATATCCGTTGTTCCTCGTTTGTGACGACCCAGCCGATCGGGGGCCCCTCAGGTCAGGACGCGTATTGCAACGCCGTTCTTCTGCTCACCCGTGTTCAGCGTTTGCCGTCTGAGCTAGCCGCGCTGGAGTTGCTGGAGCACCTCCAGCGATTGGAACAGAGTTGCGGCCGCGATCGGCAGCGAGAGCAGCGCTGGGGCCCACGCCCATTGGATCTCGACCTGTTGTTTTGGGGAGAGTTGCGTCTTGAGCACCCTGATTTGATCCTTCCTCACCCGCGGATGCACCTACGCAGCTTCATGCTGGAGCCGTTGCTCCAGGCAATGCAGAGCACTCCCGCGCCATGCTGGTGAGCCTTCTCGCCTGATCCCATGGCGCCTCTGCCGTCGCCGGAATCCTTTGAACTGCTGGAAACGGTGGAAGCGGTGGATGCCCGCAAGATCCGTTTCGAGCGCAACCGGATCAAGTTGCCGATGGGGGTGGAGGCCACCTTCGGGATGATCCGCCACCCCGGCGCCTCCCTGGCGGTGCCGATCACCGATGACGGTCAGGTGGTGTTGCTGCGGCAGTACCGCTTCGCGGTGCAGGCACGTTTGCTGGAATTCCCTGCCGGCACCCTGGAAGAAGGCGAAGACCCTCTGGAGTCGATGCAGCGTGAGTTGGGGGAAGAGGCCGGATACAGCGCGGCGAAGTGGGATGTGCTGGGGCCGATGCTTCCCTGCCCTGGATATTCCGATGAGGTGATCCACTGCTTCTTGGCCCGTGCGCTCACCCGTCTAGAGAACCCACCGGCTGGCGATGACGACGAAGATCTTGAGGTGGTGCTGATGACGCCGGCGGCGCTGGATGCGGCCCTTGCCTCCGGGGATGAATGGCTGGATGGCAAAAGCGTCACCGCCTGGTACCTCGCCAAGCAACTTCTCGGACTCTGATGCCAACATCTCGCGTTCTGTTCTGGCACCGGCGCGACCTGCGCCTGGCGGACAACCTCGGTCTGGTGGCTGCGGCGCAGATCAGCCCGGGGGTGACCGGGGTGTACGTGCTTGATCCTGCGGTGATCAACCCGCCGCCGGAGCTGCCACCAATGGCGCCGGCCCGGCTCTGGTTCCTGATCGAAAGCCTGGTGGAACTGCAACAGCGCTGGCGGGAGGCCGGAAGCCGCTTGCTCGTTGTTGAAGGCGACCCGGTGGCGGTGTTGCCTCAAGTGGCCCAGCAGATCGGTGCTGAGGCTGTGGTGTGGAACCGCGATGTTGAGCCCTACGCCCGTGAGCGAGACCGCCAGGTGGCCAAAACGCTGCAGGCTGATGGTCGACGGGTGGTGGTGGATTGGGATCAGCTGCTGATCGCTCCGGAGCTGCTCAAGACCGGCGCTGGTGATCCCTATCGCGTGTATGGCCCGTTCCTGCGCAACTGGCGTGGTCAGGTGCTGGCTCAGAAGCCAGCCACCGTTGCAGCTCCGACAGGCTTATTGGATCTTCCGCCTGAGCTAGTGCCGGCTGGCGATCCTCTGCCAGCCCTGCGCGAGAGCCATGGGTTCCAAGGCACTGAGATCTGCCCCTGCCGCCCTGGAGAGGCGGCGGCCCTGGAGCAACTCACCACCTTCTGTGATGGACCGCTGCTCGGCTATGAACCCGACCGCAATTTTCCCGGCACTGCCGGTACCTCGTATCTAAGCGCGGCCCTGAGCGTGGGCACCCTCAGCCCGCGTCAGGCCTGGTGCGCCGCTCAGGACTCCCGAGAGCAAGCCCGCAGTGAGGAGCAGTTGCAGGCGATCGCTGTGTGGGAACAGGAGCTGGGCTGGCGCGAGTTCTACCAGCAGGCCCTGTTCCATTTCCCGGAGCTCGCCGATGGCCCCTATCGCGAGCAGTGGCGCCGCTTCCCCTGGGAGAACAACGAGGACTGGTTCGACTTCTGGAAGGAGGGGCAGACCGGCATGCCGATCATTGATGCCGCCATGCGTCAGCTCAACCAGACCGGTTGGATGCATAATCGCTGCCGCATGATCGTGGCCTCCTATCTGGTCAAAGACCTGATCTGTGACTGGCGCTTAGGTGAGCGCGCCTTCATGGAACTGGAGGTGGACGGCGACCTGGCGGCCAACAACGGTGGCTGGCAATGGAGCGCCAGCAGCGGCATGGATCCCAAGCCCCTGCGCATCTTCAATCCCGCGACTCAGGCCTCCAAATTTGATTCAGCCGGCGATTACATCCGCCGTTGGGTGCCGGAGCTCCGCCATGTGAACACCAAAGATCTTCTCAGTGGTGAGATCGGTGCGATGGAGCGGCGCGACTATCCCGAACCCCTGGTCGATCACAAGAAGCAGCAGGCTCGTTTTAAAGCGCTTTACGCCACCATCCGGTCCTGATCGCCTTCATCGCTCCGGCGGAACTGGGCCGGCACCTTGGGTGCCAGCAGCTGGAGCACCGTGTCGATCACAGCCTGTTGCTGAGCTTCACTTAACTCAGGGAAGATCGGCAAGCTCAGCACCTGGCTGCAGAGCTGTTCCGTTACCGGTAGGGAGCCCTGCTTCAAGCCCAGATGGGCGTAGGCCGGCTGGCGGTGGATCGGAATCGGGTAGTAGATGATCGTGCTCACCCCACGCTCCTGCAGGGTCTGCTTGACCCAGTCGCGGCAACAACTCTCCGGGATTCCATGGCGTGCACTGGTGCTGGAGGGATTGCAGCTGGCGTTGCAGAGCTGCTGGCCGTTGGGGCAACTGCCGATGCGCACCACGAACTGATTCCAGCTGTGGCCGTCGTCGGCTGTCGGCAGGGTGAGTCCGTTGAGATCACTGAGGGCATCCCGGTAGCGCTCAGCGATGGCGGTTCGTTTGCTGATCCACGCTTCCAGCTTTGGCAGCTTCACGTTCAGCACCGCAGCCTGGATTGCATCCAGTCGGCTGTTGTAGCCAAGGCTGGTGTGCAGGTAGCGCTCGGGCATGCCGTGCACGGCGAGCTCGCGCATGGCCTGGGCGAGTGCTGCATCGCTGGTGGTGACGGCACCGCCGTCTCCCGCCGCACCGAGGTTCTTGGTGGGGAAGAAGCTGAAGCAGCCTGCATCGCCGAAGCTGCCCACCGCCTGGCCCTGCCAGCGGGCTCCTGTCGCCTGGGCGCAGTCTTCGATCACCTTCAGCTGATGGCGTTCGGCAATGGCCATCAGCCGGGTCATGTTCACCGCACGCCCAAACAGGTGCACCGGCATCAGGGCCCTGGTGGCGGGGGTGATCGCGGCTTCGATCTGATCAAAATCGATCAGGTAAGTGCTGGGGTCGACATCCACGAACACTGGCGTGGCGCCGACGGCGCTGATGGCCTCAGCCGTGGCGAAAAAACTGAACGAGCAGGTGATCACCTCATCGCCTGCACCGATCCCCAGGCCGCGCAGGGCAAGGATCAACGCATCGGTGCCGCTGTTGCAGCCCACGGCGTGCTCGCAGCCAACGCTGGCGGCAAAGGCCTCCTCGAAGCGTTTGATTTGCGGTCCACCGATGTACTGGCCGCTGCGCAACACCTCGAGCACCGCCTCTTCGAGGTCCACACCGAGATCGTCGATCTGCTGGCTGAGGCTGAAGGGAGGAACCTGCATAAAGCAAAGCTTAAGTGGCTCAGCCGAACCACTCCGGTTCGTGTCCGGGGTTCCACTTCACATTGCAGCCCACAGAGGCGGTCTGGTCTGGGTTGACGGGAGATCCCGTCAGTACGGCATCGAGGGCGGCGCGCAGGTCTCGGCCGTCGAGGGGAAGATCGTTGCTGGGTCGGCTGCCGTCCAATTGGCCGCGGTAGCGCAGGCTCTGTAGGCCTTCGCCATCGGGTGAAAACAGGTAGAACTCCGGCGTGCAGGCGGCCTGCAGATCCCTGGCCAGAGTTTGCTGTTCATCCAGAAGGTAGGGAAAGCTCCAGCCCTGGCTCTTGGCCTGATCCGCCAGTTGTTCCGGTCCGTCCTGGGGGTGGGTGATCAGGCTGTTGCTGCTGACGCCCACCAGCTGCACCGCTTCGCTGAAGTCGTGATCCAGCCGGCTGAGCTCGGGCTCCACATGTTTCACAAAGGGGCAATGGGCGCAAAGCACCATCAGCAGCACCGGACGTTCGACCAGCGATTGGCTGTTCAGCCGCCCGTCCGTCACCTGGGGAAGATCAAAATCGGGCAGGCGTGTGCCGAGCGCCAGCATCGTGGATGGTGTTAGAGCCATAAGGCGCGGGCAGATGCGGCGAATCTGCTTCAGGATGGCCACCTCCGGTGGTGATGGATGCCGCGCCCGCGTCTGCTTTGGGGAGTTGCCTTGCTGCTGGGGGCCTGCGCTGCTCCGAGGGAGCCGCCCAGCTGGCGGCTGTTTCCTTTGCAGCGCCATGTCCCCCATGACGGGGTCGCTGTGGTGAACCAGCCCGATGGCTTCGGGCTCCACATTTATCTGGAGACAGACACCAGCTTCCCGGGGGTGTGTCGTCCCCGATGGCTGCCTGATCCAGCCCGCCTGTTCAACGGCAACGGGTCAACACCGTTCAGTTCCGGGCTGGCGACCCGTCAGGAGTTTTTCGATGCCGTGGCACGAAGCGATGTGCGTGCGCTGTTGAAGGGCGAGCTGAAGGCTTTATGCCTTGCCCGCGCTCCGGAAGACCGATGGCAGTGGACCGAGCCGCCCCGTAAGGAGGATCAGGTGGTCCCTGTGCAGCTGCCCTCCCTCGAAGAGGAAGACCTGCTCACCAATCCCGTGGAGGAATTGAAGCGGGCCCGGCAGCTGCTGAGGGATCAACGGGCTGGTGAGTAGCCCTCCCACACAACCGCTTCGGCTTCGCGCCAGTAGCGGCTGAACCGCCCCAGCCGGGGAGGCCGCGGCAGTTCCACGAACTGTGCGGGATCCAGCAGGTCAAGCGGCAGTTCCGCATCGATGGCCTCACCGATGCGCTCCAGGCGTGGATCCACTGCGCTGCTGCTCACCACACCATCGGCCTGATGGCGACGGGCAAAGGCCAGCACCTCATCGGCGACGTTCCCCTTGCGCAGGGTGACGGGAAGGTCGAGGGCGTTTTCGTAGAGGAAGCCGAGCCGTTTGCGGCTGATTCGTGCGTCCTGGATCCATTGGGTGTCGAACACGAACACCGCAGGTGCCTCGGGCCAGGCCTGCAGCGCTGGATTGTTGGCACCAAGGGCCTCCTCGTGAATCCACAGGATCGGGCGTTGAAATGTCATCAATGAATCTCCTGCTTATCGCTTGGGACGGGCCAGGGCGGCACTGGCGCCTCCGCTGCTCCGGCGTTGGCGGTTGCGCTGCTGGTTGCGGTTGTTGCCGGTCTCCCGAATGGCTGGCATAGGAGCGAACAGCTGGTTTTCGAGTTGGTCGTAGCTGCCTTCAAAGGGGCAGCTGTTCGCGCTGGGGCAGCTGTTGCAGTAGTGCCCGTCGCTGTAGCGCTCCAGATTGCCGCGGTTGAAGAAGTAGGGCTTGTGGCTGAAGGTGCTGGCCACCCACTGCCAGCTCAGATGGTTGCTGGCCGGGTCGCCATCCAGCAGGTGCTCCAGGAACCAGTCGGCTCCAGCCTTCCAGTGGACCCGTCGCCAATGCACGAGCCAGGCGGCCATCCACATGCGGGCGTGGTTGTGAAGCCAGCCGGTGCTCACCAGTTGATCACGGAAGCCATCCATGCAGGCCAGCCCTGTGGTCCCGGCGCGCACATCGGCCGGCAGCTCCTGGGCATAGGCACCAGCGTCATGGCCCGTCTTGAACGGTTCCTGATCGTCATGGATGCCATCCCCCAGATCGAGCCACATCCGTTGCCAGAAGTCTCGCCAGCCGAGTTCGTTGATCAGCTTTCCGCCCTCATCGCGGTTGCGGATCCGTTCAAACACTGAATCGCGCACCTCCGCGAGGGTCAGCACGCCGTGGCGGATGTAGGGCGACAGCCCGGTAACCGCGCCCCTGAGGTGATTTCGGCTTTTGGCGTAGCGCCTCGCGTCAATGCGCCGCAGTTTCTCTTCCGCTGGCACACGCCCACCGCGGATCGGGCTGAGCTCCCCTTCCGCTCCTGGGAACTCTTGCGCCAGCAGGGTGTTGAGGGCTTCGCGGGACGCGAATTGCCGCGGCAGGTCGCCGTTGATCGGGGGTGACGCAGCGCTGGGCACCGGCCTTTGTCAGCAAGGGAGCGGTGATCTTGGCGGGGGATGGGGGAGAATCGCGCGAATTCAACCCGTTCCGGTCTGTCCCGATGCTGCTTGATCTCACCGGCAAGAAGATTCTCGTCACCGGCATCGCCAACAACCGTTCGATCGCTTGGGGCATTGCTCAGCAGCTGAAGGCGGCCGGTGCTGAACTCGGCATCACTTATCTGCCTGATGACAAGGGCCGCTTTGAGGCCAAGGTGCGCGAACTCACCGCTCCCTTGGAACCCAGCCTGTTCCTGCCTCTGAATGTGCAGGATGCCGACCAGATGGCTGAGGTCTTCGGCGAGATCAAGGAGAAGTGGGGTGTTCTCGACGGTCTGGTGCACTGCCTGGCCTTTGCCGGTAAGGAAGAGCTGATCGGTGACTACAGCGCTACCACCGCTGAAGGTTTTGCCCGCTCCCTCGACATCAGCGCCTACTCCCTGGCCCCCCTCTGCGCCCATGCCAAGCCGCTGTTCAGCGAGAAGGCCGGTGTGATCACGCTGTCGTACCTCGGCGCTGAGCGGGCCATCCCCAACTACAACGTGATGGGCGTCGCCAAGGCGGCTCTGGAGGCGTCTGTTCGCTATCTCGCGGCAGAGCTGGGTCCCGAAAAGCAGGTGCGCGTCAATGCCATCAGCGCCGGCCCGATCCGCACCCTGGCCAGCTCCGCCATCGGCGGCATTCTCGACATGATCCACAACGTGGAGGAGAAGGCTCCCCTGCGCCGCACCGTGACCCAGATGGAAGTGGGCGGCACCGCTGCCTTCCTGCTCAGCGATCTGGCTAGCGGCATCTCCGGTCAGACCATCTATGTCGATGCCGGTTACTGCGTCACCGGCATGTGATTCAGCCTCGAGGCCCGAAGGATGCCCTGAGGCTTGCCTGGTGGATGCTGCGGCATGAGCAGCGCTCTCTTGTTTTGGCGAGCGCCTTCTGCCTGCTTTCCCTCCCGATCAACGACAGCCTCGCGGCGGTGTTGTTGCCGGATGAGCTTCTCGAAGTGCTCGGCTTTTTGCTCGCCTTCTTTCTCGGTTTTCGCTACAGCCAGGCCTACAACCGCTGGTGGGAAGCCCGCATTCTCTGGGGCGCTTTGGTCAATGAGAGCCGCAACTGGCGGGATCTCTTGACCACGGTGCTACCGCGACGATCGTCGTTCGCGGTCCGGCAGCGGCTGCTGCAGTTGGAGGTGCTGTTGATTTGGTGCGTGAATGCCAGTCTGCGCAATCGCGATGGTCGGATCGAGTGCCTTCCGGTAGCCGTTCGAGACCTGGCTGAATCCTTGGGCTTGCACGATCCATCGGTGCAGCAGGTGATGCAGGCCATGGCTCGCCGGCAGAGAGAACTGATCGAGCAAAAACAGCTGAACAGCATCGAGCGTGCTGATCTGATCCACGTGCAGCAGGAGTTGACCCGTGCCATCGGTGGTCTTGAGCGGATTCGCGCTCAGCCTCTACCGGCCTCGTCCACTCTCTGTATCCGTGGCCTGACCTGGGTTTATGGCTACCTCGTGTTTCTCAAGCTGGATGCGCTTGGGCTGCTCACTACGGCCGTTGTGGGTTGGCTGGCGTTCCTGACGTTGCTTATGGCCGAGCGGATCGGCATGTTCCTGGAAAACCCGTTCCGCGATCCCAGGTTTGCGCTGCCTCTCGATCGAATCTGTCAGGTGATCTCGGCCAACCTGTTGGGCGGGGATCACCCTCTGGCACAGCACAAGACGAACCATCACGGGCCGGTGGTGACCTGAACCCTGAACCGCTTGGCGACCATTGCACTGTTTCGCGATGATCAGTGCATTGAGTGATGTCATCGGAGTCGGGAGATGCGCATTGGAACCGTGCAACGGGTCACCGGTGAAACCGACGTCAAGGTGCGTCTGGATCTGGACGGCTCCGGCCAGTGCCAGGCCAGCACCGGTGTGCCGTTTCTCGACCACATGCTTCATCAGATCAGCAGCCACGGCCTGATCGACCTGGAGATCAATGCGGTGGGAGATACCCACATCGATGACCACCACACCAACGAGGACGTGGGAATTGCCGTGGGGCAAGCCCTGGCCCAGGCCTTGGGAGACCGGCGCGGCATTCATCGCTTCGGTCACTTCGTGGCACCGCTGGATGAGGCCCTGGTGCAGGTGGCCCTGGATTGTTCCGGTCGCCCTCATCTCAGCTACAGCCTCGCGATTCCCAGCCAGAAGATCGGCACCTATGACACCGAGCTGGTGAAGGAGTTCTTCGTGGCGGTGGTCAACAACAGCGGGCTGACCCTCCACATCCGGCAGTTGGATGGGGTCAACTCCCACCACATCGTGGAAGCCTGCTTCAAGGCTTTTGCCCGGGCCCTGCGCATGGCCACGGAGGTGGATCCACGCCGGGCTGGCGCCATCCCCAGCAGCAAAGGGGTGCTTGAGCAGGCTGGCGCCAGCTGAAGCCGCCTCCGCGCTTCACAGTCCGTTACGAGAGGATGGGCGAACGTTGATCATTCGCCCGTGACTGTCGCCCCCACCCGCAGCTACGACCGCAGCGACTGGGCCAGTTCCTTCGTCAATGTGGTGCAGGAACTCACCGACGTGGCGCTGACGCCGGTGCGTGGAACGGTGCCGGCGGAGCTTCAGGGCACCTTTTATCGCAATGGCCCCGGACGTCTTGAGCGGGATGGGCATCGCGTTCATCACCCCTTTGATGGCGACGGCATGATCGCGGCGATGCGGTTTGAGAACGGCAGCGTTTCCCTCAGCAACCGTTATGTGCGCACCGAGGGTTGGCTGGCGGAGGAGAAGGCCGGCAAGGTGCTCTACCGAGGCGTGTTCGGCAGTCAGAAGCCGGGTGGTCGGCTGGCCAACGCCTTTGACCTGCGCTTGAAGAACATCGCCAACACCAACGTGGTGCGTCTGGGTGATCAGCTGTTGGCCCTCTGGGAGGCGGCGGAACCCCATGCGCTCGATCCCCGCAGCCTGGAGACCCGCGGCCTGTCACGCCTCGATGGTGTGTTGAAAAAGGGCGAGGCCTTCAGTGCTCACCCCCGCTTCGATCCCGGCCACAACGGACGGCCCTGCATGGTCACCTTCGGGGTCAAGACCGGGCCCCGCAGCACCATCCGTCTGATGGAGTTCGCCACCGATGGCCCGGAGGCCGGCGCCTTGCTGCATGACCGTTCCGACAGCTTCCCCGGCTTCGCCTTCCTCCACGATTTCGCCATCACCCCCAACTGGGCGGTGTTCCTCCAGAACGCCATCGCCTTCAATCCCTTGCCGTTTGTGACCGGCGAAAAGGGTGCGGCCCAGTGCCTGGCATCTCAACCCGGCGGCAAGGGGCGTTTCTGGCTGATCCCCCGTGATTCCGGTCGCTTCGCTGGTCAGAAGCCCCGCATCCTCGAAGCCCCCGACGGCTTCGTTTTCCACCACCTCAATGCCTTTGAGGATGGCGATCACGTTGTGGTGGAGAGCATCGTCTACGACGATTTCCCGTCCATCGGACCTGACGAGGATTTCGCTGAGGTGGATTTCGACACGGTGCCGGAGGGCACCCTGCACCGTTGCCGTCTCGATCTCAGCCGTGAATCGGTTCAGACCGAGCGGATCAGCGAGCGCACCTGTGAGTTCGCCATGGTCAACCCCGAGCGTCAGGGCCTCAGTGCCCGCTACGCCTGGATGGCGGTGGCGGAGCGGGAGACGGGCAACGATCCGTTGCAGGCCATTCAGAAACTTGATCTGGACTCCGGGGCGACCCACACCTGGAGTGCGGCGCCCCGCGGTTTTGTCAGTGAGCCCCTGATGGTGCGGCGCCCTGGCGCTGAATCGGAGGACGACGGTTGGGTGCTGGACCTGGTTTGGAACGGGGCCCGGGTTGCCTCCGATCTGGTGATCCTCAACGCCCGTGATCTGTCGGAGGTGGCGGTGCTGGAGCTGCCATTGGCCGTTCCCCATGGTTTGCATGGGAGCTGGGCGGCGGGGTGAGTCATGGCTTGAGACAAGCCGGTCATGGTTGAGCAGGGTTTGCTTGTCCAAGCTCGCCAGCATGGAGATCCCAACTGAAGGCTCGGCATGACGAATCGACTCTGGGGCGTTGCCAAGGTTGCCGTGCCCGTTCTCTTCGGGCTCAGTGTTGTTGCGCCATCGCCCCTGAGGGCAGCGGAGCGCGTTTGCAATGGCACCCTGCTTCAGATCCAGGTGAATGAGCGTGGAACGAGCCCTAGCGATCGCTTTCGCTTTTCGCTCGGGCTCGACGCTGAAGATCTCAGTAAGGACGCTGCGCTGAGCGCCCTTAACGCCCGGTTGGCAGAGGCGCGTCAGGCCATTCAGCCGCTCGCCCTGGGTCAGCTCACCATCCCTGCACCCCGCAGCTACGCCGTTGGGGGAGGCGCGGCGGGATCACGATTGGAGCGGGCAAGCACCACCATCACAGGCGAGGTGAGCCGTGACGATTACGACGCGCTGATCCAGGCCGCCGGTCGCTTGCCGGGAGTGCGACTGCAGGGAATGACGTCCTTGGCGTCCAGCGACAGCCGTGCCTCATTGGCTGATCAGTTGCTGAAACAAGCTCTTGAGACGGGGCGACGTCGCGCTCAGGCCACAGCACGGGCTCTCGGCCTGCGCAAGGTGGAGTTGTTGCTGATTGACCAGCGGGGTTTGACCCATCGACCCATGGCGATGGCCGCACGCATGGGGAAGGCAAGCTTCAGGCCTGGAGAGGCTCCCAAGCCCAGTCAGAACCTCACTCTCAAACTGAACTACTGCTTGCGTTGACTGGTTCGGGATCACTGTGGAGTGACCGTGGTGCGCCGCCATTCCTTCCAGGCCAGCCGTGGCGCGCTCCAGAGGGTGGCCAGCACCAAGGGGGTGACGGGCACCGCGGTGATCACGATGAAGGCCTGCAGGGCATCGATGGAGGTGCTGTCCCCCAGGCCCGAGCCGATGCGCAGCAGCACCAAGGTGAGGCTGCCGATCATCAAGGCCCAGAACAGGCGCAGCAGAGCAGGGGGCTCGTTGCGGCCGCTCACCACCATGGCCGCGGCGTAACTCATCGAGTCGGCGCTGGTGCACATGAACAGCACCACCAGCACCAGGCCGATCGGAATCAGCAGGCCGGCCAGGGGCAGCTGGCTGAGGATGGTGAGCAGGGCCGCGGCGGCTCCGTTCTGGGCCAGGGCGTCGCTGATGCCGCCCCCGGCCAACTCCAGATGCAGTCCGGTGCCCCCCAGCAGGGTGAACCAAAGGTTGGTCACGATCGGGCAGAGGATGGCCACCGCCAGCACCAGTTCACGGATGCTGCGGCCGCGGCTGACGCCGGCGGTGAACAGGCCCATCAATGGGGCATAGCCAAGGAACCAGCCCCAGTAGAACACCGTCCAGCCGTTCACCCAGTTCGCCGGCACGGCATTGGGGGTGAGGGCCATCTGCGGCAGGTGGATCAGGTAGGTGATGAAGCCGCTGAAGAAGTGCTGAATCAGCCAGAGGCCCGGCCCAAGCAGCAGCAGGCCCGCCGCCAAGGCCAGGGTGAGCCACACATTGAGTTCCGACAGCCACTTGATGCCCTTTTGAATGCCGCTGACGGTGGATGTCGCGAAGACGGCGGTCAGCAGCACCACCACCAGGGATTGCAGTCCGGCACTGTCGCTGAGCCAGGGCAGTTGCCCTGCGGCATTGCTGAGCTGCAGCGAGAGGAAGCCCAGGGGGCCAACGGTTCCGGCGATCGCGGCCACCACAGACAACCCATCCGCCAGGTGACCGAGCGGACCATCCACCCAGCTGCGCGGCACGATGTTCACCAGCAGCGTGCGGGGACGCAGGGGTTCACCGCGTCGCTCCAGGATCGAGAAGGTGATCGTGGTGGTCGTGGCCACAAGAGCCCAGGCGAGGAAGCCCCAGTGCAGAAAACTCACCGCCAGGGCGGGATCCACTGCTGCGGCTGTGCTGCCTTCGACCCCTTCGAACACCGGTGATGGGGTCTGGAAGTGATACAGCGGTTCGGCTGCCGACCAGAACACACCACCCCCCGCCAGCAGGGTGCAGATCAGCACCGCGCACCAATCAAAGAATTTCAGACTGGGCTTGGCTTCCGCCCCCCCAAGCCGAAGTTTTCCGACTGGGCTGATGGCCAGGATCAGCGCGATCAGAAACAGCAGCACCACCATCCACTGCCAGACCCCGCCAAGGGCATCACTGATCACGGCTTTGCCGTTGTCGGTGAATTGCTTGGCCAGCGCCAGGTCTATGGCCGACACCAGCAGAAAGATCAGCAGGGGAGCAGCGCCCACCCAGAGGGGGGGCTGCCGCCACCAGGAACGCTGGTTCGTGGGGATGTCAGACATTGGATGACGGGTGAGGGGTCAGGCGCGGACGGCGGCGCGTTGGTGGCTCCAGCAGGAGAGATCGACGGCGGGTTGTTCGCCGCTGGCGAGGCGTGCCAGGGAATCACCGATCAGGGGGGCGAACTTGAAGGCCTGGCCGGAGCCTCCTGCGAACAGGCTCAGCTTCGGGGTGAGCCGGTCCAGCACGAAGTTCACGTCGCTGGCCATGGAGTAAGGGCTGATCACGGTCTCCACCCGCTCCTGCACACCGTCCAGTTCGTTGAACAGGAAGGCATCGAGCAGCTCCACCAATCGGGCTGGTGGTTCGGTGACCATGGCGTTGGGTTCGGCGACGCGCAGCTCGTTTGGGGCCCAGTCGATGCCCGCCTTGATCCGGGGGCGGCCATCCGCCGTTTGGCTCAGAACAGGAAAGCCGTAGTAGAGGCCACCGTCATCGCCGCGTTCCTGCTGGAAGCAGAACCACTGGGGGTAGCGATCGGCCAGTGCCGGGTCGACCGTGTAGTGGGCCCAGAGCATCGGCCACACCTCCAGTTTTGGTGCGAGGCCCAGAGGGGCCAGCAACAGTTGGCTCCAGATCCCGCAGGCCACCACCAGCTGTCCGGCGGCAATGTGTTCGCCACTCTCCAGGGTGACGCCTCCGCCGTCTGGATCGAGGCCCGCCACGGGGCAGTGCTCGATCAGCTGATGGGACGCATTGCGGGCGGTGTTGATCCAGTGGGCCACGACCCTGTCGCTGCGCACGGCACCGGCGGTGGGCTCGAACAGTCCGGTGAAGCCCGGCTTCGGCTTTAGCGGGAAGCGGGCTGTGATCTGGCCGGCATCGAGGGCTTCGTAGGGGATGCCCTGATCGTCCATGACCCGACGCGCCCCGGGGATCGACCCCTCGATCGTCTCTTCATCCCAGCTTTCCCCATAGAAGAGCAGGCCGTGGGTCTCTCGCAGCTGTTGGCCTGCGTGGCTTTCTTCCTCGCGCCAGAGGCGGTTGGCCTCCTGGGCGAGACGGCAGAGCACCGGGTCGGAATACATCTCCCGGAACATCCGGGTTTCGCCATAACTGCTGGCTTTGGCGTGGGCCAGGGTCTGGGCTTCCAGCAGCACCACATCGCGCACGCCGCGGCGGGCCAGGGAAGCAGCGCAGCTGAGGCCAGCCATGCCGCCGCCAACGATCACGACGGCTGCCCGGCTGGGTATGGAGGCGGGTGAGCTCATTCGCCCTCTCCAAAGCTGAGGCCGATGGGCTCGGTGGAGGGTGTGGCTGCCACCTCATCAAGGGCGGCACCCACCGACAAGCCCTGTTCGCGCCGGTTCAGATAGTTGCTGGCCCGTCGGCGCACCTCATCGCGAACGAAGGCATAGACATCCTTCGCACCAGCGTCTTTCCAGGCGTCGGGGGAGAACCGCTCGATTGAATCGGCGATCACGGCGCCGGCATTCACTAGCGGGTCCGGCAGCACCTTCACACCACGGCGACGCAGGTCATCCGCCAATTGGGGTTGCTGGAAGGGGGCATTGGCGGCAGGCACCACGGCGGGGGTTTTCAGCGCCGTGGCCATTTCGGCGTTGATCAACCCCGAGATCGAGCAGGGCAGCAGCAGGTCGAGGTTCAGTTCCCACCAGGCGCAGCTCTCCGGCAGCGGCATCGCGCCGGGAAAACTGGCTTTCTCGCGGTCTAGATCCACGGTGAAAACGGTCCAACCGTGCTCGACGAGATCGC
>ENA-OSEY01001377-OSEY01001377.1-marine-metagenome-genome-assembly--contig:-NODE-1377-length-16854-cov-10.911009_pt1 | contig 16854 bp, 18 predicted proteins | sample MGYA00248465_ERZ534230 | MGnify/ENA primary metagenome ERZ534230 (study PRJEB26409, sample SAMN06344110) | marine metagenome | isolation source: Sea water from surface | place: Atlantic Ocean:Southern...
CGCCAGTGACAAAGATATATCGCGCCATGGAAGTATCTTATAGACCTAAAACTTAAAAATTCAAAGTATTAATTATTACTATCTGGAACCTTTGGAGCATCATCAGTTTCCTCTATTTTATCTAAAACTGATGTTGTTGGAGTTAATTCACCTCTTGAAAGAATCGTTAAACATAGACTACAAATTATAAATAAAGTGGCAATTATTGCTGTTGCTTTAGTCAAAAAATTACCTGCTGTTCTCGACAGCATAAAACTTTCCTGAGAAATTCCAATACCTAAAGCCCCACCCTCAGACTTTTGTATTAGTACAAGAAGCACAAGAATCAATGCTAAAACCATATTTATTATTAACAATATATTTTCCATGTCTTTTAAATATATGATTTTTTCACTATATCAATTAAATTTTGTGGATTTCGTGAAGCACCACCAATTAAAAAACCATCTAAAATATCAATCTTCTTTAATTGATCTATATTTTTCGTTTTTACAGAACCACCATAAAGCACTTTCGTTTTTTTAATCTTATATCTACTTTTTAAAATCTTTTTAATATATTCGATCAAATAACTTAATTCATCCGTCGATAGTAATTTTCCCGTTCCTATAGACCAGACGGGTTCATAGGCGATTATAATATTCTTGGTGTCTTTAATTTTTTTAAGTCCTTTAATTTAAAAAGTCAACAAAATTATTCTGAACAAATTTTTACTGAAATTGAGCGTTACAGGAATCTTGTTGATAGCTCATGCGATTACAATGATAAAAATGGATTTTGCCATATCTTAATTCAAGATTTTATAAAAAATACATCTGACTTTTCACTCCTGTATTCAGCTTATGAATATTTTTTACCAATGACAAATTATATAAGTATTCTATATTCAAATAATTTAAATGAAACTGGACGTTTATTATTTGAGTCAATCTCTTCTGTCTATATAAATCAAATAAAGTTATATGAAAATATTCCTCAAGATGAAATGATTTATTATAAAGAATCAATTGAAACTTTAATTAATAATTTTAAAACTTTGGTTGAGAATTTTCAATTGTTAGAAATGGATTTGGATGTAATTAAAAAAGCAAATAACGATTTAGATGAAACCATTAAACCTTTCTTGGAAGATTAAATAAAATCTTTCATCAATCCTATCAAGGTGTTGGCGTCTTGTTCTCCGCTTTGACGCCAGACCATGTCACCGGACTTATATATCATGAGTGTAGGTAGCCCCTTGACTCTCAAAGCCTCTGATAACTTTGGATTTTTTTCAATATCAATTTTTACAACTTTTCCGTTATCTCCCATTGCTGCAGCAACATCACGTAAAACTGCATGCATCTGGACAGATGGGTTATTCCAGTTCGTGTAAAAACTAAGGAGTATTGGAATATTTGAATCAACTAATTCACCAAACTTTGACATATTTGTGATATTTTGGGTTAAAAATACGTTTATTTCATAAATTGTATAATAAACAATCAAATAAAACACCTATAAATTGAATAAAGAAAAACTCTTTTTGTTAGATGCCTATGCATTAATCTTCAGAGGTTATTATGCATTTATAAAAAATCCGAGAATTAATTCTAAAGGATTAGATACAAGTGCAGTATTGGGGTTTACAAATTCACTATTTGACTTAATAAATAGAGAGAAGCCTAAATACATAGCAGTAGCATTTGACAAGGGTGGTTCAAAAAATAGAAGAATGTTATTTAATGAATATAAAGCAAATAGAAAAGAAACACCTGAAGCTATAAAAATTTCTAAAAATAAGTGTTAGTATTGGCATCCCAAAAATAGTGTGGACAAGAATAATACCTGGTAATGAAGAATAAATACCTAAGAAATCTTCTATTTTTAAAAGTGGGTACACCATTACTTGATAAGGAATGAATGCACCAAACATACATAGGCCAAAAAAGAAGTATGCTCCCCTAAAACGCCAAAAAGCTAATGCATATCCATTAAGTGCACTTAAAGCTACGGATACAATTACACTAGGTACAGTTATCTTTACGGAGTTAACAAAACCTGGTTTCAATCCCTCACATACAAATCCTGTACACGCTTGAGACCAAGCTTTTGGCCAAGCATAAAAACTAAGTTCTTTCGGGAGGTTTAAAATATTAGCAGCTCTTATTTCATCCATATCTTTAAGAGAAGTAATGATCATTACATATAAGGGCATTAAAAAAAATAATGCGCACATAATTATAAAACAATACAAACCTATTCTTCCAACTGTAAGGTGTTTTGGTCGAGGTCCTTTAGGAATAGTAGACATTAGTTATTTGCGTATTTGTTTCTTAGATAAAATTCATAAAAAGCCCAAGGAGCAAGAATACATACAACTGAAATAAACATTATTATAGAAGCTGCAAAAGCTTGTCCTAAATTTGCTCTACTAAAAAAATTCTCCATTACATACATTGCTGGTGTTGTGGTAGCATATCCTGGTCCACCAGATGTAAGAGCTAAAATTAAATCATAGACTTTTACTACACCTGCTGCAATCAAGACAATTGCAGTTACTACCATTGGTCTTAACATCGGCAGAATAACAAAAATATAAGATTTCCATTTAGCTACACCTTCAATACTAAGTGATTTCCAAATATCTTCATCAATTCCTCTGAGTCCTGCTAACATTAACACCATTACAAAACCTGCACCTTGCCAAACAGCAGCTATACAAACAGCATAGATTGCAAGATCTCTATTTACCAACCAGTCTAGTTCAAACCATGTCATACCCCACATGTGCATTGAATTCTCTAGACCAAATGTTGGGTTTAAAACCCATTTCCAGACTAAACCAGTAACAACGAAAGACATAGCATAAGGGTATAAAAAAATTGTTCTAAATAAACTCTCCCCTCTTATTTTTTGATCAATCAAAACTGCTAATAAAAAACCAATGATCAGACACCCAATTGTAAATACAAAACCATAAATAAAAATATTTTCTACTGCTACATCCCATTTTCTTTGTTTAAATAATCTTTCGTATTGATCAAAACCAACATAGTTCATTACTGGAACTAATTTCGAATTTGTTAAAGAATAAACAAAAGAATAAATAATGCATCCAACAAAGACAGTTAAAGATATAACTATCATCGGTAACAGTGCTATTTTTGCAGCTATGTTTCTATAAAAAGGCATAAAATGTTAAATGGCAGGATAAATTAATCCTGCCATTTCGTATATATTTAAAGTCCGCTTGTTAAAACGCCTTCTAAGTCGTCCATTACTTGAGCAACAGTGTAATTAGGATCATTTCTAAATTCAGAAATAATATCACCCCATGCTGCAGTGAATGCAGGAGTATTCCAATCATCACTTTCTCTCATAATTGCATCTGGATTTTGAATTAAATCTAAACCCATTTGCATACAAGCATCAGCTGCAGAAGTATCTACGTCAAGTCTCATAGGTAGAGAACCTTTAGCATTGTTAAATTTAGCTTGTACAGTTGGATTAACCATCATACTTGCCATTGCTAGCTGAGCATCTTTTACTTTTGGATCATCATTTTTAGGAAAAACAAATACATCACCACCAAGAGCAACATATTTTTCTTTACCAGGAATTACACAAGAATAATCAACCATTGCTTCTTGTCCAGCAACAGCAAATTCACCTCTTGCCCAGTCTCCCATAACTTGCATTGCAGCTTTTCCTTCGATAACCATAGCTGTAGTATCATTCCATAATCTTCCAGGAGAACCTTCATCTGTGAATTGATTTAATTCTCTGTAAGTATTTAGAACTGACTCAAATCTTCCATCTCTAAATGCATCTAGATCTTTATCTCTATAAATTGATTGCATTAGAGGAAAGCCCATTATTGAAGATGCAACAACATCAAACATACCAGATTCTTGCCATCCCTGACCACCTAGTGCCAATGGAATGATTCCAGCTTCTTGAATTTTTGGAGCTCCAGCTAAAAATTCCTCAAAAGTTTGAGGCACTGGTAAACCAACTTGTTTGTAAACGTCATTGTTGATCCACATCCATTGCCAGCTGTGAATATTTACAGGTACGCAATAAAATTCACCCTCAAATTCACAAGTTTCAATTAATTCAGGTGGGTAAATAAAATCTCTCCAACCTTCTGCAGAAGCAACTTCTTCAAGTGATTGAAGTAAACCTTGCTCAACTAAATCTACAAATTGTTTTGATACGTTGAACTGTGCTGCAGTTGGTGGATTTCCACCAATAATTCTGTTTACAGTAGTTCCTCTTGCATTATCACCACCAGTAATTGCAGTGTCAATCCAAGTATTACCCATTTCTTCCCAAGCTTTAGCAAATTCTGAAATTGCAGCTTGCTCTCCACCAGAAGTCCACCAGTGAATAACTTCAGCTTCCATATGACTACCAGCTTTGGAAACATTAGTAAAAGATAGGGGTATAAAAATAGTTAATAATATTGAAAAAATTTTTTTCATTATTTTCCTCCCTTTTTTTAAATAAATTGACAATTTAGTAAAACGTTTTACTTGTCAAGCCAAATTATGTTATTTATTCAACAATCTAATTTTGCCTCAAATGAATAAAAATAAGAGAATAAATATTGTTGGCCTGGCTCAAAAACTTGGTTTATCCGTGAGTTCTGTTTCTAGAGCATTAAATGGTTATGACAATATATCACAGAGTACTAAAGATAAAATCTTTAGAACTGCAAAAAAATATAATTACTTTCCAGATTTAAATGCAAAAAGATTAGCTTCTAAAAAAAATGACACAATTGCTTTCATATCTGCAATAGATCCTGATGCGCCAGATCATGTTGTATTACAGTTTCTTGCAGGAATAACTCTTGGGATCAAGAAAACTAACACTGAATTAATTACAAAATTTTGTTTAAATGAAGAAGAGGAAATGAATTATTTTAAAAACCTTATTTCCACAGGTCAAGCAGATAAATTTATTTTTTATAGAATAAAAAAAAATGATGAAAGAGTAAATTATTTAAACCAAAGAGGTATTAAATTTGTCACATGGGGTAGAACAAATAAACAAACAGAGCATGCTTGGATTGATCTAGATAATCGTAAAAGTATAGAGATTCTAATGAACAAACTTTCAACTAATGGACATAAAAGAATTGCATTTATAAATGTACATCATAGTTTTAATTATGGAGCACAAAGGAAAAGAGCATACGAGAGTTCTATAAATAAATTAAAACTTAAATCCTCTAAAGAATATTACCAAGATAGTTTAATTGAAACTGTTGAATCAGGATCAGCAATGACTGGTTATTTATTAAGTCTAAGAAATCCACCTACTGCAATAATTTGTTCTCATCTCCGTTTTTTTACGGGGTGCCTTTTAAGATGTCAGGAATTGAAACTAGAGGTTGGAAAAGATATCTCTGTTGTAGGTTTTAATGATCAAGATAGTTATTTGAGTTCACAAAACCTGACATATATTTCTCATCCCTTAATGGAAATGGGTAAGCAATCGGTTAAGATATTGCAAGATCTTGATCAAGATTTCTCTGTAAACAAAGTATCAACTTTAATTGAGCCTATATTGAATGAGGGCACAAGTGATAAAATTAAAAAATCTAAGTTAAGATAAATTTAACCAATTCATTTCTTCTTTTGTTAAAATAATATCTAAACAAGGTAATGTAGTATCAAGCTCATTAATTGTTCTAGGTCCTATTAAGGCAAAAGATGGAAAAGATTGGTTTAATGTCCAGCTTGCTGCAATATTATTTGCAGAGCATCCTTTTTTTTCTGCTAATTCAATAGCTCTTTTTTTTCTCTCCCTATTATCGTCGCTATCATAACAACTTATAGGTCCACTAGAATTTTCGCCAGGCTTTCTCCAAGATGACTCAGCTTCTGTAATTTTTTTTTCTATTTCATTTGTTATTTTATCATCTAAAAAATAACCTCTTGCTTGGCTTGACCATGACATATGAGATTTTTGAGTAGTATTAAGATAATCTAAAATTTCATTATCATTTGATGATAAGCATCCATTCCAAAGTGGATTAATCATCTTAGCAAGAGCTAAATTATTATTTAAAATAGACATTTCTTGTTTATTATTTTTTTGCGCCCATTCATTTCCCTTTTTGAATCTTTCAATAGTCCAATTAGAACCTCCAAATATTTTGATTCTCCCTTTTTCTTTTTCTTCATTTAAAACATCAATAAACTCATCAACTGGATAATCATTATTATCTCGATGCATAATATAAATGTCCACATAATCTGTTTTCATTCTTTCGAGAGAAATAGTTAACTGTTTTGAGATAGCTTCAGGGTTACAGTCAGGTGTGTGAGCACCTTTACCTAATATTAGAACATCCTCTCTATTGTTATTTGTAAGCCATTGTCCTAAAACTTTTTCATGATTGCCGCCGCCATAAATAAATGCTGTATCAAACATATTGCCGCCAACTTCAAGCCAATGATCCCATAACTTTGAAGCCTCATTAATATCATCTTGGTTATCACATCCCATTACAAGTTTAGATATGTCTTTGTCTATTCCTTCTATTCTATCGTATTTCATATTTCATCCTGTGGTAGTTTATAATTTACTTTCTCTCTCCAAGTATCAAGAGCTTTAAGATTTCCTAATGTATCTTCCCAAGTCATTGCTGGATGAGGAGGTTCAGTTTTTTCTTTTGCAATACATTGACTCGCAAGTTCTCCCTCAAAGAAAAAGAGATGTTCAGGTCCTTTGACATCAACTATTTCTTCATTTTCATTTTTATTTATAATAATTTTTGCATGGTATGGACCGCCATCTCTACCAGGCATCCAAGGGTCTGGTAATTCAATTTTACCCTTTGAACCAATAATAACAGCATTATTTTTCATTGTTTCTCTAATGGCCGTAGATACTTTAGCTTTTATACCATTTTTAAATTCTAAATTTGCATGAGCAATTTCATCAACACCTGTTTCTCCTATTTTTGCTTCAGCATCTAAAAATTTTGGTTCTGAAAATTTATCTCCTGTTGCTACTCCTGCTATTAGTCTAGAAAAAGAAATGGGATATAGCCCAACATCAAGTATACCCCCGCCTGCTAAATTTTTATTAAATAACCTGTGATCAGGTATAGTCTTACCCATATCAAAACCAAAAGAGGTTTCAACAGATATTACATCTCCTATAATTTTGTTTTTAATAATCTCGACTAGTTTTGGAATTTGTGGATGGCAACGATACATAAAGCCCTCCATATAAAACACACCAGCTTCTCTTACCGCATCAATAATTTTCTTTCCTTCATTAAAATTTATAGCTCCAGGTTTCTCACAAAGGATGTGCTTACCTTTACCGGCAGCTTTTATTGTCCATTGAGCGTGTAAAGTATGAGGTGTGGAAATATATATAGCGTCTATATGTTCTGAATTTATGATATCTTCATAAGAATCAAATCTAAAATCAGGATGAATATCATATTTATCCCCAAAATTTTTCCTGCGATCTTCACTTTTACTCGCTATGCTAACTAATTGTCCAGAATAGGAACCTTTTAATCCATCAGCAAAATTATTTGCAATATTTCCAGGGCCAATGATACCCCATTTAATTTTTTCCATTTTATTTATTATTAGGTGTTAACACATTTTGATGAGGCATAACTATTTTTTTTTGAAATTTTGATAGTCTTGATAAAAGGTCTTTAGATGGTCTGTATGGATGCCTAAAGAAACCCCAAGAAGGTCCATATCTATAAACAACTATTCTTCTTTCACCTTTATTTATTCTTTTTGCTGATCCATGACAGAGTGAGTCAACAAATAAAAGAGCATCTCCAGCTTTCATATAAACTTCTTTAGCTCCTGTCATTCCTTCTGCTGAAGATACTTTGCCTCCTTTTAACATTTTATTATCTTTAAATTCAGGATGTACAATATTTGATTTATGTGAAGATGGAATTATAACAGTTCCACCATCACCTGGACCAATATTTGTTAGTGCAAGAAGAATATTTACTTGTGAACAATGAAATTTTCCATTTTGATATCTATAATGATTTCTTTGCAAACCCTCAGGATTGCCGGAATGAATACCAATAGCTTCACCAGGTCCACGAATATTGGCAAAGTTTTCATCAATAAAAAGAGGTCCATGAAGATGATCAAAAGTACCCTTTCCTCCAACAAAATGTAACATATGATTTATCCATGATGGATGATCAATTAATTTTTCAAATGGTTTTCCAGCTTCATAAATTTGCTGAAGATTTAAACCCTCTTTTCCACCATAATTATGACCATGAACATGGCCTGCCCATTCATCGTTTTTAATATTTTTTAACTTATCAAGAATATTATTAAGATCTTTTAGTTCTTTTTTATTTAATGCATTATTTATAATAAGGTATCCATTTAAATCAAAAAGATATTCATCAAGTTTTGAAATTTTTTTCACTAAAGTATTGTGAAATAAAAAATTTATTTTTTCAATAAAAAAATTTTAATTTATGACTGCTGTAAATTCTCCAGATTTATATTTTGTAGCCATTGCTCCAAGAGAAATTGAATTAATAGAAGAAGCATTTCCTGCAGTTCCAAATTCTTGCAATCTACTTTTAACAACTTCTTTCATAGCATCCTTAGAGAGTAATAAATATTTACGAGGATCGAATTGTGAAGGATTCTCATGGAAGTATTTTCTTACTGCAGCAGTAGCAGCTAATCTTAAATCAGTATCAACGTTAACTTTTCTTACGCCATGTTTTATGCCTTCTTGAATTTCAGAAACTGGTACACCGTATGTCTCTTTAATTTTTCCACCATATTCATTAATAGTTTTTATTAAATCTTGTGGAACCGAAGATGAGCCATGCATAACTAAATGTGTGTTTGGAAGTCTTGAATGTATTTCTTTTATTCTATCTATTGCTAAAATATCTCCAGTTGGTGGTCTAGAAAATTTATAAGCACCGTGGCTTGTACCAATAGCAATAGCTAATGCATCAACATTTGTAGCTTTAACGAAATCTGAAGCTTCATCAGGATCAGTTAATAGTTGATCATGATCAAGTTTACCTTCAGCACCAACTCCATCTTCTTTTTCACCTGTTCCAGTCTCTAAAGAGCCTAAACAGCCTATCTCCCCTTCAACTGAAACTCCTAATGCATGAGCCATATCAGTTGTTTCTTTTGTAACTCTTACATTATATTCAAAATCTGAAGGAGTTTTTTGGTCATCTAATAGCGAACCATCCATCATCACAGATGTAAAACCAAGTTCTATGCAGTTTTTACAATCTTTTGGAGAGCCACCATGGTCTTGGTGCAAAACTGTTGGAATTTCTGAAAATTCATCCATTGCTGCTTCAACTAGTTTTTTCACAAAGATTGGTCCAGCATATTTACGTGCAGCACCTGAAGCTTGAAGTATTACGGGACTATTTAATTCTTTAGCCCCTTCCATTATTGCTCTAATTGCTTCTAAATTATTTACATTGAATGCAGGTACACCATAATTATTTTCAGCTGCGTGATCTAAAAGTTGTCTAAGAGAAATTAAAGACATTGAGTTCTTTTATATTTTAAGAATTTAATTGCAACTAATTATCCTTTAACTGCTCCAAATGTTAGTCCTTGGATAAATTGTCTTTGCAAAATAAAGAACATGATTACGGGAGGTAATGCTGCAACAACGGATCCTGCTGAAACTAAATTCCAAGCAGTTGTCCACTGACCTCTTAATACATCTAAGCCAACAGTTATAGGTTTAACTGTATCACCCTGCGTTAAAATTAAAGCCCAAAAATAATCATTCCAAATAAAAGTAAATTCTAATACGCCTAATGCTGCAAGTGCAGGTATTGTTAAAGGAATAATTATTTTTCTATAAATTGTCCACTCTGTAGCTCCATCAGCTCTAGCAGCTTCAATAAGTTCAAACGGTAGTTCTTTAATAAAATTTCTTAAAAAGAAAGTACAAAAACCTGTTTGAAAAGCAATATGGAAAATAATTAGACCCATATGACTATTATACATACCTAATTCTATAGATATATTTCTAACGGGTATCATGAGTATTTGATATGGAACAAAATTTCCTGCAATAAACATTGCAAATACTAATAAGTTTAATTTGAACCGATGCATAGCGAGCGAATAACCTGCAAGAGAACTCAAAAATAATGTTCCTATTACAGTTGGGATTGTAATAATAAGACTATTAAGGAAAAAACCTGCCATTTTTCCATCTGCAAATACTTCAGCGTAATTAGAAAGAAATGCTGTTTCTTTTGGGAAAGTCCAGTAATTACCTGCAAGAACATCTTCAAAAGTTCTAATCGAAGTAAGCATAACAGCGATTAGTGGTAATAACCAAATTAAAAGAGTGATTACAAGTATAACTCTGTATCCAATATTAATTTTTAAAGAATAATTTTGAATTGGTGTTGGAAACATTATTTTTCTGACCTTTCGTTTTTAAATAAACGATACAAGAACCAAGCAATATAAATATCCATTATTAAAAAAAGGATAGTTGCTATAGCTGCACCGTATCCCATTCTGTAATTAAATAATGCCTCTTGATACATCTTATATGCTAAAACTTCTGAACTACCCCAAGGACCTCCAGCTGTCATTACAGCTATTAAATCAAATGCTCTAAGTGCACCAACTAATGTTACAACGATAGCAATTAGAGTTGCTGCTCTTAATTGAGGTAATACCACGTGCCATAACATTGTAAATCCAGACGCTCCATCTATTCTTCCAGCTTCAATCATTTCACGACTTACACCAGTCAAACCAGTAATATACAAAATCATTGTGTAAGCTATACCTGGAAAAAATGATGCTATAATTATTCCATAAGTTGCTAAATTTTCATCTGCCAAAAAAGGTATTGGGTCTAAACCAAAAAAACTTAAGACATATGCTAGAGCTCCATACTTAGGGTTATAAAACCAAGTAAATATAACTCCTATAACAACAGCATTTATTACGAAGGGAAAATAAAATAATGATTTAATATATCTTATACCTAAAATTTTTTGATTAACAAATAGAGCTAATGCCAAACCAATTGGAATTGCTAGTAAACTAAAAACTAACCATTTTATATTATTAAAAAGAGATACGTAAAATTCATCATCATCAGTGAATAAAGTTATATAATTTTTAAAACCAACAAACTCCCAGTTAGGTTTTCCCGTACCTCTTACTCCATCCTTATCCATTCCATTCCACTCATGAAAACTAACCCATATAGAATCAAAAATAGGATAAATTACATAAACTAAAAAAATAAAGATTGCTGGTGCAAGAAAAAGAAAGGGGGCTAATTTTAACTGATTACGTTCCCAGAATGTCATTTAATTGTAATATCTCTTTCTATTAATTTTATAATATTAAATTTAAATAGTAGAAAAATAGAGGTGTAAAGTTACACCTCTATTTAATATTTATTTTATAATGCTCCGTGAATTCTAGCTCTTTCTTTTTCTAGTCGAGCTCTAATTTTATCTTCACGGTCAGGTTTAACCATAAACTCTTGGAAACCTTCCATTGCTGCACTTGCCATATCTGGATTTGAATCTCTATCCCAGAATTGAGCAATATCATCAGCAGCTGCAAGCATTTTTGCACCCATTATTGAAAATCTATTTTCAGGTTTTGGAGCATTTTTGTTAGGACTTAACATACCTGCAATTTTTGCCCATTCACCAGCTGCACCTGCATTTGACATGAATGCTAAGAATTTTTTTGCATCCTCAACATTTTTTGCACCTGCAGGAATATGCATAGTATCAGTTGGCGCATCTTCAGCTACTCCCACACCCTCGTAGATTGTAGGGAATTGGAAGAAGTCCATTTGATCACCTATACCGGCAGCTTCAAATGTTGGTACATAAAAGTTACCAATTAAGTACATAGCAGCTTCACCATTGATTTGTGGTGCTTGTGCATCTTGCCATGAGAAAGAAGCATGATCTTCAAGGAAGTATCCCGGATCAATTAATTCTCTCCAATGATCAAATACTGCATCTAATCTTGGATCTTCATAACTTACTTTACCAGCAGTTAAATCCATATGGAACTGATAACCATTAATTCTTAAATTTAGGTAATCAAACCAACCACCTGCAGTCCAAAGAAATTTTGTACCAATAGTAATTGGAGTAATGCCATTCTTTTTAAGCATTGCGCAAACCCATTTAAATTCATCCCAATCTCTAGGAACATTTAAACCAAGTTGGTCAAAAAGATCTTTTCTGTAGTACACACCCCATTGGTAGTAACCCCAAGGAACACCATATTGTTTTCCGTCTACAGTTAAAGAACCTTTTGTTGATGCCATTAAATCATTTAATCCTGCATCATCCCAAACATCACTAACATCCATGAATAAATTTTGATCAACAAAAAATTTCATTCTGTTTCCAGCAAACCAAATTGCTACGTCTGGAGACTCAGCAGTAAGAAAGTTTCTTATTGCTGTTTTATAAGCTTCGTGTTCAAATTCATTTACAACAACTGTTACTTCCGGATGAGCAGCTTTAAATGCTTCAACGTATGAATTGAAACCTGCCATCGAGGATTCACCTGACTGGTTAGAGTTAATTACTAATGTACCAGCAGATGCTATAGTTGAGGTAAATAAAATTACTAAAGTTAATAATTTTTTCATTTTTCCTCCCGAAAATTAATAAGTTTTAGTAACATATCGGGGTATTTTTAAAATACTTAATTTAAACTAAAAATGGAAATTTGGTGGGCCCTCAGGGACTTGAACCCCGGACCACCCCGTTATGAGCGGGGCGCTCTAACCAACTGAGCTAAGAGCCCTAAAAAGCCTTATATACAAAAAAAAAATTTAGTAATAAGGTTTTTTTAATTATACATAAATTTAATGACTAAACTAACTATTATTGGTGCAGGAAGCGCAGTATTTACAAAAAATATAGTAACGGATATTTTATCAATTGATCATTTTAAGAATATGGAGATAGCTCTTCATGATATAGATCCTGTCCGACTAAAAGCATCACATGATTTATTAAATATAATTTCAAAAAAATTAGACGCTACTCCTAAAATAACATCTCACACAGATAGAAAAGAATCTTTAAAGGGTTCAGACTTTGTGCAAACCACAATTCAAGTTGGTGGTTATAATCCATCTACAATTATTGATTTTAAAATTCCAAATGAATTTGGTTTAAAACAAACTATAGCAGACACTTTGGGTATTGGTGGCATAATGAGGGGGCTTAGAACAATTCCTGTGTTGCTAGATATTGCAAAAGACATAACAGAGATTTGTCCAAAAGCTATTTGGTTACAATACGTTAACCCTATGTGCTCAAATATGATTGCAATCAATAAAGCATTTCCTGAACTTAAAGTAATGGGATTGTGTCACTCGGTACAAGGAACTGCTGAAATGTTAGCAAAAGATTTAAATGAAGATATCAACAATATTGAATATCTATGTGCTGGTATAAATCATATGGCTTTCTATAAAAAATTTGAAAAAAAAATAGAGGGAAAAGCTAATGAGGACTTATATCCAAAATTAAAATTATTGGCTGACAAAATTATAAATAATGAAGAAGAGTCTTCCAGAAGCAATATGGTTGATAATGAGTCTAATAAAATTCTCTATGAAAAAGTACGATACGAAATTTTAAAAAGATTTGGATACTTTGTTACAGAATCAAGTGAACACTTTGCCGAATACGTACCATGGTTTATCAAAAAAAATAGAAATGATGTAATTGAAAAATATAAAATTCCTATAGAGGAGTACATAGATAGATGCGAAAATAATATTAAATTATGGAATGATTTAGAAAAAGATATGTCTCCAATTTATGAACAGCCACTTAGCAGAAGTAATGAATACGCGTCCTATATTATTGATGGAATTGTAAATGGTAATGAAATTACAATAAATGCAAACATAATGAATGAAGGATATATAGATAATTTACCTTCAAATTGCTGCGTTGAAGTTCCTTGCCTTATTAATGCAAATGGATTTATGCCGCAAAAAATTGGAAAATTACCAGAACAATTGACTGCTCTAATGAGAACAAACATAAACGTTCAAATACTTACAGCAGAAGCAGCACTAACTAAAAAAAGAGAACATATTTATCATGCAGCTATGCTTGATCCATTAACAGGTGCAAATTTAACAATAGATGAGATATATGATATGACAGACAAACTAATTGAAGCACATGGCAATTACTTACCTCAATATAATTAATGACTAAACTAACTGTTAAAGATTTATTTGAAAAAAAAGGAAAAGTTAAGTTAACTGAATTATATGTAACAAATGCTCTTGAAGCTCATGCTGCTGAAAGAGCAGGAATAGATATACAAATTGTATCATTTAAAAAAGAAACTCTTAGAACTGGAGTACCAACAAATAGATGGTTTAGAGATGCACACATAAAGGATATTCGAGAAGCTGCACCAAATACTTTTATGATATATGGTCTTGGTCAACTGTCATCACCTGACAAAGCTATTGATGCTGCACTAATAGCAAGAGACAATGGGGCAGATGCTGTATACTGCGGAAATAGTCCAAAATATATAGAGGCTCTTCGCAATGAAGGTTTGCCAGCAGTCAGTCATATTGGGCTAATACCTTATAAGAGTACATGGACCGGTGGCTTTAAAGCTGTTGGTAAAGATGCTGAGTCTGCATTAAAAGTTTATCAAGATGCAATTGCTTATGACAATGCTGGTGCTATAGGACTTGAAGTAGAATGCGTACCAGACCGTGTAGCTGAAATAATTACTAAGAACGTTAATTTACTTACGTTGTCAATGGGAAGCGGGCCAAAATGCGATGTTGAATTTTTATTTATTCAAGATGTTATTGGCACAAATACAGAAAGAGTGCCTCGTCATGCTAAAGTATTTAAAGACACAAATAAATCTTATGAAAAACTCTTAGATGATACTATAGATGGTTTAAAAGAATTCATTAATGATGTGAAAGAAAAAAAATTTCCCACACCTTCTAATATTGTTGAAATTAAGGATGAAGAATTTGAAAAGTTTTTAAATAAAATTAATTAAATATTTATCGTCAATAAATCGTTTCCAATTATTGGATCTTTACCAAAATCTTTTCTGACTATCTTTTTTAACTTTGAAATATTAAATCTGGTAGGAACAAAATGAGTTAATACGAGTTTTTTACAATTAGATAACTTTGCAACCTTACCAACTAAATTACTAGGGGTATGATATTCTTTAACATTATGTAATGTTTTTTTTGATCTGAGTCCTGAAGTCTGGTTAATCTCATACTCAATAAAAACTTCATGTAAAAGAACATCAGCATTCTGAGCATTAAGCATCAAACTCTCACACGGTCTCGTGTCTCCACTAATCGTAAGTTTTTTATTCTTATTAAAAAAAGAAAAACCATAAGCGTAAGGAACCGGCTTATGATCAACTTCAAAATATTTTATTTTAATATCATTAATATTTATAAATCCTTCTTTTTTAAACTCATAAACTTTATAATTTAATGCTTTGGAAGATTTTCTTTTTTCATAAGAAATTCTCAATTTACGTTCACTTTTCCAAGCTAAAAAAATTTTATCTACAAATTTCTTTGTACCTTTTGGTCCATAGATTTTCCATTGGGAAGTTCTGTCTGAATGCCATGAAGAGATTATGAGTTGATATAAATCTATAACATGATCGGTATGTAGATGAGTTAGTAAGAGTGCGTCTATATCTGCTGAAGAGTTTTTACTTTGATTTAATCTTTGTGTAACTCCAGATCCACAGTCGACTAGAATTTTTGTTGATTTTGTTGATATTAAATTAGATGAACCGCATCTTTTAAAATCTACAGAAGGGCAACCTGTTCCTAGAAGCGTTAGCTTCATTATTCATCAAGAAATGTTTTTAATTTCCTTGCTCTTGTTGGGTGTTTTAATTTTCTAAGTGCTTTTGCTTCTATTTGTCTAATTCTCTCTCTAGTAACACTAAATTGTTGTCCAACTTCTTCAAGAGTATGATCACTATTCATTCCAATGCCAAATCTCATTCTTAAAACTCTTTCTTCCCTAGGTGTTAATGATGAAAGTATTCTAGTAGTAGTATCACGAAGTGAACTTTTTACAGCTGCATCTATTGGAATAAGAGCATTTTTATCTTCAATAAAATCACCAAGTGAACTATCTTCTTCATCACCAACAGGAGTTTCAAGACTTATTGGTTCTTTAGCAATTTTTAATACTTTTTTAACTTTATCTAATGGCATATGCAATCTATCTGCAAGTTCATTTGGTGTTGGCTCTCTTCCAATTTCGGACATTATTTGTCTTGTGGTTCTCACAATCTTATTAATTGTCTCAATCATATGAACAGGTATCCTTATTGTTCTTGCCTGATCTGCTATTGATCTTGTTATTGCCTGTCTAATCCACCAGGTTGCATAAGTTGAGAACTTATATCCTCTTCTATACTCAAATTTGTCTACTGCTTTCATTAGGCCAATATTACCTTCTTGAATTAAGTCTAAAAATTGCAAACCTCGATTAGTGTACTTTTTTGCTATTGAAATAACTAATCTAAGATTTGATTCTATCATTTCTTTTTTTGCTCTATTTGCAGATCTCTCTCCTTGTTGAACAGTTCCAACTATTCTTCTAAACTCTGAAAGAGGTAATTCTGAAGCAGCTTGTATCTCTCTGATTTCCTCAATATTTTTATTAATTTCTATATGGTTTCTATTAATAAATTTTTCCCAGTTTTTATCTTTTGTCGCTAATAAACTTTGAATCCAATTTTTTTCAAAATTAAAGTTCAAGTATTGGGATATAAAGTCTTCTCTTTTAACGCC
>ENA-OSEY01001378-OSEY01001378.1-marine-metagenome-genome-assembly--contig:-NODE-1378-length-16834-cov-3.345706_pt1 | contig 16834 bp, 16 predicted proteins | sample MGYA00248465_ERZ534230 | MGnify/ENA primary metagenome ERZ534230 (study PRJEB26409, sample SAMN06344110) | marine metagenome | isolation source: Sea water from surface | place: Atlantic Ocean:Southern...
TTACACAATATCATTTTTAGTGGTGATTACGAAAAAGAGTTCAATGATATTTTTAATTGTAAGAACATTGCTGACCCTACAGTTTATATTAACATTTCCAGTAAAATGGACAAAAATCATGCTCCAATTGGTTGTGAAAATTGGTTTGTAATGATTAATGTACCAGCAAAGATTAGCCTGTATAACAAAAAAGAATTGGAAAGATTAAGAGATTTAATCATTAAAAAGCTATCTATTTTTGTTGAAGAAAACCTAGACCCGTTAATATCTTTTGAAGAAATTCTAACACCTGAAAAATTGCATGAAAAAACAGGCTCTTTTGAAGGAGCACTATATGGTGAAAACCAAAATTCTTTTAAGTCTATAATCAATAGAAAAAAAAATCAAGATAAAAAGTTTAAAAATTTATTTTATGTCGGAGGAACAGTTAGGCCTGGAGGAGGAATGCCCTTGGCTGCAAAATCAGGAATTGATACAGCTAAAATGATATTAAATGATGAAGACTAAGAATAGATTATATTTTGATTTAGTTCTTATTGCTGTAATTCATTTAGCGGGTATCATAGGTATCTATTTTTTAGAATCAATTTTCTTTCTGAGAACTTCATCCGTTTCTATTTTAATACCGTTGTTTTTATTTTGCTACAGATCAAATTTGACTAATAAAGACGCTTTATTATTTGCATCTGTATTTATTGTCGGATACACTGCTGAATTTTTAGGTGTTAATTATCAAATTTTATTTGGTGATTATAGCTATGGAGCATCATTAGGTGTTAAGTTATTTGAGGTATCTGTAACTATAGGTTGTAATTGGTTGTTATTGGCTCTAATTTCTCAAGCCCTAATGAAAAGGGTATTTGTAAATAAATGGTTAGTCATCATTTTTTCATCACTTCTCATGGTCCTTATTGATCTCTACATTGAACCTGTTGCTCCATTATTAGATTTTTGGGAGTTCAATGAAAACATAGTTCCATTTTCAAATTACAGAGATTGGTTTATGGTTGCTTTGGTTATCCAATTTATTTTATCATTTCGAAACGCGCAAGTTAATATGTTTAACTGGTCGCTAGGTTATCTTATAATTTTAGTTTTATTTTTTTCATTTTTTCATTTCACGATAGTTTAAATTTTTACTTTTGATTTCGATTTATGAATCAGATTCTTTCTAATTACAGTTTCATTTCCTGGGTCTATCTACCTGGGCTTTAATTTTATTTTATGAGTAATATTTATGTTTTGGGTGCCGGAATGGTGGGCAGTGCAATGGCTATAGATTTAGCTAAAAAACACCATGTAACTATATCTGACATTAGTTCTGAGGTTCTATCAAGGGTAGTAGAAAAAGAACCCTCATTAAAGACTGAAATATTGGACGTTACAGACACAAAAGATTTAGCATCAAAAATTAAAGATGCAGATTTAGTACTTTCAGCCGTGCCAGGATTTTTAGGTTTTGAAACGCTTAAGAAAATAATCTTACAGGGAAAAAATACCGTTGATATTTCATTTTTTCCTGAAAATGCGTTGGAATTAAATCAATTAGCATTGGAAAATAATGTAACAGCAATTGTGGATTGTGGAGTAGCCCCAGGAATGGATAATGTGATTTTGGGATATTATAATGAAACACACGATATAGATTTTTTTGAATGTTTAGTAGGAGGTTTACCTAAAGTAAAAAAATGGCCCTTTTGTTATAAAGCACCTTTTTCACCAGTTGATGTGATAGAGGAGTACACAAGACCCGCAAGATATATTGAAAACGGAGAACTTATTGTAAGACCTCCTTTAACAGATTGTGAATTTGTGGAATTCGATAAGGTAGGTACATTAGAATCATTTAATTCCGATGGGCTTAGATCTATTATTCATACTATGCCACATATTAAGAACATGAAAGAGAAAACATTACGTTATCCAGGCCACGTAGAGTATGTTCGTGTATTAAAAGAAAGTGGATTTTTTCATGATGAGCCCATCTTTGAAAATGGGCAATCTGCTTTAGATGTGACTTCAAAAATTCTATTCAAAGAGTGGAAATTAAATGAAAATGAAGAGGAGTTAACCGTAATGAGAGTAACTATTGAAGGAGTAAATAAAGCCACAAAACATAGGGAAAACATTTCATTTGATTTATATGATGAATTTGATCATGAAACTAAAATCTCATCTATGGCTAGAACCACTGGATACACCGCTACTGCTGCGGTAAATATGTATTTAGATGGGCTGGTCAGTAAAAAAGGAATTTTACCCCCTGAACTGGTTGGTTCGGATAAATTATGCTACGATTATTTCTTTAATTATCTTGAAGACAGAGGGGTGAAGTATCTCAAAAAAATAAATAGAATAGATTAAGTGTTTTTGTCGTAAACTTGGTAATGAAGTAATCTATCATATAGCCCAAGAGGGTCTCTGTAGTATACTTTGATTATGTATTCATTATTAGTATCAAAGTGTGAGCCTTCCATTTTTCTAGCATCTGTTTTTTCGCCTGATTTACAGATGTAAATGTAATTGTAATAACCTTGTTTTAAGTTGATTTTATTGTAGTATTTCTGGGATACAGAATCATATTTCATTAAGAATTCATCATGAACTCCCCAGTTCGTGAATTGACCAAATAAATAAATATCTTCTTTTATTTTCTTCATTGGTAACTCAAAAAGAACTGTAGCATATTCTGCTTGCGTATTTATTAAATCACTTTGATGAGATTGTATTACGAACTTTCCATTAAAATCTTTATACTCAAAATATTGTCTGTAAGTTCTTTTTATTTCAGGCCTTAATTTAACTTGGTAACCATTTTCGTTAAGAGTTACATTTGATGTGTTTTGACCCCCAGTTATAAGATTACTCATGTCAAAAAACCGGAATTCATTACCTCCATTAAAAACTCGATCTTCATTCATCAAAAAAGTGACTTTATCGTCTCTAACAAAGTTGGGTTCGTAAAACCATAATTCATCAAATTCTTGATGATTTTGTTGAATGTTAATAATTAAGTTTTGAAATGGATCATCAATAGTATTATAGTTGTAATTACAATGTAGTTCTACAGCTTGCATGTAATTTCGTTGGTCAATATTGGATGTTCTAGTAATATTTAGTGATGCTTTTGCAGATTCTTCACTCACATAAAATCGAAGTCTCAATAATGGGTTATCGTTTTCATTTTCATGAAAAATATTTAGACTATAATTTCCAGATTTTAAGAACTGAATATTTTCATTTGGTAATTGGAAATGATAATGCACATATTGTTCTTGTGTTCCGTGTGATAACATTACATCATCTATATAGTTTATGTCAAATCCATTCAAATACTCCATAACCATTAAATCACTCTTATCCCAGTTCATGTCACAATGAATAATTTCATATTGCAGTGGATGTGGATCTGCTTCTATAAGGTCAAAATCAATATTTATATTTTGTTCACTATTTAAATAATAACATGGTTCTACTAGTTTTAATTTTTCTGAGCTTATTTGTATGCTTTTTATTTTTGGATCTATTATATTTCGATGATATGAACTGACTACATCTTCGTTTGCGGATAAATTGTTTTCACTTGAATCTGAGTTTACAGTGAAATAATCGTCAGAATTTTTGTACTTTAAACTAGTATTTAATGTACATTTTTGATACAGAAAAATAGCACAAAAAGGGATTAAAATTTTTAAAGGTTTCCTTACTTTATTTATAATCATTCTAAATTGCAAAAAGTAGCATAATAATGTTTTACACAATGCATCAAGATAACACAAATTTATAAATTTGCCTCGTTAAAATTTTTCATCATTTATGAAAATTTCTGTAAGAAAAGGCCTCGATATTAACTTAAAGGGCGAAGCTGATAAGATATTAGCAGATTCAAATCATTCAAAACTTTTTGCATTAAAACCTACAGACTTTTCTGGTCTTGTTCCAAAGATGTTAGTCAAGGAAGGCGATGAGGTAAAATGTGGTTCACCTGTATTCTGCGATAAATACAATGACCAAATTAATTATGTATCGCCTGTCAGTGGTAAAATAAATGAAATTGTAAGAGGAGAAAAAAGAAGAATACTAGCTGTAACTATTGAGTCAGACGGTAAAATGGATCAGTTAAATCTCAAACCAAAGGACTTAGCCAAGTCTGATTCAGAGGAAATTAAATCAGAATTGATGTCGGCTGGTCTATGGCCCTTTTTTAGAATGAGACCTATTGATATTGTAGCTCTTCCAAATGATTTGCCAAAATCAATATTTATTTCCGGGTTTGATTCTCATCCTTTAGCTCCAGATTTCGATTTCATTATGAGAGGAAAGTCTGCAGAGTTTAATGCGGGCCTAGAAATTGTAAGTAAGCTTACAAAAGGAGATGTAAATTTACAGCTTAGATCCAATGCTGACGAAGTTTTCACGAAGGCAACCAATGTAGTAGTCAATACGGTTTCAGGACCTCATCCAGCTGGAAATGTGGGTGTTCAAATACATGAAATTGATACATTGAATAAGGGTGAAGTGGTTTGGTACATTAACCCTCAGGATGTTATGGTTATTGGAAGATTTGCACTAACAGGTGCTTATGATGTGAGTAAAATCATTTCAGTGGGTGGAAGTAGTATATCAGAAAGAAAGTACTACAAAACGATCTCAGGAGCATCAATAAGCAGTATTATCAAAGAAAAAGCCATTGATGATAACAGTCGTATAATTTCTGGAAATGTTTTAACAGGTGAACAAGTTAATTTGGATGGCTTTTTAGGCTTTTATCACCACCAACTATCCATAATCCCGGAAGGAAACAAACATAAATTCTTTTTAACTGATGGTTGGCTTAGTCCAGGTTTTAATAGCTTTTCCGCATCTAGAGCTTACCCTAGTTGGCTGATGCCAAAATCCAAAAGCTATAATCTTGATACGAACTTAAATGGTGAAGAAAGAGCTTTTGTTGTCTCGGGTCAGTATGAAAAAGTATTTCCGTTTGATATTTACCCAGTTCAATTGTTGAAATCCATCATCACAAATGATATTGAAAAAATGGAGAGCCTTGGTATATATGAGGTTTCACCAGAAGATTTTGCCCTTTGCGAATTTGTTTGCACTTCTAAAGTTAATTTGCAAAAAATAGTTAGAGATGGGCTTGATTTGATTTATAAAGAATGCATGTAATTAAAAAAATTAAAAGTGAAGTTTTTAAGAAATATATTTGATAATGCACACGAAAAGCTAAATGCTAATGAGAAAACAAAAAAGTTGTTTCCTCTTGTTGATGCATTTGACACTCTAATGTTTACACCCAATCACGTAACCTCAAAAGGCTCACACGTGAGAGATGCAATAGACTTGAAACGAACAATGATGCTCGTTATATTGGCCTTGGTCCCATGCTTATTATTTGGAATATACAACACTGGCTATCAACATTACAGAGTGCTCGGTGAAGATGCCACTTTCCTTGAAATGATCATGAAGGGATCATGGGTTGTTTTACCTCTCGTTATCGTTTCATACTCATCTGGGCTATTCGTAGAATTTATTTTTGCAATTAGAAATGGACATTCTGTGCAAGAAGGATTTTTGGTTTCTGGAATGTTAATTCCTCTTTGTATGCCAGCAGATGTTCCGTTATGGATGGTAGCTATTGCCACTATGTTTGCAGTTGTAATCGGTAAAGAAGTCTTTGGAGGTACGGGCATGAACATACTTAATGTTGCGCTTACAGCACGTGCTTTTCTTTTCTTTGCACATCCAACGAAAATGTCAGGAAATGAGGTTTGGGTAACTGGATTTTCAGATATGAAAGGAGAAGGATTGGTAGATGCATCTAGTGGAGCAACCGCTCTAGGTGATTTGGCGTCAACACTTAGTGTTTCGACTGCTGACCCCTTATCTGCTTCCGTTTCACAAAGTTTTGAAGGGACATATAGTTTAATGAATTCATTTTTAGGGTTTATTCCTGGTTCTGTGGGCGAAACCTCTGCATTAATGTGTTTAATTGGTGCTGGAATTTTGCTTTGGACAGGAATAGCTAGTTGGAGAATCATTACATCTTTTTTCTTGGGAGGTTTTGTAATGGCAAGCATTTTGAATGCCGTTGGTGGTAGTGTATATTTTGAATTACCAGCTATTCACCAACTCATGCTTGGAGGGTTTATGTTTGGAATGGTTTTCATGGCTACGGACCCAGTAACAGCTTCCCATACAAATACGGGGAAATTTATTTACGGATTTTTAGGAGGCTTCCTTGGGATTTTAATTAGAATGGTAAATCCAGCATACCCGGAGGGCATTATGTTAGCCATCTTGATTGCTAATGTTTTTGCCCCATTAATTGATCACATGGTGATTCAATCCAACATAAATAGAAGATTAAAAAGATTAAAAACAGCTTAAAATGGCAGTAAACAAAGATAGTAATGCATATACGATAACTTTTGCTGTAGTACTAGTAATTATAGTAGGTGGACTTCTAGCTTTTATAGCTAATGGGCTAAAGCCGCTTCAAGATGAAAATCTGAAAAATGAAAAGAAGCAATATATTTTAAATTGCCTACCTGGAAATAAACTGATTTCAAGAGATCAAGCAGGAACACAATTTGCAAATTTTGTGAAAGAACGTGTGATACTTGATTATAATGGCAAAGAATTAGCCAATACCTTTATGGGTTCAGATCAATCACTGGATGATAAAAATCCATACGATGCTTTCAGTATAGATTTATTGAAAGAATATAAAACCATCTCAAATAAAGAAGATAGAAATTACCCTCTTTTTATTTGTCAAGTAGATGGTCAAAAATACTACGTTGCGCCTGTTATGGGTAAAGGACTCTGGGCTGCTGTTTGGGGTTACATCGCTTTGGATAGTGAAGGAGAGAAAATCGCTGGTGCTGTTTTTGATCATAAATCTGAAACACCAGGACTAGGTGCTGAAATATCTCAAGATTTTTTCGAAGACCAATTTATTGGCAAATCATTATCCAATGAAAGCGGTTACAAAGCTATTGAGGTAAACAAACCCGGAAGTCCTTTAAATGAATACCAAGTTGATGGTATTAGTGGCGGTACGTTTACTAGTGTTGGAGTTGAGGAGATGATGGATCGTACATTGTCAGTTTACCAGAAATACATAAAAAATTCAAATAGATCTTAATCCACCTTTTATGGCAGAAGAAACAGTAATTGTTGAAGAAAAAAAGAAAGTAAAGGAAAGAGAGCCTTTATTTTCAAAAAAGAATAAAAAATTAATTACAGACCCATTGGATGAAAACAATCCTGTTACCATCCAAGTTTTGGGTATCTGTTCAGCCCTTGCCGTTACGGTTCAAATGAAAGCAGCGGTAGTCATGTCCGTTTCAGTTTTATTCGTTCTTTTAATGGCTAACATCTCTGTGTCTTTAATGAGGAATCTCATTCCCAACAGAATTAGAATCATTGTACAATTGGTTGTGGTAGCTTCACTTGTAATCATTGTAGACCAAGTCTTAAAGGCTTATTTGTATGATGTTTCTAAAGAACTTTCTGTATTTGTTGGTCTTATCATCACGAATTGCATCATTATGGGTAGGTTAGAAGCTTTCGCTTTGGGGAATAAAGTTTGGCCATCTACTTTAGATGCTCTTGGCAATTCGATTGGATATGCCATGGTTTTGGTTGTAGTTTCCTTTTTCAAAGAATTGTTTGGATCGGGTAAACTTTTTGGAATGGAGATATTTGGGAACGCAACAGAAGGAACTGGACTCTATGCTATGGGGTACATGGACAATGGTCTTATGTTGTTGCCACCTTCATCGTTAATTCTTGTAGCTATATACATATGGGTTCAAAAGATGAGAAACCCAACCTTAATTGAAACACATTAACAGATTAGATTATGGATTTAGTTAATATATTTATCAGAAGCGCATTTGTAGATAATATGATATTTGCATTCTTTTTTGGAATGTGTTCATATTTGGCTGTTTCTAAAACAGTGAAGACTGCTGTTGGCTTAGGCTTTGCTGTAATCTTTGTTTTAACAGTAACTATCCCAATTAACTATCTAATTGAAAACTATGTACTTAAAGAAGGTGCACTTACTTGGATGGGGGATGAGTATGCTTCAGTTAATCTCAATTACCTGACGTTTATTATGTTTATTGCTGTAATTGCTTCAACCGTGCAATTAGTTGAAATGATTGTGGAGAAGATTTCACCAGCTTTATATGGCGCCCTAGGTATTTTCTTACCTCTTATTGCGGTAAACTGTGCTATTTTAGGTGGTGCATTATTTATGCAGGAAAAACAGTTTGCCAATATTGGACAAGCCACTGTGTATGGTTTAGGTTCTGGTGTTGGCTGGTTTATTGCAGTTGTATTGATAGCAGCTATTAGAGAAAGAATTCGTTATGCCCACATTCCTGGACCACTAAGAGGGGTTGGAATGGCATTTTTAATAACGGGGCTTATGGGCTTAGCCTTTTTGGGTTTTATGGGATTTGAAATTTAACAACAAAAAAAATTGAAATGACAATATCTACAATCATTATTCCAATATTAGTTTGCTTAACTATTGTACTTGCGCTGACATTCATTTTGTTAGCGGCAAAGTCTTTTTTGGTTTCTTCTGGAAAAGTGAAGATTACCATAAACGGTGAAAAAACGATTGAAGTTGATGGAGGTTCAACTTTATTAACCACGTTAGGAAATGAGGGTATCTTTTTGCCATCTGCATGTGGAGGAGGTGGTACATGTGTTCAATGTACTTGTCAGGTTCATTCTGGCGGGGGTTCTATTTTGCCAACAGAAGAACCTCACTTTTCTAGAAAACAAATTGCTGATAATTTTAGACTTGGATGTCAAGTAAAAGTCAAGGAAGACATGGAAATCGAAGTGGAAGAAGAAATTATGGGTATTAAAGAGTGGGAAGCTACTGTGGTTTCTAATTATAATGTGGCTACTTACATTAAAGAATTCATTGTGGAGATTCCTGAGGATATGGACTATAAAGCAGGTGGATATATTCAAATTAAAATTCCAAAAGGAGAAGTTAAATTCTCAGATATGGATATTAAAGCTCATCCAACAGATCATCCTGGTGAACCAGATAAGTTTGAAAAGGATTGGGTAGATGGTAAGTTTGCCATTAGAGATCTAGTCATGAAAAATGATGAAGAAGTGGTTAGGGCATACTCTATGGCTTCTTATCCAGCAGAAGGCAGAAATATCATGCTTAATGTTAGAGTTGCTGCTCCACCCTGGGACCGAGGAAAGGATTCTTGGATGGATGTAAATCCTGGTGTTGCGTCATCCTATATTTTTAATCAAAAGGCTGGAGATAAAGTAACCATATCTGGACCCTATGGAGAGTTCTTTATCAATCATTCAGAGGCTGAAATGCTTTACATTGGTGGAGGAGCAGGTATGGCACCAATGAGATCACATCTGTATGAGTTGTTTAAGACATTAAAGACTGGAAGAAAGGTGTCCTACTGGTATGGAGGTAGATCTAGAGCGGAACTGTTTTATATTCACTATTTTAGAGATCTTGAAAAAGAATTCCCAAATTTTAAATTTTATATGGTGCTTTCTGATGCCCTTCCAGAAGACAATTGGGTGGAGAAAAAAGACATCAATGATCCTGAGGGTGACGGTTTTGTTGGATTTGTCCATCAAGCTGTGATAGATCAATATTTGTCTTCACACGATGCTCCTGAAGATATTGAATATTACTTTTGTGGACCACCTTTAATGAATCAGGCCGTTTTGAAAATGTGTGATGATTGGGGAGTACCGCCAGAACAAGTAAGATTTGATGATTTTGGGGGCTAAATCTAATTTTCTCCCTTCTTTTATTGTCATTTTCTTTTCTATTATTTCTTGTGATAATGAATCCACTGTCTCAGGGAATTACTTGAAAATTAACGGTTTTGCCCAAGGTTCAACCTTTAATATAATTTACGATGATCAACGTGATTTAAGCTCAGAAATAAATGCTGTTTTAACCGATTTTGATAAAGAGCTTTCTACATATGACAATCAAAGTTTTATTAGTAAAATCAATAATTCTAAAGATTCATGTTTTTCATTAAACGATCACGAATGGTTTGAAACGTGTTTTCATTATGCTGAGTTTTTTTACCATGAGACCATAGGTAAATTCAATCCTTCAATATATCCTTTAGTAGATTATTGGGGTTTTTACACTAATACTAATCCAAGGATTGATACGAATTATATAAGAGATTCAATTTTACCATTATTGGTTTTAGAAGAAAGTTTTTCTGTAATAGATAGTGGGGAGTACAGCTATATATGCAAAACTAATAAGCATGCTAAGTTAGATTTTAATGCCATTGCTCAGGGATTTAGCGTTGATGTAATCTCTGATTTACTAGAGTCTAAAAATATTCAAAATTACATGGTAGAAATTGGAGGCGAAATAAGGGTTAGAGGTCTAAATCATAAAGGAGAACTTTGGAAGATAGGAATTGAAAGACCAATAGACAGCTCACATATTGGAGAATATGGTTTTCAGCGTATAGTTAATTTAGATAATCAAGCTTTAGCTACGTCTGGTAATTATAGAAAGTTTAAAACCATAAATGGGAATAGAGTTTCTCATACATTAAACCCATTAACAGGATATCCTGCAAATAACAACTTATTGAGTGTTTCTGTCATTACAGATAAAGCATCCACTGCTGATGCGTTAGCCACATCATTTATGGTGATGGGTAAAACTAAATCCATTGCCTATTTAAATGAATTAGAAACGGCTCAATTCCAAGTGTACATGATTTATGATTCTTTAGGAGAATATAAAGAATGGAGTAATTATTAAGCTATTTCTTCAGCTGGTTTTTTACACTTTTCATCTGGTTGAGCTCCACAAAAGCTACAAGCTTCGCCCTCTTTATTTAAATAGGGGTTGTTGCTTGCACATGTCCCAGAGAATTCTCCATCTTTCTTTACAATTAATTTTATGGCAATGCCTGCAAAACATAAGGCAACTAAACCAATAGAAAGTAAAATTAATTTCATTCTTCAAAATTAATGATTTAATTGCATAATACTATAATTTACTAACTTAAAGTAAGATGGAAAAAAGAAGCGAAGCATTTTTAAGACTCTTGAATATAATGGATGATTTAAGAGAGAAGTGTCCATGGGATAAAAAGCAAACTATGGACACATTGAGCTACCTTACTATTGAAGAAACGTATGAATTAGTCGATGCTATTTCTGATAAAAATTTAAATGAAATAAAAGGTGAGTTAGGAGATCTTTTACTTCATATTGTCTTTTATTCCAAAATTGCAAGCGAAACAAATGATTTTGATATTACAGATGTTATACATACAGTTTGCGATAAGTTAGTAGAAAGACATCCGCATATATACGGAGATGTTGTTGCTCAAACTGAAGATGAAGTGAAAGCGAATTGGGAAAAAATTAAGTTAAAAAAAGGTAAAAAATCAGTTTTAGAGGGTGTACCCCGATCGTTACCCGCCATGGTGAAAGCTACTAGAATTCAAGAGAAGGCTAGAGGGGTAGGTTTTGATTGGGAAAAACGCGAGCAAGTTTTTGAAAAAGTGTTGGAGGAGTTTAATGAATTAGAGAAAGAAATAGAAAAAACAAATGATAAGTCAAACATTGAAAAGGAATTTGGTGATGTGTTGTTTTCAATGATCAATTATGCTCGATTTATAGATATTGATCCAGAACTGGCACTAGAAAGAACGAACAAAAAATTTATTGGCAGATTTAACTATTTAGAAGATAAAGTCAAAAGATTAAAAAAAAACTTATCTGAAATGAGCCTGGAAGAAATGGATAAAATTTGGGACGAATCAAAACAGCAGTTCCCTTAGATGTTTTCTTCTTGATTTGTTTTTATGTAAATTGTAAAAAAAAATTATATGAAAAGGTTTACCATACTGCTTTTTACATTTTTATTTTGCTCAAACATAAATGCAACCCATCTTATGGGGGGAGAGCTTATTGTTCAAAATGATCAACCAGGAGACTATGATATTTTATTGACTTTATATCGAGATACATTGGGGATTCCCATGCAGACTACACAGAATATTGAGATATACAATTCATCGGGAAGTGTAGTTACTACAATTGCTTGTAATCTTGACCCTAATGCATTTCATCCTGTTTTTGGTTTACAAAATGGCAGTGTATTGCCCTTCTTTCCATACGGTGTTGAAGTCTATTTTTTTACAGCAAGTTTCCAGTGTGCAATACCTGGTGAATATACAGCTAGCTGGGATAATTGTTGTAGAAATGCGGCTATTATAAATTTACCTAATGCTTCATCTGCAGATATGCAATTATTTACCGATTTCACAGTTGATTTAATTGATTCTTATTCTACACCATTTTTCATGGTAAGTCCAGTTGTCTTTTTACCTATGAATACTCCTTGGCAGTACAATCCACTGCCATTTGACAATGATGGTGATTCCCTTGTTTGGTCTTTGGATTTTCCTCATGAAAGTTCTACCTCTAATCCTTCACATGGTACACCAATAGCTGGATATTCCAATCCTCCATCGGTGGCTGGAGGCCAATTTTCTATTAATCCTATAACAGGTACTATTTCATGGACTGCTTCTACTATAGGTAATTTTGTATACACGGTAACTTGTGAAGAATTTAGAAACGGAAATAAAGTGGGTGAAATCAGAAGAGATATGCAATTCATTGTTTTGCCTTCAGGTCCAGTTCCTCAGTTAATTGATATAGGGTCATTACCCTTAAATGCGGACGGTGTTCCATATGTGAATGCTATTGCAGGAGACCCATTTAGTTTGAATCTATTCGCATTAGATAGTAGTGTGTCTTCTATTGGATTTCATGCGTTTGGAGAACCATTTGACCTATCAAATCCTATGACCTATACACAAGGTTCAATGGATAATTTTCAAACCAAAGTTTCTCTAATGTGGTCGCCTTCCATAAATGAGGCTAGACCAGATCCATACGCTGTTGTATTAAGACTAATGAATGGTACGTTTAGTATGGATTACACCATATATGTGTATGTGTCTGAGAATACAACAAGTACCGAAAGTACGTCAAAAGGTAAATTTAAGATTTACCCTAATCCATCACGTGGAATTACAAACGTGTTGATCAGCTCAACTTCATCTGGCCCAGTTCATTTGGATATTTTTTCTGTTGAAGGCAAGAAAGTGTATCATGATAAATACCATGTGAAAAAAGGTGCAAATGAAATCCCATTGTTCTTTACGTTACAAAAAGGCAACTATATTATGTCTTTAAGACTTCCAGACTCAACTACATACTCAGAAATTTTTACTGTGGAGTAACAGATTTCATTTTAAATTTATAGAGTAAAGATCCACCTCTATAGACCATCCATAAACTTAGGGATATCCAAATACTCAACAGGCTTTCGTTGATGAGATTCGATAAGTATAAGGTGGGTATAAAAATAAAAAATGTGGCCTGTATTAAAGTGTTTCTTAATTCTTTTGCTCTACCCATTCCTTTAAAAATCCCATCAAAAGTAAATGCAATGGAATTAAATGGCTGTGCTATGATGATGACCCAAAAAGTATAGTTAAAATGATTTAATACGGTTTCATCAGAATTGAATATATTTCCTATGAATGTATATGACATGGTGTAAATTATCATAAGTAAAAATGAAATTCTGATATTTATCCACATCAATTTTTTTCCAAGATATTGTAATTTATCCGAGTTATTTTCACCTAAAAATTTTCCTGCAAGTGCATTACCTGCATTTGAATAACCATCTATGAAGAAAGAAGTGAAGATCCAAATGTTATATCCAATGGTATATGCTGCTAATTCTTCTTCTCCATAACGATTTGCATATCGATTTGCCATGATGAAAACAATATTGAGGACTAGTGTTCTGATAAACATATTTAAAAAAATAGTGATCATTTCTCTAAAATAAGGGCTAATTTTTGGGTTCAATGCTAATCCAAATGGTGTTTTAGAAAGGTAAAAAACAATACATAAAACCAACATAACCGCTTGAGCAGTTAGAGATGCCCATGCTGCACCTTCAACTCCCATTGGTTTTAAGCTGTCTCCAAATCCATGAATTAAAATTACATCTAAAAAAATATTGATCACACCACCAATTAAGCTAATATACATGGCCCAAGAAGTGTTTTGGAAACCTCTAAATACACCAAAAAATAAAGCAATTAGTAAGCTTATAGGCAGTCCAATAGCTCTTATTTTAAAATAGTCTTTAGCATAGTTAAATGTGTGTTCCTCTATATCTCCAAACAGAAAAATAGCCACTACATCAAAATAAAAAATGAGCAGTGCACCAATTATGGATCCTAATATTAAAGTCATTAGAAAAGTTTGCGGAATTAAACTTTTAATCTTGTCTAGATGATCTGAACCAAAATGTCTGCTTACGATAGCTGATAAAGAGGTTCTCATTTGAGCTAGTCCCCAAACTAATGTGGCAATTAAACCTGATGATAATCCGACACCACCCTGTGCTAAAGTGGCCTGGTAGTCCATTTGACCAATAAGGGCAGTATCAGCTAATCCAATAAGAGGTTCGGTAATATTGAATAATATTGCAGGTATGGCTAGCTTATTGATTTCTTTAATTGAAATCATTACAGAAACTCAGCCAACTTATGTGTTGATTTAAGACGGATTCCTTTTTCGGTTTGATTTACTAAACAACATTCATTAACAGGGTCATGTTCTAGATATAGAATCCAGTTTTCTTCCTGGGCTAATGATAAAAATTCAGACTTTTCTTTAAGTGTAGTTAATGGTCTTGTATCATATCCCATCACATAGGGCAGAGGTATATGACCAGTACTTGGCAGTAAATCAGCTGTAAATACAATTTTTTGATCTTTATAATTGATGATTGGAATCATTTGACTTTCAGTATGTCCATCTGCAAAAAAAACATCAATTCCCTTGAAGACTCCTTTAGTAATCTGCTGCTTTCGAGAAACAAACTTTAGCTGTCCACTTTCTTCAATGGGTTTAAGATTTTCGGTTAAGAATGATGCTTTTTCTCTTGGGTTTGGATGTATGGCCCAATCCCAATGAGATTTATTGCTCCAATAGTGAGCATTTTTAAAAACAGGTTCTAAAATTGACTTGTCTCTATCTTGCCATTTGACTCCTCCTCCACAATGATCAAAGTGAAGATGTGTAAGAAATACATCAGTTACTTCGTCTAAAGAGTAACCTGCTTTGTTTATGGATTTTTCTAGTGATTCTTCTCCATGCAAAAAGTAATAGCTAAAAAATTTATCAGATTGTTTGTTGCCAATTCCTGTGTCAATTAAGATAAGTTGATTATCCATTTCGACAAGCATACTTCTCATAGCCCAGCTACACATATTGTTACTGTCTGGAGGGTTTGTTTTGCTCCAAATACTTTTAGGTACTACCCCAAACATAGCGCCACCATCTAATTTGAAATATCCTGTATTAATTACTGAAATTTTCATATTTAAAATTTTTGAATTTCATTAAAAATTTGAATGCATTCATTGGCTTCTTTTGCATCATGAACTCTCAATATATTTGCTCCATTTAATAAAGAATACATATTTAAAGCTGTTGTACCATTAATAGACTTTAATATGCTGGTATTCAATAGTTTATATATCATTGATTTTCTACTTACTCCAACTAATAATGGATGATTTAAGGATGTAAAATAATTTAAATTAGCAATAAGCTCGTAATTGTTAGATAGTGTTTTTCCAAATCCAAAACCTGGATCTACAACGATATCATGGATTCCAAATGTTTTAAGTTTACTTATTTTGTTGTCGAGAAATTGAATGATGTCTTTTACCACATTTTTATAACAAGGATTCTCTTGCATGTTTTGAGGTGTTCCCTGCATGTGCATTAAAACGTACGGAACTTTGTATGTACTGAGTGTGTTGATCATTTCTTTGTCCAACTCAAATGCCGAAACGTCATTTATCATGGCTGCACCTGCTTCTATGGCCTCCTTTGCTACTTTACCCCTAAATGTATCGATAGATATTACAGCTTTTGGAAAGCTATTTAAAATCGCTTCTATAGTAGGGATCGTCCGTTTTAATTCCTCCTCTTCAGTTACATGATTAGCATTGGGTTTAGATGAGTATCCTCCCACATCTATGAAAGTAGTATTATTTGAAATATCCAATTCTACTTTTTGTAACGCCTTTTCAATAGTATTGTATTTGCCGCCATCATAAAATGAGTCAGGTGTAGTATTTACGATACTCATAATTTTAGGAGTTGATAAATCGATTAGATTTCCTTTGCAGTTTATGGAGTAATTACCAACTAAATACGTATCTTTCACGACTTTTAATTTTGATTTATTTATGCCCGATACTTCTTTACAATTTGATACGGTAGTTTCCAAATGTACAGAGATTTTTAAAAAGAAAACCATTGATTATGGTACGGCTTGGCGGATTTTGCGTTCAAGTTCTCTAACGGATCAAATATTTATAAAAGCAAACAGAATTAGAACTCTACAAGAGACAGGTTCGTCAAAGGTAAATGAAGGAATTGAACCAGAGTTTATTGGAATAGTTAATTATTGTGTGATGGCTTTAATTCAATTAGAGTTAAAAAAGGATAACAGATTAGAATTGCCTGCAGATGAAGTGATTAAGCTTTATCAAGAAAAGATTCTAGATGCAAAAAATCTTATGATGGCTAAAAACCATGACTATGGAGAAGCTTGGAGAGATATGAGGGTATCTTCTCTAACAGATCTGATTTTGATGAAAATTTTAAGAGTAAAACAAATAGAAGATAATAAAGGTAAAACTATAATATC
>ENA-OSEY01001379-OSEY01001379.1-marine-metagenome-genome-assembly--contig:-NODE-1379-length-16793-cov-2.196458_pt1 | contig 16793 bp, 16 predicted proteins | sample MGYA00248465_ERZ534230 | MGnify/ENA primary metagenome ERZ534230 (study PRJEB26409, sample SAMN06344110) | marine metagenome | isolation source: Sea water from surface | place: Atlantic Ocean:Southern...
TAGTGTATTATTGCAAAAAGCTCCTACCCAGAAAATACCCATGAATTTAGCAAAAAGGAAAGGAAATCTTATCCTATCGCGATATTAGAGTAATTTTCGTACCATAATTACAGCATTACAGTTATATTGGCGCTGTGATAGCTTTCACAATATTATGTGATTCGTTTACCCAATCAATCATTCCAATATCATTACATTTTGGACAAACCGCTTCATATTGTGCGGTTATTGTATAACAAGAAGAACATCGCCAGGCTTTACCCCTAGGGGCACGAGCAGCCTCCTGAAGAGCATTTTTTACACGCACTGGATCATTTTGTTTTTCTGCTAGTTCCGAGGTAAGCAAATAATCTTCGTTAGTCATTTCATTTATAGGTATATCAGATAATAAACTACTTGCAGGCGGAAGTATATCTGCATCAAGAGAGACTGCAATGACTAACCTGTAAGCATCTATTTTATGCTCACTCTGACGAGCCAGTTTGGTAAGACGAGCAATAAATTTTGATGTGTTACTGGTAAACTTGGCCCTCAATAAATCAACATATTCCTGATGCGGATTTAAAATAAAACCTCGCTCCGCAACTTTAATCATTTGCTTTATCATCTCTTTTTTATGGTACAATCGACTTAAAGCAATCCGACAGGCTATATTTGAGCCATTTATATTTAAAGCTCGCTTTAAAAAGATAATTTTTTCGTTTTCCTCAGAAGCATTATCGGCAACCAGATAGCATAATCCGATTTCCCTATTCTTAAACTGTTCTTTCTGTTCTGCAAAATTTGCTAGTTGTGGTTTTAAAAGTACAATTATTTCTGAGGCCCTTTTCCAATTTCTGGCCTCGATTTCCCTCCAAAAAATATGAGTTAGTGCGGCCGTAGAGTCAGGTTGTATTTTCAATGCTTTTTTAGCTGCTTCCAGACTTCGTTCTGTGTCTTTGTTTTGGAATTGTAAATTCATTATTCCTATTAAACCGTAATAGGCTGTATCTTTCTGTTTTGATAGTTGAGCAAAATAACGTCTAGCAGCATTTTCATCCCCAGAAAGATGAGCTGCCTGTGCGGCTAGCAAATCCGGGAGAAGTCCTTTTCCTAGCAATTTCTCTGCCTTTTTTGCCTGCTTTTGTGCAGAACGACTATCTCCGGCGGCTAAAGAGACAAAGCCAAGACTAAGAGCACGTTCTCCATTTGTCTTACGTCTAAATTGCCATCCATATGATAACATTTTAGGCCAATTACGAATAAAGCGGAAAATCCTGTCAAATAGCATTACAAAAAAAGCGAACAAGATAACTAAACTTACCAAAAGACTTGTTGAAATTTCTATTTGATATCCCAACCATTGTATCTGGCTTGAGCCTGTTTGCTTAGCAAGCCAACTTACTACAAGCGCCACTAAGGCGATGATAAGAACTAAGCGAAGAATTATTATCATTTCTCTTCTCTTAAGAATGATATTCCTTGGCTTTGATAGATATCATCAATCATTTTATCCACTTGCAACCTTGATTTAATTTGCACCAAATAAAAGTTTAGTTTGTTAATCTGCTCTGGATTTAATTCCGAGTTACCATTATCCAAAACAAGTGTAAGGTAAGAAATTGCCTCGGACATGGTTTCTATCGATTTGGGCTTTAAAGATGTAGAGAGTTTTGCGACGCCTTCCTTAGCTGTCACTATTTCTCTTTCTTTGTTTTTACTTATTTTTGAAGAGTCGTTTTCTTCTGAAATCTTTTGAAATTTTACTAATCCGGCAAAATATTGTGCCCAAGAAAAACTATCAGACTCTTGAGCAATAAATTCATCTTGTTCTTTTTCGCTATCTGTCTTTTTATTTAAACTTGACACACTTTTTGATGTTTCAGCATTCCCCATATCTTCTGATAAATCACGGTTAAGATTAAATAGCATGATAGCGTGGCTAGATAAATTTCCGCTCAGCGCCCTATCAACTAGACCAAGATAGTCATAAAGTTCATTTTCATCAGCATAAAATTTTTTAAGTTTTTGAATAACTGAAGGATATGTAGTTAGGTCTCTTCCAATTTGACTATCAAGCCATAGAACTTCTATTAAATGAATTATTCTCTTTGCTTTTAAACTTGAAAGTTTCTCTACTGCAACAGTCTGTATTTGCGGAGGAGCCATGTTTGAATCTAATTCATCAAACATATTTCTCAATTGGCTAAGCTGAGAGGATACTGAACCTAGCGTATCATCCTGTGTTTGCTGACCAATTTGCTCTTTAAGCATTTCAATCTCTGATTCTAAAATGTTTATTTGCATTTTAAATTCATTCAATTGCTTCTCGGTTTCCAATAAACGTTCTGTGGCTTCGTCCAATATGCTTGAGAGTTTCGGGCTTTCTTGAGGTGCAGGAATTAAATTCTTATTAGACGTCCATATCCACCCGCCAGCTATTGCAGATATAAAAACAATCAAAACACTAATGTTTCTCAGCGAAAATAATTTCTTAATTTGGGAAGAACCATACTGGTTATTCTTAGACTGATTATCTACATTCGATTCATTATCCACATTTTCTGATAACTCAGACTCTAATGGCTTTTCATTAGCGGAGGTCTTTTTTCTACTAGGACTTTTGCTAGACACTTTTTTCCGACCAGGACGTATAACGGCTTCGCCTTCAATCACTGCTTCGGATGCATCTTTTTCATTATCCTTCATTCAATATTTCTACCTATTAGATCCATTAAAAGTAGAATACCAATCTTTTATACAGTTAAACAAGTGTTCAAAGCTTGCGGTATTTGATTTTATAGTCCCTGCAAATGACGATGTCTCTTCTGCGGTAAAAGGAATTTGCTGAAATGTAAATAATTGCCACTTCTGGTGGTGTTCCCAAATACCCTCAGCGATCATCAATTCCCTAAAACAATGAAAATTTCTCTTGGATAGAATAACGACCCCTTTTATTTTTTTTAATTTTACCAGCTCTATGAACGACTTATTTAGACGACTGACGGAGGTCATTTGATAACTAATGGCTCTTGTAATATTAAACCTCTTTGTGTTCAAATAAGCTTTTATATCAAACGCAATATCAGCACCAGATACCCATAATAGCGGCCCTTTTTCACTATTTAAATTATTTGAAATATCATTTGCTAAACTGAGAGCACTACCTGAAGATGAAATAACATTAGTATATCCAATATTTTTAGCGACTTTTGCTGTTATATCCCCAACACACCAGGCCGGAAGGTTGAAAAATGAATCATAATTTAAAATACCGTATTTACTTGTGAAAATTATTGCCTGATAAGAGACATTTAATACATTAGGTTCCAATTCAATGGGCATATGGGATAAGACGGCAAGCGGAATTGCGTCAATACCAGAGGCTATCAATGAATCAGCGTTATTTGTTGCAGCTTCAATATCTCGAATAATAACAATCATATAGCTAATTTAATTCCTCAACTAAAATAAATCCCTTACCTTGCTATGAATGAAGTACCACCACATTTAAATAGAAGATCTTTTGCAATCTTTACACCCAATTTTTCAGCGTTTTCCGGCTCATCAGAAGCAAAAGAAGAATAACTTTTATCTCCATTTGGTGAATAAATATGTGCCTGAAGTTGCAATTTATGAGATTGGTCAATATGAGCATAAGCGGATATCGGTGTTCGGCAGGAACCATCAAGGTAAGACAAAACCGAGCGCTCTGCTGTAACACACTGACCTGTATTATGACAATGCAAACGTGAAAAAATCTCCTGCAGTCGGTCATGATTTGGATGTTGTCGAAAAATCTGTATTGCTATTGTTCCCTGAGAGGCGGCAGGTGGCATTTTATCAATATCAATTGGGTTATAGGATATTTTTATATTTAGTCTCTTTAATCCAGCAACTGCTAAAATTATTGCGTCATATTCCTTGTTTTCGAGACAGGCTATCCTTCGATTGATATTGCCTCTTAAAAGCTGAATGTCTAAATCGGGCCTATACTTTAATAGTTGTGCTTTTCGTCTGACTGACGCTGTACCAATTTTTGCGTTTATAGGCAATTCATCGAGACTTTTGGCACCCAGAATTGCATCTCTTGGATCTTCTCTTGGCAAAACAGATATAATGTGAGTGCCTGATGCGAATTGCGTTTCCATATCTTTAAGTGAATGCACTGCACAGTCCGCTTTACCAGATAATAATGCATGCTCGAGCGTTTTAACAAAAACACCTTTACCGCCAATTTCAACCAACGGTTTTGAAAGGCTTTTATCTCCTGGTGTTGAAAGGCCAATAAATTCTGCTTCAACAGGTGAAATTAAATCACCTACCAGATTAGCTTGCGCCATAGCGAGCTTTGATTTCCGGGTAGCAATCCTTATCGGAGAAGAGTTTTTAGAATTTTTCTTGTCTTGCATATATCCTGTCTAATAGTATGACAGGAGTTTTCAAAGGAAAAAAATGACAAAACAATCAATCATATTAGGAATTGAGAGCAGTTGTGATGAAACTTGCTGCGCAATAATTAACCAAAATGGAGATATTTTAGCCAATGTTATAGCTTCTCAAGCTTCCATTCATGCCCCTAATGGCGGCGTTGTTCCAGAGGTCGCAGCAAGAGAACATTTATCCGCCATGAGGCCTGTGATAACAGAAGCTTTGAAACAGTCAGGGCTTACGCTCGAAAAAATTAATGGCATTGCTGCAACAGGAGGACCAGGATTAATAGGTGGCGTTTTAATTGGAACAATGACAGCCAAAGCATTAGCATTTGCAAGAGACTTGCCATATTATGCAATCAATCATCTTGAAGGGCATGCATTGACGGCTCGGTTTACCCATAAGCTGGAATTTCCTTATTTGTTGTTGCTTGTATCTGGTGGTCACACACAACTATTAAGCATCAACTCTTTAGGTCAGTATGAAAGATATGGCACAACATTAGATGATGCAGCTGGGGAAGCCTTTGACAAAGGAGCAAAGCTCTTAGGACTTGGCTATCCTGGTGGGCCAGCAATTGAAAAATGCGCTAAAAATGGAAACCCAAAATCAATAAAATTACCTATACCAAGGCAACAATATCGTGATTGTCATTTCTCTTTTTCTGGAATTAAAACCGCCCTTGCAAATTCAGTATCAAAACATTCAGGACCCATTCCAACCGCTGATTTTGCAGCTAGTCTGCAAGCAACTATATCTAGCTCTCTTATTAGTCGTTCTGAAATAGCTATGGAAAGGTTTGCTTCTTCTGCTACTAGCGAGGAAAACAAAATGACTTTTGTCGTTGCTGGCGGTGTGGCCGCAAACAAGGAAATTAGAAAAAACCTTAAAAGCCTCGCTGAATCAAAGAATTTTAATATGATTTTACCCCCCTTAGAATTTTGTACAGATAATGCTGCAATGATTGCATGGGTAGGAATGGAATATCATATGATTGGGGAAAAGACAGAATTTGATTTTGCTCCAAAACCACGGTGGCCATTGGACCAAAAAGCTTCACCACCTCCAGGGAGAGGAGTAAGACAATGAAAAATAAAATGTCTAAAACTAAGAACATTGTTGTTATTGGCGGCGGAAGCTGGGGTGGCGCGCTTGCAGACCAACTTCTAAAGGCTAACAACAATGTTACTGTCCTCACTCGAAGACGAGAAACAGCGGATGCACTAAATCAGGGTAGTCTTATAGCATTACCTCAAGTTCAACTAGAGCGTCCTATACCATCAACAACAAATCCAGATTGTCTTAGCTTGGCTGGTCTTATTGTTATTGCAGTTCCTCTATCTGAAACTTCGCAAGTTGTTGAAATGGTTGAGAAATATGCATCATTAGATTCAGTAATTCTATTTTCGGGAAAAGGATTATTTTCACACCCTGAAAAGGGTGGGATATTTCTACCTGAATGGATAAATTCAAAATTCGATAACTTTTATTCCTATGGACTAATTAGTGGTCCCTCTTTTGCTGATGAAGTAATATCAAATAAACCAACAGCAGTCATGATAGCCTCTCAGTCTATCACACTCTCAACTAAAATAGCTGATTATTTCGAAGCAAGCTATTTAAGATGTTACATAGGGGATGACATTACAGGAGTTGCTGTAGGTGGTGCGTTAAAAAATATTATTGCGATAGCGGCAGGTATAGCTACCGGACTCGAACTCGGGGATAATGCACGCGCAGCTTTAGTTTCACGTGGACTTGCTGAAATTACCCGACTAGCTGTTAAAATTGGTGGAAGGCCTCAAACACTTAATGGGTTGGCAGGTATGGGAGATTTAGTGTTATCTTGCTCTAGTCCTCATTCACGAAATATGGCATTCGGTATGGCAATTGCAAAAAACCAAACTCCTGACCAAAAGTTAGCTGAAGGCAAAAAAGCTGCTGAACTTCTTAATGCAAGAGCTCTTTATGAAAATATCGAGTTACCTATCGCACAAGCTGTTCATCGTATTTTGCAACGTAAAGAACTTATTGAGAGTGAAATTAACGCCTTATTAGCTCGAGCAGCAAATACAGAATAGGATAACTAAATATTTTCTCAACACAATTAAAAATAAAAACAAACAATTAAAGAGGCTTGCATGGCATATTGGCTATTTAAATCAGAACCTAACACCTGGTCATTTAGCGATCAATTAGCGAAAGGAGATGAAGGCGAGGGCTGGGATGGTGTACGAAACTATCAAGCAGGTAATAATATGAAAGCAATGGAAATAGGCGATCTTGGTTTTTTTTATCACTCAGTGATTGAAAAACGTATCGTCGGTATCGTTCGTGTTTCACAAAAATGGCATTTAGACCCTACTGACCCTACAGGACGCTTTGGTATGGTGACGGTAGTTGCTGTAAAAGAGGTAGAAAAACCTGTTACACTCTCTGAAATAAAAAGTGAGCCCTTACTAAATAATTTTGGTCTTGTGCGTCAATCTCGTCTTTCTGTTGTTCCAGTTTCACAAAATGAATGGAACATCTTGCTTAAAATGAGCAATACTAGTTTGTGATGTGGTTTTTTTTAATTAAATAAATTACCTGGCTGAGTTTCGGTAAATAAAATACAAATTTCGTGCGTAAATAAAAAGCCCCAAACCTTGACCACAAATAATAACAGGGTCTTTGCGCCAAAGTGCGTAAAATAAAAGCACTAATCCTCCACCTATCGAAAAATACCAGAATGCAAGAGGAATAACGGACTTTCTTTCTCCTTCGGATTTTATCCATTGAATTATAAACCTCATAGCAAATAATAACTGCCCTCCAAAACCCACTATAACCATAATTGTTGCTGGGTTTTCTGCTATTGAGACTGGGAGAAATGGAAAAAGGCTGTATAAAAAGTTGCCCGCTATTAGTGCGGTACTGCCTATAATTTCTGAAATGACATCCAGCATCTACTTAATCGTATTATTGTTTGAATTTTTCTTTAAATTATTCTGGGTTATTTCCGTGACTTCCTCAGGATGATTTGCTCGCCTGAGTAACCACATGACTCCAATTATATCAGAAATACCTACAAGTAATCTATCTAAAATACCATATTTGGATTTGCCTTTGTCACGAGCACGATGACCAACAGGAACTTCGATTACTACAGCGCCCTCTCTTAGAACTAAAACAGACATAAATCTGTGCATATGGTTAAAAAAAGGCAGTCTTAAAAAAACTTCCCTATCAATAATCTTAATTCCACAACCTGAATCTGGGTGGCTATCCTTTAAAAGCCAGCTTCTTACATTTCTTGCTCTGCGAGATGCAAATTTCTTAATAGCAGAATCTTTTCTATCTTGCCTAACTCCACCTGCCATGCCGCTTTTAGGGCGCAAAGAGAGAAGGGCTTCCTCTAATTTAAGCAAATCATGGGGAATATTCTGACCATCTCCGTCTAAAATTGCAATCAACGGCGCTCTTGATGCCAGCAAACCTGTTCGTATTGCAACGCTTTGACCACTCCGCCGTTTATGACGAAAGACACGGAGTTCTTCCACTTGTGACAAGCAAGTTTGCAACTCCAATATAGTTTCATCTGTGCTTCCATCATCAATATAAATGATCTCAAATCTCCTCTCTCGAAAAGTATCACATATTTCGTCAATTAATGCTCGAATGTTTCCTGCCTCATTCATCACGGGAACTAGTACCGAAATTTCTGGCGCTTTTATGACGTTAGATTTACTTGGAGAGTAAGTTATAAATTGAGCCATGAAAGAAGTTCTTCAGATAGTTTTTACTGGTCTTAGCTGTTCAAATCCTTATCGTCAAACTTAATCGAAGACATTAGGTACAATTCAATAAATTGCCCTTTAGAAATATTAAATCCTTTAATTTGTGATGACTGATGATATACAACATTTAAATTCGATGCAGCAGACTTGAACTGATCTATTTGCCGAGACTCCACAATTATTAAAGCCTCAGGTGCTTCTGCCAATAGCAGCGCTGCTTCGTCTGCGTTAAGTAATAATATATCTTCCCCTAACGTAAATACAGAGGATGGTTCGTGATAACCAGCTAAGGCAATAATTTTTGTCTTTACAGGTAGTCTCTCTAATTTCTCTTCGATTAAGGAGGCAACATGTAAAGACTTTAGATTCCCAATTATACCAGAAAAAAATATGCAATTAAAAATAATCCCAAGAATACAAGCCAAAAAGATATATTGACCTCTCTTTGTGACTTCGCGTGTATCATTCTTAATCCATTTAAAGCTAGCAAAAAAAATTCCTCCCATTAGAAGCATTCCAAAAATTACAAAAGCAAAGGCATAAGCACCATTTTCTGCTCCAAATTTTGCAGAAGCCCATAAACCCCCAACAAGTAGAAAAATCCCAAACAAACATGATAGAAAAGACATTATTATCTCAGCTCTTCTGCGCCATTTAATTTCGGATATCGGAATAAAAATAGCTCTTCCAATAAGCATCATTAAGGCAGGAATAATAGGTAAGATATAATGCGGAAGTTTTGTTGGAATTAATTCGATTATCAGCCAATAACTCAGCAACCAAATAAGGCAAAATCTGCTTGCATCAGAACGCCAGAATTGCGCATTAGTTCTAAATAAAGCACCAAAAAATATAGATGCAGGAAATACAAAAAGTAGAATAGTTAATAAATATAAACCTGGAGGTGCTCCGTGTGATTCTTGACCACTTTTAAGCTTTGGCAAAAAGTCAGTTTGAATTGCCTGAGATAGAAAAACACCTTCTGTAGCAAATGAAACTGCCAACACCCAAGGAAGGCAGATAAATCCGATAATTAACAAACCAGATAAAAAATTAAGACGCTTCAACCAACTCCAATCTCGATCAACGATAATTAATCCGAATATTGTAACAAATGCCAAAAATGGTGCAATCGGGCCCTTGACCAAAATGGCGAAGGCCATTGATATCCAAAACCACTTTGTTGCAGAGGAAGCATTAATATTGAACCTATTTTTGTAACATAACCAAAGTGAGAACTGCTGTGCCAAAATTAAACTCAACAAAATTGAATCTGTCTTCGCAATATGTGCTTCAGCAAGTATTATTAAACTGCAGGCCAACAAGGAAGACGGAACTATTTGCTGTAAATGTCCTGAGTCAGGCCATAAATTTTTTACAAATAAAAAGCTCAGAACAATACTTAAAATGTATCCGAGCAAACTTGGAAAACGATAGGATGAAATCTTATCAGAGCCAAATAATGATGCTGAAGCAGATTGAAGCCAATATATACCTATTGGCTTTTTGGCTCGCAGTTCTTCTTGAAATCTAACAGTTATAATGTCAGCCGTTTGAACCATTTGCTTACTTGCTTGTGCAAAGCGCGCCTCATCGCGGTCCAATACTTCGATTGAACCATGCCCAATCAAAATCATTATGCTAGCACATATTAATAGTAGCCAAAGACTTATTCGATGATTACTTATTCTTTTTGTGACCTCAACTATTTCGTAACCAAAATACAACAACTAAACCCGTCCGTTAGCTAACAAATTAAAATACAAAGTGGTTTAATCCATTTATAGTTATATCTCTTGGATTTCAAAAAAATAATTTATAAAATAAAAAAAACTTTAATTTTATAACGTTTTCAAATCGCTTAATCTACAAAAGAGAGTTTAAGCTATAAAGTTCTGCTTTAGATAGGTAAATGATTATGAATTTTTTCGAGGTTGAGACTGGCCTAACAAATGATGACATTGAAAATAGAGTGCTTTATGTAATAAATTCTTCTGAATTTAAAAAATGGGTTGAAACCAAATCGTCCTTTTGGAAATCTTGGATAAATGAAAATGAGTTCAAACCAGAAACAGGCAATTTTTTGCTACTTCCAAACAAAACCGGTATTGTTGAAGCTGCCCTATTGATAATTGCAGAACAAACTTCCTCCAATCTAAACAACGGTGATAAGTTTTTAGATGTGTATGATTGGGAAAACATTTGGCAGATAGCTAATGTAGCCAAGAAATGCCCCAGCGGCGTCTGGAAAATTGAGAGTTACAATAAAATTTTACAAAAAGACCAGTTTTACTTGGGATGGGGCTTAGCACAATATAAATATGACTTTCCAGAGAGCAAATATAAAGCGCAGCCAAAACAAAATAAAAGTAATAGAAAAGAAAAATACAAATTAGCAAAATTATACGCACCTGGGTCAGAAAATATCACTGCCTTAATTAGGGGAATATCTCTATGCAGAGACCTTATCAATTTGCCAGCAAACTTTTTAAATACAACTCAATTAGCTGATATTAGTTCTCGGCTTGCGAACAAATTTTCAGCTCAATATACTTTATATTCTGGTAAAGATTTGAAAAAACATGCCCCTGCAATTTATATTGTTGGTAATGCTGCAGAGACACCTCCTTGCCTAATTGATTTTAACTGGGGAACAAACGGTCCAAAAATTACTATAATAGGAAAGGGTATTACTTTTGATACTGGAGGCCTTGACCTAAAACCATCAAAGGCTATGGAGATTATGAAAAAGGATATGGGCGGTGCTGCTCATGCATTAGGATTAGCTTCTGCTATCATGGAAACAAACCTTCGCGTAAAACTTCGGGTCTTAATTCCTGCAGCAGAAAACTCAGTGTCGGAAAAATCCATGAGACCACTTGATATAATTGAAACTGCTTCGGGTATCCCTGTAGAGATAGGAAACACTGATGCGGAGGGACGACTAGTATTGGCAGATGCACTTTTCCATGCCAAACAAGAAAACCCAGATTTTGTAATTGATTTCTCCACTCTAACTGGAGCGGCAAGAGTAGCGCTTGGAACAGAGTGCCCAGCACTTTTTTGCAATAAGACCAAAACTGCGAAAAAACTTGTTTCAATTAGTGAGAAAATAGATGACCCTCTCTGGCAGATGCCGCTATTTGCTCCTTATGAAAGATTTTTAAAGACTGAAACATCAGCACTTTCAAGCACAGGACAATCAGGTTATGGCGGAGCTATAACAGCAGCTTTGTTTTTGCAGAAATTTATTGGAAAAGAATTAAATTGGGCACATATTGACGTAATGGCTTGGAATCTAAGTAGCAGGCCAGGCAGACCAAAAGGTGGAGAAGCAATGGGACTCCGAACTGTTTATCATTACATTGCGGAACTAGCTAAAAACTATTAGCATCAAAAAATATAATATCTTAACTACTTTACAATTATGTTTTTTTGTAAAGAATTGTGTTTTTAAAAAAAATCGGAGTGTTCTCAAAAATGAGTGAAATAGGCAAAAAAGAAATAGGGCTTGCAATAGTTGGATGCGGCGCGATTGGCAGAATAAGAGCCATTATGGCGCGTGATTATCCTGGTATCGGTTGGCTTGGTTTGTGTGACATAGATACAGGACTTGGAGAAGCATTACAGAAAGACGCAAAGGCCGACTTTTTTACCGACGATTATAACAAACTTCTCTCTAGAACTGAGGTAGATGCAGTTATTATCGCCACCGATGAAAACCATCATTTTGGCCCAACGATGGCTGCTGTAGAAGCTAAAGCTAGCTTGTTTATCGAAAAGCCCCTTGCAACAGATATTCAGGAATCAGCAAAAATTTTATCTGCCATTGAAGAGGCTGGCTTAAATGCTGTGATGGGCTATACACAAAGATTCAGAAGACGCTTTTTAACGGTAAAACAGCGACTTCAAGAAGGTAGAATTGGAGACGTTACGTCAGTTGTTACACGTGCTTTTATGAATTCTATGGTACCAATTGCTACGGTTAGACGAACAAATGAGAGGCAAAATTTAACCCCAATGGTTGTTTCTGGAACCCATAGCTTAGATATGTCTCTGTGGCTATTAGAGGGCAAAAAACCAGCCGAAATTTATGCAAAGTCTGTTGATAAGCTTCTTTCACAATATGGCACCAAGGATGCTACCTTTGGTCTATTCACTATGGATGATGGCACAATTTTTAGCATGAATATTAGCTGGGCGCTGCCACAAGTGTGGCCTGGTTCTGTATATGGATTAGAAATTGGTATTGTCGGTACAGAGGGAGTAATAGATATTGAAGATACACATCGTGATTTGGTCCTAGCAAGTACAAAATCACAAGGTGGTGGATATGTTCCTCATGGCTTTGAACCACCTCAACGACATGTTGACTTTTTAACCTCGTATCCACCTGGTGATATTTATGATGACCAACTTTGGGGACCAATGCGCGAAGAGACAAATTCTTGGTATCAAAGTCTAATAACAGGGCAATCAACACCTCACGCTACCGCAAGGGATGGTCACAGAAATTTGGTTTTAACAATGGCAATGGATGCCTCTTCTTGGACTGGTAACGCTATTGATTTGAATGATGATTTAGAAAATCACATATTAGAAATCCAATCCTCTATGAAAAATAAGGTATAAAGATTATGAAGGCACTAGTATCGCATGGGCCTAATCAGCCCTTTTCACTTGAAGCAGTTGATGACCCAAAACCTGAAAAAGGTGAGGCTGTTGCGAAGGTTCTTGCATGCGGTGCTGGACTGACTGTTCAACATGTCAAGGCTGGTCGTACTCCCATACCTTTTCCCAGAATTATGGGACACGAGATTGCAGCTGAGATTGTAGAACTAAATGGTGATTGTGGCGGCCTCTCGATAGGAATGCCAGTGACAGCCTATTTCTACTTAACTTGCGGTCATTGCAAATGGTGCTTAATAAATCGTCAAACCCTTTGTGAAAATTTTGGAGGATATGTCGGTAGAGCTTGTGATGGAGGTTATGCTGAATACATAAAATTACCAGCTAAAAATTTTGTTCCAATACCGGAAACACTAGATATTTACAAAAATCCCGCAGAAATTGGCGTGATTTGTGATGCGATTGCGACTCCCTATAAAGTGCTAAGGAGAGGCCGAATAGCGCCTCTCGAACGTGTTGCAGTATTTGGAGCCGGAGGGGGACTGGGAATTCAAATGCTCAAAATGGTTAGATGGGCAAATTGTCACGTAACAGCTGTTGAAGTTGACACCAATAAATTTCAAGCCTGCCTTGAGCACGGAGCTGATATCTGTGTTGATGCGAATACCAATGATGCGCATGAAGCTCTATTAGATGCATCTGGTGGAGGCTATGATGTGGTAATCGATTTTGTTTCATCCACAAAAAGTCTAGAAATGGGTGTTGCTAGTCTCGGTAGAGGTGGAAGGCTAATTACTCTGGGTGGCGGCGGCGGTGCTGGTTCCGAGTTTAAACTAAATGGTATGTCTTTATTATCTAAGGAAATAGAGGTAATGGGTAGCAGATACTGCTCTTATCAAGAAGTTCTTGAGAGCTTGCAATTAGTTGGTGAACAGGCACAGAAAGGTTTAATGCCACTTGTCACTCGTACTTCGGGTTTTGAAGGGTTAGAAGATATTCACAACGATGTTGAGCATAGTCGGATTACTGGGAGAGCGGCACTTGTTTTGTAAGTGCAAGGTTCTAAAATGACAAAATCCATCGCTATAATTGGACTTGGAGTGCTTGGTTCTGCGATTGCTAGTTTCTTGCTTGAAAACCGGTTCCAAGTGTATGGATTTGATATATCGAAAAAAGCTCTAGCAAAATTGAATAATAACAAAAAGTTCTATGCGTGTGGCAGCATAGATGAGATATTCTATAACGAGTCAAATATTTTATTATGCCTACCATCTGCTGGCAGTCTTCATGAAGTTATGAAGGCAATACCAAACGGGAAAGAACCAGAAAAAAACAGACAACTATTAATTGAACTTTCAACTTTACCTGTTGACTCAAAAGAAAAAGCCAGAGAAATAGCGCGTGAAAAAAATATTCAAATAGTAGACTCCCCCTTGTCCGGTAATAGAGTAGTGGCATTACAAGGTAAATTATCAGCTTATCTCTCTGGAGATGCAGAGGACGTCCAAAGAGCCAAACCTTTTTTAGAAGCTTTTTGTAACAAGGTTACAGAAGTAGGTGATTATGGAAACGGCAGTAAAATGAAGCTAATAGGAAATATACTGAATCTTGTTCATAATAGCGTAACGGCTGAAGTAATGGTGCTTGGTATGAAAGTAGGGTTAGAACCGGAATTAATACACAAAGCGATTAGTGGCACATTTTCCAGCTCAGCTGTATTTGAAGGACGTGGAAAGTTAATGGTTGATAATGAATATGCTGTCGAAGGTATGAATTTTTCTACCCCAATAAAAGATAGTGAATTCATTACCAAATTAGCTAAAGATAATTTTGTGCCATTGCCTATATATCAGGTCGCATTGCAATATTATTTATCTGCAATGGCACAGGGGTATCAGGATTTGGACGCAGCTGCTGTCTGCGCTGTGCTAGAAAAAAATGCAAATCTTAACCGTAAATAGCTGCTACCCGTCTGATAATTCCTTTAATTGGGGATAAATAAGCATAAAATCATCGTTTTCGTATAACGGGTCAAGCTTGTTTAGTAATCTTAAACTATGACTGAGATAAGTCTCTTCACCATTTGTTTGCAATAAATCATCTAGTAAGTTTAAATCTTTTTTTAAATTGGAGGGTGTTGATTTTCCATCAAAGGTCCCAGACAAAATATGGTCAGGAAAACGCCTCTCTGATATATAACTGCGGGCGTTTGAACAATTAAACACTTCAATCATTTGTTCCAAGTTAAGACCATTCTGTTCTCCCTTAATACAAATTTCGCTTAACAGCAAAAAGTTTCCATGACAAACAGCGTTATGAAACAGTTTCATAAGTTGGCCTTTACCTGCATCTCCAATATGAAAAATGCGCTCTGAAAAAGAAGATAAAATCTGCATGTTCATCTGTAACACTTTTTTATCTCCGCCAACCATTAAGGTCAATTTTCCTGCTGCAGCCCCTTTAGCGCCACCAGACATAGCAGCATCGAGTTGATACACATTCCTAGTCTCAAAAAGAATTTTTGCTCTTTTAGCTGTAACCCTTGGATCTGAGCTAGTTAGGTCGATAATGGTCGAACCAATTTTAGGGTTATATCTTTCTAACAATTCGTCTATTTCTTTTGATGAGGGAACGCAAAATAATACAACATCACATTTTGTTATAATTTCTTCTGGTGATGTCTTATTTAAATTAGGGGTCTGACTATTCAGATTTAGCCGTTTTTTATTTACATCATATATGGATAATAGAATATTAGAACTAGATATGGAATTAGCAATGCCACTTCCCATTGCTCCTAAGCCTATTAATCCTATATCTAGTGTAGACATTGAATTAAGAACTTACCTGTTCCACTCCGATGAAAACATTCACTTCTAGAGTCCTATAACTTAAGTTTAGGGTCAAGCCAATCTCGCAAGCTATCACCAAAAAGGTTGAATGAAAAAACGGCTATACTAACTGCCAAACCTGGAAAAATTATCATCCATGGTGCTGTTCTATAATAGTCTGTATTCACACCCGAAAGCATTAGTCCCCATGATGGCGTGGGTTCAACAACCCCTAAACCTAGATATGATAAACTTGCCTCCAGAAGAATCGCCTGCCCTATAAACGCGGTAATTAATATCAAAAACGGTGCAGTAACATTTGGTAAAATGTGCCTAAATATAATTCTCGTTGAGCTAAAACCATTTGTTCTTGCCGCGTCTACATAAGGCAAAGTAACGACTGCAAGCGCCTGGGATCTAATTACCCTTGCCGTTTTAGGAATAAACGGAATAGCAATCGCTACAATAACATTTACATCAACTCCGAGAACAACCGATTTTGGGAAGACTGCAATTACAATAATAGCTAATACGATTATTGGGAACGACAACATCAAATCAATAAATCGCTGAACTAGAAGGTCAACTTTTCCGCCAAAAAAAGCAGAACTGGTGCCAATTATTGCTCCAATAGAGCACCCAAAAAAAGCAGACAAAAAACCGATAGAAAGAGCAGTTCGGGCACCATAAATTAAGCGAGATAAAATATCTCTGCCAAAAGCGTCAGCACCAAGTGGATGGGCTAAAGAAGGAGCTCCGCCACCAAAAGCTGGTGATGCTTCAAAATCTACATCCTCTGGATTAAATGGTGCAACGTGCTGCGCAAAAATAGCTGCTAACATCATAGTTATTATCAACACTATACCCAAAGACCCTAAAGGCTGTTGACGAACAAAATCTAATAGAGTTCTTCTGGAAGGTTTTGTGACATCTTTTTCAATATTGTCATCTTTTGTAACGCCTAAATCACTCATTTTTGATACCTTATCCTAGGATCTAATGCTGCATAGAGAAGATCAATTATCAAGTTAACAAGAACAAAACCTGTTGCAACCGTTAAAACAAGCCCTTGCAATAAATTCAAATCGTTTCGAACAACAGAATCTACAAATAACTTTCCTATACCGTTTAAGTTGAAGAC
>ENA-OSEY01001380-OSEY01001380.1-marine-metagenome-genome-assembly--contig:-NODE-1380-length-16791-cov-9.692234_pt1 | contig 16791 bp, 13 predicted proteins | sample MGYA00248465_ERZ534230 | MGnify/ENA primary metagenome ERZ534230 (study PRJEB26409, sample SAMN06344110) | marine metagenome | isolation source: Sea water from surface | place: Atlantic Ocean:Southern...
TCAACTGGAGCTGCTTCTTTTGTTTCTTCTGCTGGAGCTGCTTCTTCAACTGGAGCTGCTTCTTCAACTGGAGCTGCTTCTTTTGTTTCTTCTGCTGGAGCTGCTTCTTTTGTTTCTTCTGCTGGAGCTGCTTCTTCAACTGGAGCTGTGTTCTCCTCAGCTATATCTACAATTGGCTCTAGAGATAATTTTGCGCCATCTTTAATTGATGGAGTAACTTTTACAAAGGAACCTATTGATCCAGGAACTGCTCCTTTTATCAAAAGCAAATTATCTTCTAAATCTATTTTTTCAATTTCCAGGTTCTGAACAGTTGTATTTTTATCCCCCATATGACCAGCCATTTTCTTTCCTTTGAATACTCTTCCAGGAAATTGACATTGCCCAATTGAACCTGGGGCTCTATGAGCAAGAGAATTACCGTGTGTTGCATCTTGTGTCTTAAAGTTATGTCTCTTCACCACACCAGCAAACCCTTTACCTTTTGAAACACCGGAAACGTCAACTTTTTTTGTTTCACTAAATGGGTGTAAAGTAATTTCTTTTGCGTCTTGTAAGAAGTTAAATTCTTCTTCTGATAGGTTAAATTCTGTTAGATAGCCTTTTTTTGCATCATTATCCTTAAATTTTTTCTCCAGGCTTTTTGACACGTTCTTTTTAGATCCAAAATTAACTTGAACAGCGTAATATCCATCTTTTTCAGGTGTTTTTCTTTGGACAATCTTGCTTTTTGCAACTTCAATAACTGTTACAGGGACAGAAGTCCCGTTGTCTTTAAAGACACGCGTCATCCCAAGTTTTGTTCCAATTACACCAAGCATTTTAATTTAGGGTTATTTTGACATCCACTCCGGCAGCTATATCTAAACGCATGAGAGCATCAACAGTTTGCTCAGTGGGATTGATAATATCGAATAATCTTTTATGTGTTCTTGTCTCGTATTGGTCTCGAGCATCTTTATCTTTGTGAGGAGATATGAGGACTGTAAGCCTTTCTTTTTTTACGGGCAACGGAATAGGGCCGACAACTTTTGCGCCGGTTTTAGTGACTGTCTCAAGAATTTCTTTAGTCGATTTATCTATCAACTTATGATCGAAAGCCTTAAGTTTTATTCTAATTTTTTGCTGTTCCATAATCCCCTTTTAGATTAGAAAGACCACGATTTTAAGGCTTTAAATAGGGACTGTCAAAGGATTTATCTAATTCTTATTGATAATTTCTTCTGTCAAATTTGAGGGTACTTCGAGGTATTTTTTAAACTCCATGGTATATGTTGCTCTGCCCTGCGTTGCTGAACGCAGATCTGTGGCATATCCAAACATTTCAGACAGCGGCACTAATGCCGTAATCGCCTTTCCTGAGGGGATATCCTCCATATTTTGGACTTGGCCTCTTCTTCTATTTAAGTCTCCAACAACGTCTCCCATGTAATCCTCTGGCGTAACCACCTCCACATCCATCATTGGTTCAAGGAGAATTGGGCTTGCTTTTAATGCTCCATCTTTAGTAGCCATGGAACCAGCAAGTTTGAAAGCCATTTCGCTTGAATCAACTTCATGGTATGAACCATCATAAAGTGTAACTTTTACACCTTGAAGCGGATATCCTGCAACGACACCATTTTGGAGTTGTTCTTGCACACCTTTTTGTACAGCTGGTATATACTCTTTTGGGATTGCTCCACCTTTGATTTCATCCACAAATTCAAATTCTTCTTCACACGGCTCCATTCTCATCAAAACATGACCATATTGACCCTTACCTCCTGATTGTTTCGCATATTTATGCTCAACTTCAACATTTGAGGTTATTGCTTCTCTATAAGCAACCTGAGGCTTACCAACATTTGCTTCGACACTAAATTCTCTCTTCATTCTTTCTACAAGAACTTCAAGATGTAATTCCCCCATTCCTGAAATAATTGTTTGTCCTGATTCTTCATCGGAGCTTACTCTGAAAGAAGGATCTTCTTGTGCAAGCTTACCAAGCGCAATAGACATTTTTTCTTGATCAGGTTTAGATTTAGGTTCAACAGCCAAAGATATAACAGGTTCAGGAAATTCCATTCTTTCTAAAACAACAAGATCCTTAGCATCTGAAAGAGTGTCACCTGTAGTGACATTTTTTAAACCAATACAAGCAGCTATGTCTCCTGCTCTGACTTCTTTAATCTCCTCTCTGTTGTTCGAATGCATTTGAACCATTCTTCCAATTCTTTCTTTGTCATCTTTAACTGTATTGATGACACCGTCGCCTTGAGATAAAACGCCTGAATAAACTCTTACAAATGTTAAATTTCCAACAAATGGATCGGTGGCAATTTTAAAAGCTAGCGCTGAGAAAGGCTCTTCATCACTTGAGCTTCTTGTTGCTGGCTGTTCTGTTTTTGGATTTATTCCTTCAATAGCCTTAACTTCATCTGGGGCAGGTAAATATTCTATTACTGCATCCAAGACTGCTTGTACCCCTTTATTTTTAAAGGCAGAACCGCAAAGAGCAAGAGTAATTTCGTTAGCTAAAACTCTCTCCCTTAAACCTTTTTTAATGTCATCCTCATCCAAGTCTCCTGACTCTAGGTATTTTTCCATTAATTCCTCATTTGCTTCTGCAGCAGCTTCAACAAGTTCTTCTCTGAGAGAATCACACTTTGAAACTAAGTCTTCAGGAATATCTGTATATTCAAAAGTTGAACCCTTATCTGCCTCATTCCAAGTGATCGTTTTCATTTTGATTAGATCAATCACACCTTTAAAATCATCTTCAGCACCAATGTTGTATTGAATAGGAACCACAGTTGCTCCAAGTCTTTCTCTAATTTGTCCTACGACTCTTTCAAAATCAGCTCCAGCTCGATCCATTTTATTGACAAAAACAATTCTTGGAACTTCGTATCTATTTGCTTGTCTCCATACAGTTTCAGATTGAGGCTGCACACCTGAAGAACCACAGAATACTACAACTGCTCCATCTAAAACCCTGAGTGATCTTTCAACCTCAATAGTAAAGTCAACGTGACCAGGAGTATCAATAATATTTACCCTATGTTCTTCAAACTGTTGCTCCATACCACTCCAAAAACATGTTGTTGCAGCGGAGGTAATAGTTATTCCTCTTTCTTGTTCTTGCTCCATCCAATCCATAACAGCTGCACCATCGTGAACCTCGCCAATTTTGTGTGAAATTCCTGTGTAAAATAGAACCCTTTCAGTTGTAGTAGTTTTACCCGCATCAACGTGAGCACAAATTCCAATATTTCTGTATCTATTTAGGGGTGTTTTTCTAGCCATTGTTAAAACCTAAAGTGAGCAAAAGCTTTATTTGCTTCTGCCATTCTATGCATATCTTCTTTTTTCTTAACTGCTGATCCTTTTCCATCTTTTGCCTCTCTCAGTTCTGCAGCTAATCTAGCAGGCATTGATTTTTCTTTTCTATTTCTTGCAGCTTCTACAATCCATCTCATTGCAAGGGCAGTCCTTCTTTTAGCTCTTACTTCAACTGGAACTTGATATGTTGCACCACCTATTCTTCTTGATCTAACTTCCACTACAGGAGCAACTTGGTCTAATATTTTTTTAAATACTTCAACCGGGTCTTCCCCTTTACTATCTTTTTCTAACTGCTCAAAAGCTCCATAAACTATGCTTTCAGCAATTGATTTTTTTCCGTCAACCATAAGCTGATTCATGAATTTTGCAATAATTTCACTTTCGTATTTTGAATCAGGAATAATTTTTCTTTTAGGTGCGGCTCTTCTTCTCATTATTTACCTTTTTTTGCACCATATTTTGAACGACCTTGTTTTCGTTCTGAAACACCTGATGTGTCTAAAGCACCCCTTACAGTATGGTACCTAACACCAGGTAAATCTTTTACTCTTCCGCCTCTTATAAGAACTACTGAGTGTTCCTGAAGGTTGTGGCCCTCTCCACCTATGTAGGATGTGACTTCAAATCCTGATGTAAGTTTTACCCTGCAAACTTTTCTCAAAGCAGAATTAGGTTTTTTTGGAGTCGTTGTATATACACGAGTACACACCCCCCTTCTTTGAGGGCAATTTTTTAATGCTGGAACATCACTCTTAGAAGCTTTCGTTCTACGAGGTTTCCTAACTAATTGATTAATCGTAGCCATTTTTAAAAACTGAATAATAAAGCAGTGCTATTCATGGGTCAATCCCTACTGAAAGCTTTCCAATAGTTCTTTTTTCAATGCTTCCTCTATATCTTGAATCTCTTCTGAAGAAACACTTGCTTTTTGATTGGCTGCAAAGCCTGTTCCTGCCGGTATTAGCCTTCCTACAACAACATTTTCTTTTAGGCCTTTTAGAGTGTCCTTTTTGCTTGTTACTGCAGCTTCTGTTAAAACTCTTGTTGTTTCTTGGAAAGAAGCAGCTGAAACAAATGAATCAGTTGATAATGCAGCTTTAGTTATACCAAGAAGCATTCTATCGAAAATTGCTGGTTTCTTATCTGATGCAACTAAATTTTTATTAGAAGCTCTAACCTTTGTAAGCTCAAGTACATCACCTTCTAAATATTCACTATCTCCTGGATCAGTAATTGTTACTTTCTTCATCATCTGCCTACTAATGGTTTCTATATGTTTATCATTAATTACAACACCTTGTAGTCGATATACGTCCTGAACTTCAGCTATTAAATGTTTGGCAAGTTCTTCCACACCATGCATTGCTAATAGACTATGTGTATCAACAGGACCATGACAAAGGATATCTCCTTTCTCTACATAATCTCCCTCCAAGAATGATACAGCTCTGTATTTCTGGATCATCATCTCGACTGGTTCACCTTTATCAGGTGTGATTACAAGTCTTTTTCTACCTTTTGTTTCTTTTCCATATGAAAGTACACCTGATGCTTCAGCATAAATTGAACCATCTTTAGGTTTTCTTGCTTCAAATAAATCTGCAACTCTTGGTAGACCACCTGTAATATCTTTAGTTTTTGTTCCCTCAACAGGCACTCTTGCTATGAACTCACCTGTAGAAACTTTGTTTCCATTATTTTTCATCAGAATAGACTTGGACGGTAATGAGTAAGACGCAATGACTTTTTTCTTAGCATCTAAAATAGTAATTGATGGGCTCATTCCTTTACCTTTTACGGGTCTGTCATTGATATCAATAACTTCTCTTGTTGTAGAGCCTGTAAGGTCATCTACATCTACTTTCATAGTTACATCCTCTGACAAATCGTTAAAAGATATTGTCCCTTCAACCTCTGAAATAATTGGTAATGTTAATGGATCCCACTTCGCAATTAGTGTTCCTGGTTCAACTTTTGCATTATCTGCGTAGAGTAGCTCTGCACCATAAGGGATAGAGTATTTTTCTAGTAGATTTTCGTCATCATCTTGAATTGTAAAATGAGCATTCCTTGACACTACTACTAACTCTCCATTTTTCTTAGCAACAGTTTTTAAAGAACTATCAAACACAATATTTCCACCTCTTAGTGTTGTGACAGAATCATCTTCGGCTGAACCTGAAGCTGCACCTCCGATATGGAAGGTTCTCATAGTTAGCTGAGTACCAGGTTCTCCAATGGATTGAGCAGCTACAACACCAACTGCTTCACCTATGTGTACTAAATGGCCTCTAGCTAAATCTCTTCCATAACATTTAGCGCACAGCCCTTGAGATGCTTCGCATGTTATTGGAGATCTAATTTTAACTTTTTTAACACCTGAATTTTGCAATTCTAAAGATGTTTCCTCATCGAAAAGATGGCCTTTTTTGAATAAAACCTTTCCATCTTTCTTTATATCCTCTTGTAAAACTCTTCCAAGAATTCTCTCTGAGATTGTTTGAATCACAGAAGCTCCATCTATTATAGCTTCTACAGTAATACCATCTTCAGTTTCACAGTCTTCAGAAGTTATTACAACGTCCTGGGATACGTCTACTAGCCTTCTAGTAAGATAACCAGAATTTGCAGTTTTAAGGGCGGTATCTGCAAGACCTTTACGAGCACCATGAGTAGATGTGAAATATTCAAGCATAGATAACCCTTCTCTAAAATTAGAAGTGATTGCACTTTCAATAATGCTGCCATCGGGTTTAGACATAAGGCCTCTCATTCCTGCAAGCTGTCTAATCTGCGCAGGTGAACCTCTAGCTCCAGAATCTGCATACATAAAGACACTATTAAATGAAGGTGTTACAACTTCATTACCATCTTTATCAGTCTCAACCTTATCTCCCAAAGCACCCATCATTGAATTTGCTACTTTTTCGTTTGTTCTTGACCAAATATCTATGATCTTGTTGTATTTTTCACCTTTAGTAAGAAGTCCTGATTCAAATTGCTGTTCAATACTTTGAACTTCATTTTCTGCATTTGATATGATCGCAGTTTTGTCATCTGGAATTTCAAAATCATTAACACCAATTGAAGCCCCTGAAGATGTCGAATACTCAAAACCAAGGTACATTAGCTTATCAGCAAATAAAACTGACTCTTTTAATCCAAAATCTTTATAAACACTGGCAATAAGACTTAGCAAATCTTTCTTTTTAAGGGTCTTATTTACTTTCTCAAATTTCAAACCAGCAGGCATAATTTCATATAAGAGGCATCTACCAACTGTTGTTTCGTAAAGGTTTTTTTCATCGCCTTCTTTAACTCTGACTTTAATTTTTGTGTGGAGATTTATTTGTTTTTCTAAGAAAGCTCTTTTTACTTCATGCACGTCTACGAATGATCTACCTTCTCCAGGAAGATTGAAATCTTCTTTAGTTAAGTAATAAATTCCAAGCACTACATCCTGGTTCGGCTGAATAATTGGTTCACCACTTGCTGGCGATAGTATATTGTTCGTTGACATCATTAAAGCCCTTGCCTCAAGTTGTGCTTCTAGTGAAAGAGGTACGTGAACAGCCATTTGGTCTCCATCGAAGTCAGCATTAAATGCCACGCAAACTAGGGGGTGAAGCTGAATAGCTTTTCCCTCAATTAGCACCGGCTCAAATGCTTGTATTCCTAATCTATGAAGAGTAGGCGCTCTATTCAATAAAACCGGGTGTTCTCTGATCACCTCATCTAGACAATCCCAAACTTCTGGTGTTTCTTCTTCAACTAGCTGTTTAGCTGCTTTTATTGTGATAGTTATGCCTTTTTGCTCAAGTTTATTGAAAATAAATGGCTTAAATAGCTCCAACGCCATTTTCTTTGGAAGGCCACATTGATGCAGTTTCAATGTTGGACCTGAGACGACTACTGATCTACCTGAGTAATCAACCCTTTTACCAAGCAGATTCTGCCTAAACCTACCTTGCTTACCTTTGATCATATCTGCAAGCGACTTGAGCGGTCTTTTATTAGTTCCTAAAATTGCTCTACCTCTTCTACCGTTATCTAATAAAGCATCAACAGATTCTTGAAGCATTCTTTTCTCGTTCCTTACAATAATTTCAGGAGCCCCAAGCTCGAGCAAACGTTTTAATCTGTTATTTCTATTGATAACTCTCCTGTATAGATCATTGAGATCAGAAGTTGCAAACCTACCTCCATCTAACGGGACAAGTGGTCTTAAATCAGGCGGCAATACTGGAAGCACATTCATGATCATCCATTCAGGTTTTTGACCACTTTCTCTAAATGCTTCCATTAGCTTTAATCTTTTTTGAAGTTTTTTAATTTTTGTCTCTGAATTACTTGTATTTAGTTCTTCTCTTATTTGTTGAGTTTCTTTCTCAACATCAACTTCCGAAAGTAAAATTTGAACAGCTTCCGCACCCATCATTGCAGTGAAATCATCATCATACTCATCAAGTGCTTCATAGTATTCATCTTCCGTTAAAAGTTGGCCTTTCTTTAGATCAGTAATTCCTGCTTCCACAACAACAAAACTTTCGTAATACAATACTCTTTCAATTTCTCTCAATGTCATATCTAGGAATAAACCTATTCTTGAAGGCAAAGATTTTAGGAACCATATATGTGCTACAGGAGAGGCAAGTTCAATGTGCCCCATTCTTTCTCTACGAACTTTTGTGGCGGTAACTTCAACACCACATTTTTCACAAATGACACCTCTGTGCTTTCTTCTTTTATACTTCCCACACAAACATTCAAAATCTTTGATTGGGCCAAAAATTCTTGAGCAGAACAAACCATCTCTTTCAGGCTTAAAAGTTCTGTAATTGATTGTTTCAGGCTTCTTAACTTCTCCCCAAGACCAAGACCTGATCATCTGTGGTGACGCTAGACCACAGGATATTAGGTCAAAGTTTCTTTTTGAACTACGATTTATATTTTTAATGATATCTTGCATATTAATTCTCTTTTGAGTCCTCAAGCTCTAAGTTAATGCCCAATGCCTTTATCTCTTTACTTAGAACATTGAATGATTCAGGAACACCTGATTCAACTTCATAGTTTCCATCAACTATATTTTTGTATACTTTTGATCTTCCAGATATATCATCTGATTTAACAGTTAACATTTCTTGCAGTGTGTAAGATGCGCCATATGCTTCTAAGGCCCATACTTCCATTTCTCCAAATCTTTGGCCACCAAATTGAGCTTTTCCGCCTAATGGTTGTTGTGTTACAAGACTGTATGATCCAGTAGATCTTGCATGCATTTTGTCATCAACTAGATGGTTAAGTTTGAGCATATACATATATCCAACTGTCACAGGTCTATCAAATTTTTCACCTGTCCTGCCGTCATACAGCTCAAATTGTCCACTATCAGGCAAATCAGCATACTTAAGTAATTCTTTAATTTGGTGCTCATTAGCTCCATCAAACACTGGTGTTGCAAAAGGGACACCTTCTCTTAAGTTCTGAGCTAATTCTTTAACTTCTTGATCTTTCAATGAATTAATATCATCTTTCTCATGAGGACCAAAAGAATATATGTCGTTTAAAACTTTTTTGACGCTATCCATTTTTTGATTGGATTTCATCATTTCATCAATTTTACTTCCTAAGCCTTTTGCTGCTAATCCTAGGTGAGTTTCAAGAATTTGACCGACGTTCATTCTCGAAGGAACACCAAGTGGATTAAGTACAATATCAACCGGTTCACCTTTTTCATCATAAGGCATATCCTCAACAGGGATGATGCTTGATATAACACCTTTATTACCATGTCTTCCTGCTAACTTATCTCCAGCCTGAATCTTTCTTTTCACAGCTAAGTAAACTTTTATCACAGATAAGACACCTGGTGCTAAGTCGTTTCCGCCTTCGATTTTTTTCTTAAATATCGCCATTTTTTCTTTGTTTTCTGACTGATATTTTTTGAATTGATCAGCAATATTTTTTTGAAGGTCTGTAACTTTTTTATTCTTAACTTTCAATTTAAGAACAGCATCAAGATCCATCTCATTTACAGCATCCAGAGTAATTTTTCCTTTAGTTGTAATCAGATTTTCTTTTTTCAATGCCTGAATAAGTGTGCTCTTCAGAGAATTAGTAACAATTCTCATTTCATCATCTAAGTCTTTACTAAATTCTGAAGTCATTAATGATTCATTACTCTTAGCTCGAGGATTTTTCTCAGCGCCATCTCTAGTAAAAATTTGAACATCAATAACAGTACCTGAAACGCTTGATGGAACTCTTAATGAAGTATCTTTGATATCTGAGGCTTTTTCCCCAAATATTGCTTTTAGAAGTTTTTCTTCTGGAGATAATTGAGATTCACCTTTAGGAGTTACCTTACCAACCAAGATATCCCCAGCCTCAACTTTTGCACCAACATAAACAATTCCATTCTCATCAAGCTTAGAAAGTGCTGATTCACTTACTCCTGGAATATCAGAGGTAATTTCTTCCATACCAAGTTTAGTATCACGAGTAATACAAGTTAGTTCTTGTATGTGTATGCTTGTTAACCTATCTTCCTGAACAACTCTTTCAGAAACTAAAATTGAATCTTCATAATTGAATCCGTTCCATGGCATAAAAGCTATTCTCATGTTTTGGCCAATTGCTAATTCACCTAAATCAATTGATGGGCCATCAGCAATAATATCTCCAGCTTTTACATGATCTCCTTTTTTTACCAAAGGTCTTTGATTTACACATGTGTTTTGATTTGATCTTGTATATTTAATTAGGTTGTAGATATCAACACTTACACTATCTCCTGATGACACTTTAATTACAATTCTTCCACCATCCACAGAATCTACAACTCCTGGATTTCTGGCCTCTACACATGATCCTGAATCTCTTGCAACTTGTCTTTCGAGCCCTGTTCCAACAAGAGGCTTTTGAGGTATTAATGTTGGTACGGCCTGACGCATCATATTTGATCCCATCAGAGCTCTGTTTGCATCATTATTTTCCAAAAATGGAATTAAAGATGCTGCTACAGAAAGGACCTGTTTTGGAGAAACATCCATTAAAGATATCATTCCAACACTAACTAGACTTGTTTCACCCTGGTGTCTTGCTGTAATAAATTCATTTTGAATTTTGCCTTTTTTATCGACTTCTACATTTGCTTGAGCTATGTAGTGATTGCTTTCCATAATTGGTGATAGATATATAATTTCATCTGTGACTTTTCCGTCTTTGACCACCCTATAAGGTGTCTCTATAAAACCATACTTATCAGTTCTAGCATAAGTTGATAATGAATTTATAAGACCAATATTTGGACCTTCAGGTGTTTCTATAGGACAAACTCTTCCATAATGAGTTGGATGAACATCTCTGACTTCAAAACCTGCTCTTTCTCTAGATAATCCACCAGGCCCTAAAGCTGAAACCCTTCTTTTGTGTGTAACTTCGGACAACGGATTATTTTGATCCATGAATTGAGATAATTGGCTGGAGCCAAAAAATTCTTTAAATGCTGCAGTAATTGGTTTTGCATTAATAAGGTCTGAAGGTTTATAACCCTCAGTTTCTGCCATTCCTAACCTATCTTTGACAGCTCTTTCGACTCTGACTAGTGCAATTCTAAGTTGATTTGCTGTCATCTCTCCGACAGATCTTATTCTTCTGTTGCCTAAGTGATCAATATCATCAACAGTATCTTTACCATTTCTTATATCAACAAGTTTTCTCAATACCGCAACAATATCTTCCTTTGTAAGAACATAAGTGTCAGCTCTGTCTTCAATCTTTAATCTCCAATTCAATTTCATTCTTCCAACATCAGAAAGGTCATACCTGTCAGTGGAGAAAAACAAATTATTGAATAAAACTTCAGTAGATTCTTTTGTTGGCGGCTCACCTGGTCTAAGCATTCTGTAAATATCTACAAGCGCTTCTGCCCTTGTTCTGCTTGGATCATTTCTCAATGTATCAGCTATAAAAGAACCACTATCAATTGTATTTACGTACAATATATCGAACTCTGAGACATTAAGTTCTAAAATTTTCTTTAATGAAGTTTTATCCAACAGAGTATTTGTTTCGTAAAGTATTTCACCTGTTTCTTTATTAACAATATCTTGTCCAAGTGTTTGGCCCACAAAATCATCAAATTCGACATGAATTAGACCATTTTTTTGTTTTGAGTGGTCTGCAGCTACCTTTGCATTAATTCTTTTTCCTGCCACAACTTTCTTACCAGATACTTCTATATCGAAATCAAATGCTTTGCCTTTTAATTCTTCAGCAGTTACAGAAAGATAAATTTTTCCATTTTTTGTTACTACTTTTATTTTCTTATAGAAAGTATCAAGTATCTCTTGGTCATTCATATCTAACGATTTAAGAATTGCAGTTGCTGGAAACTTTCTCTTTCTATCTATTCTTGCGTAAATTAAATCTTTTGCATCAAATTCATAATCTAACCATGAGCCTCTATAAGGTATGATTCTTGCTGCATATAAAACTTTCCCTGAAGCATGTGTTTTACCCTTGTCATGATCGAAAAATACTCCTGGAGATCTATGTAATTGAGAAACTACAACTCTTTCAGTTCCATTTACTACGAAACTTCCATCTTTTGTCATTACCGGTATTTCACCTAAAAATACCCTATCAGACATTGGGGTACCCTTGACTGTTTTATATCCTGTGGCTTTATCCATGAAGCGTAATTGAAGATTCACATACAATGGCACGGCATATGAAATTCCCTTCATCTTACATTCTTGAGGTGTATACAAACATTCACCCAATTCATAACTAATATAATCAAGTGCAGCATTGCTTGAGGCGCTATTAATAGGGAATATAGATTTGAAGACTTCCTCTAGTCCGCTGTTATCTCTTTTATCAGGGTCTAGTCCTTCTTGTAAGAATTCAGCATATGAATCGGTTTGTGTTTTTAGCAGATACGGCAAAGCCATGACATTAGGCAAAGTGCCGAATTGTCTTCGAATACGTTTTTTCTCAGTAAAAGAGTATGTCATTAAATATAGAGTATCTGAGTTTACTTCATCTCAGCTTGTGCACCAGCCTCTTGGAGTGCTGCAACAAGTGCTTCCGCATCATCTTTACTAGCGCCTTCCTTAACAGTTTTAGGAGCGCCATCAACTAAATCTTTAGCTTCTTTTAAACCCAGATCAGTAGCTGCTCTTACAGCTTTAATCACTGCGACTTTTTTATCGCCTGCAGCTGTTAGTACAACATCATAAGCACTTTTTTCTTCTGCTTCTGCTGCATCACCTGCATCACCGCCTGCTGCTGCTGCTGCTGGTGCTGCTGCAACTGCTGCTGCTGTTACGCCAAACTTTTCTTCAATATCAGATATAAGATCCACAAGATCCATAACTGACATATTTGATATAGATTCTAATATTTCTTCTTTTGTTGCCATTTTAGTCGCCATTTTTATATCTCCTTAACTTTTTTGCTCTTTCACACTAGTGAGTGTTCTCGCAAATTTAGAAGGAACCTCATTAATAAGAGATGCAATTTTACCTAAAGGTGCCTTTAAAAGTCCAGCAAATTTTGAAATTGCTTCGTCAAATGTTGGCAAATTGGCCAATTTGTTGATTTCAGCGGCTTCAAAGTGCTTTCCGTCAATTGATAACCCCTTAATATTAAGATTTTCATTCTTCTTTGCGAAAGATTTTAAAATTTTTGCTGCTGCACCAGGTTCTTCATAAGAAAAAGCTAACATGGTAGGACCATCAAGATACTCATCAATACCTTCATAGTTTGTCCCTTTAAGACCAAGTTTCACTAATGTATTTTTAGCGACTCTAAATTTAACATTCGATTTATGCCCTTCTGATCTCAACTCATTTGCCTCAGATACTTTTAAGCCTCTTGCATCAGCTAAAACCAATGAGGATGCATTGTTTGCAAGTTCATTCACATCAGAAACGATCTTTTTCTTATCTTCAATACTTAATGCCATAAAAATTTTTCTATATATATACGAAGACTAGATGTCATGAAACTATCTATGAAGGAAATTAAGCTATTGCACCTTCAGTCTTCGATGTCTCAAAATTGAGAAACGTCAATTCTATACCCTGGACCCATACTTGTCGAGAGATAAATGTCTTGTAAATAAATTCCTTTTGATGAGGCCGGCTTTAATCTCTTAAGTTCAGCTATAAAAGAATTTAAGTTTTCTGTTATCTGAGCATTATCCATGCCTGAATTTGCAATAGTTCCTTGAATAATACCTTGTTGTTCTGCTTTGAAAATAACTTGGCCATGTTTAAGATCTTTGACAGCCTTCTCAATATTTTCTGTAACTGTTCCAGATTTTGGATTAGGCATTAAACCTTTGGGACCAAGTACTTTAGCTAACTTACTTACAGTCTTCATTAGTGCTGGAGTTGTTACAGCTACATCAAAGTCTATATTTCCATCTTTGTATTTTTCTATCAAGTCATCGCTTCCGATAATGTCTGCGCCAGCTTTCTTTGCCTCATCAGCTTTATCGCCCTCTGCAAAGGCTACTATGGTAATTTTCTTCCCTAATGAATTCGGCAAAGTTAATGAGCCTCTAACATTTTGATCTGATTTTTTTGGATCTATACCTAATTTAACAGCAACATCCACAGATTCTATGAAATTTCTTTTTGGTTGTTTCTTAAGCATATCCATTACCTCTTCGGTTTTGTAAGCTTTCTCAACATCAAATTCTGCTAGTTCTTTTTTGTACTTTGATTCTTTCATTATTCTTTAATCTCTATTCCCATGCTTCTTGCTGTACCCGCAATAATCTTTATAGCAGCATCAATATTATTAGCATTTAGGTCTTCCATTTTCATTTCAGCAATTTCTTGTACTTTTGATACTGGAATTTTTGCAACCTTAGTCCTATTTGGTTCACCACTTGCTGTATCTATGCCTGCAGCTTTTTTTAATAGCACCGCAGCAGGAGGCGATTTCGTTATGAAAGTAAATGTTCTGTCTTCAAATACAGTAATCTCAACCGGAACCTTAAGGCCTTTTTCCATTTCTTTTGTTTTATCATTAAATGCATTACAGAAATCCATGATATTTAAACCATGTTGACCAAGTGCTGGTCCAACTGGAGGGCTTGGGTTAGCTCCGCCCGCAGGGACTTGCAATTTAATTATTGTCATTACTTCTTTAGCCATATCAGTTTTTCTCTACTTGTGAAAAATTTAACTCTACTGGTGTTGATTTACCAAAAATACTTACGGAAACTCTAATGAGATTTTTTTCATAGTCAACCTCTTCAACAGTCCCACTGAAGTCATTGAATGGGCCATCATTTATCCTGACAGTTTCCCCTGATTCAAATACAGTTTTGAATACAGGTTGTTCTGTAGTTTTTTCAACTCTATTTGTGATTCTATTTAACTCATCTTCTGAAAGGGGAACTGGTTTATTTCTTGTACCACCCATGAAACCCATGACATTTGGTGTCTTCCTAACAAGGTGCCAAGTATCATCATTCATTTCCATCTGTACTAACATGTAGCCAGGGAAAAACTTCCTTTCCATTTGTTTTTTTTGACCTTTTTTCAATTCAGTTACCTGTTCTGTTGGAATCATAATATCTCCAAACATTTCGGATAGTCCTGACATATTTATTCTTTCTTCAAGAGCTGCTTTTACTTTTTTTTCACAATTTGAGAAAGCTTGTATAACGTAATATTCCATCAAATTAACCTAATATGAATCGGGATAGAAATGATAATAGTGAATCTAAGCCCCAAAAGATTAAAGCCAAAATTAATATCATTACTAATACCATAATTGTCATTTGAGTAGTTTCGCCTCTTCCTGGCCAGACTACTTTTGCAATTTCTGTTCTTGCATCAGATATAAGTTTTACTGCATTTTTTCCAAACTCTGTTTGACCTAAAACACCTAATGATAGTGCCATTAAACCAACGAGCACTAACACCCTATATAACAACCCTAAATCTTCAAGATATGTAAACAATATGACTGCAGCAAAAGCTGCAGTCAGTGATACTAACCATAAAATGTTGTTTAGTGTGCTATTCATAATATAACTGGCAGGCCCGGAGGGAATCGAACCCACAACCTGCGGTTTTGGAGACCGCCGCTCTGCCAATTGAGCTACAGGCCTTTGCGATCTCCTTAGTATATAACCTTAGTGTCTCTTTATAAAATATTAAGAAACAATCTTAAGTACTATACCAGCACCTACAGTTCTTCCACCTTCACGAACTGCAAAGCTTAAACCTTCTTCCATAGCAATTGGTGCAATAAGCTCACAATTTAATTCATCAACTGTGTCACCAGGCATGACCATTTCAACACCATCAGGCAAAGTAACTTCACCAGTTACATCGGTAGTTCTGAAATAGAATTGAGGTCTATAACCTTTAAAGAAAGGTGTATGTCTTCCACCTTCTTCTTTGCTTAGAACTGTGATTTTAGCAGTAAACTTTGTGTGTGGAGTTACTGAACCAGGAACAGCAAGAACTTGGCCTCTTTCAACGCCATCTCTTTCAACACCTCTGATTAAAACACCACAGTTTTCACCTGCTCTACCTTCATCAAGTGTCTTTCTAAACATCTCAACTCCAGTACATGTTGTTTTAGAAGTTTCTTTAATACCTACTATCTCTAGCTCATCACCAGTTCGCACAATTCCTCTTTCAACTCTTCCAGTTACAACTGTACCTCTACCTGTAATAGTAAAGACGTCTTCGATAGGCATTAAGAACTGCTTATCAACTGGTCTTTCAGGTTGTGGGAAGTATGAATCAAGTGCTTTAACTAATTCAACTACACTCTCTGTGTATTTTGCATCACCCTCAAGCGCTTTAAGTGCACTACCTCTAATGATAGGTGTATCATCTCCTGGAAAATCGTATTTATCTAATAACTCTCGTACTTCCATTTCGACAAGCTCTAGTAGCTCTTCATCGTCAACCATGTCAGCCTTGTTAAGATAAACAACGATATTAGGTACACCAACTTGCTTAGCAAGAAGAATGTGTTCTCTTGTTTGAGGCATAGGACCGTCCGCTGCACTCACAACTAATATTGCACCATCCATTTGTGCAGCACCTGTAATCATATTTTTTACATAGTCTGCGTGACCTGGACAATCAACGTGTGCATAGTGTCTATCATTACTACTGTACTCAACATGAGAAGTAGCAATTGTGATACCTCTTTCTTTTTCTTCAGGAGCGTTATCAATTCCATCAAATGCAACTGCTTCGCCACCAAATGTATCTGCACAAACCTTAGTCAATGCAGCTGTTAACGTTGTCTTACCATGGTCGACGTGTCCAATTGTACCCACGTTGATGTGTGGTAAGCTTCTATCAAATTTTTCTCTAGCCATATTTCCCTCTTTTGTTTGGAGCTCATAACCGGATTTGAACCGGTGACCTCTTCCTTACCAAGGAAGTGCTCTACCTACTGAGCTATATG
>ENA-OSEY01001381-OSEY01001381.1-marine-metagenome-genome-assembly--contig:-NODE-1381-length-16786-cov-2.769166_pt1 | contig 16786 bp, 19 predicted proteins | sample MGYA00248465_ERZ534230 | MGnify/ENA primary metagenome ERZ534230 (study PRJEB26409, sample SAMN06344110) | marine metagenome | isolation source: Sea water from surface | place: Atlantic Ocean:Southern...
CCTGCAGTCCATCGGGTTTGTCTGAGGATTTATAAGATTTTAAATTTTAGAATGACCACCAAGTTATCTCATTAAAAGAGGAACCCCTGTTTTGACGGCCTGTTCGGCTTGGTGGGCAAGATCATGTTCAGAAGCGCTGCTGATGGGGTGATCAATGACGGCAAAAGGATAATTTTCCGCACCAAAGACCCTGGACATCAATTCGGCAGCACTGACAAATTTGGAGGTCATGATGGCAAAGGCAGGTATTCCCAACTGCTCTGCTTTCACCGAATCATGCAAACTGCACGATGAACAACTTCCTCAATCACCTACCCCGGTGACCACGGCATCCCATTTTGGGACCTGGTTCATGATTTCTGTATCTGCAGGAGCCGAGTAGTTTTTCTTAACCACTCGGACCACTTCTCCGACTTCATATTCATTTTTGAGAAGGCTTTCCAGGACGTTGAAAAAGGGGTAGGTCCCTTTTTTTCCATTGGAGATGAAGCCGATTCTGGCACCTTTTAAATTTTTTAAACCTGACGCCATTTGGAAGACTTTTGAATCTTCCTCATGGGTAGGGTCAAGGATGGTGATCGTCATGTTTGCATTCGTTCATTGCGGTCCACAATCAAGACATACCCCGAGGGCCTGAGTGACGGCTTTGCTTTTGGTTCCAAACCAGGGGGGGATGACCGCACCAAAGCCTCCGGCAGGTCCACCGGCGGCGATGACCAGTAAATGGTCTTCATCGGTCAATGCGGCATATTCCTGCTCACCTTGACTCCCGACCACCGATGCCTTTCCACAATCCGCCCATTCCTTTCTTTGAATACGGGCATGTTCGAAAACATATTTCCTGATATCCTTTTTGGACCATCCTGCCTTTTCAAAATGGGTCCTCAACTGGGGCGGGATGATGATCGCATAGTTCCCGGGCCATATCGAGTAATGGCGCATGCAGGCTTTCATCTCAGCAACAAACGTATCCAAGATTGCTTCAGGTTCGGTGGTCCATTCATTCATGATCTGTCTTGGCGAACCTGCAGCCATCACCGTCACCGCGGAAGTCCCTCTGGGCATGGCCCGATCTTCAGCCAGGGAAAGCCACTCGGTATGCTCCTCGTCCTCGGCAATGCAGTAACTGAATTTTCCCGGGTGTCCGAGGGTGGAACGGTCCAGGTCTCCCGGCCTGACGTCCAACAGGTTGCAGAGGATCAACCGGATGGCTCTGCCGATCACCGTGGTTGCACGGTCGCTGGAGCCCAACACATTGAAGGTTCCACACATTCCGAGCTGCTCCCGGACCGGACCGTTGATGACCACCAAAACCGCACAACCTCCGGTGCTTGCTGTTGCACCATGAAGAAGAAACGGTTCCTTCAGCATCGCGGAAAAGGACTCACACACCAGAGGGAAATGATCCGGAAGGCATCCTGCCATGACCGCATTGACGGCCAATTTTTCTGCAGTCATACGGCGGTTCCTGACCGGTTCGATTCCTATCAGATGCTCCGGGTCGAGGTTCGCCCGATCCAGCATCTCCTGCACCGATTGTGGCGTTGGAGGAACCACCGGGAGCCCGTCCGTCCAGCGGCGGGAATGAAAATATTCCTGGACTGCCAGGGGGTCTTCCAGTTCGTAGGTTTTGGACTTCAGCAAGGGATTTCTTGATGATGTTTTGATGGTCCCGTTAGGGAGAACCCGATGAAACTCCGGCCATTATTTCAGGCAGGGGGCAAGTCCCAAGCGTTGCCTCGGAGTCCCAAGGATTTTTTCCAGACGACAGGCAATGGTCAGCAGTTTTGCGTCATTTCCGTGTTTTGCAAGCAGTTGCAGCCCGACCGGCATTCCTGAAGCATCCAGTCCGACGGGAAGGGTGATTCCGCACAGCCCGAGCAGATTACCGACGGTGGTGTTTCGAAGAGACGCCATGTTCCGGGGCGCGTAACCCTCCACTTCGCTCACATCCGCAAGTAATGGCGGAGTAATCGGAACCGTGGGTGAAGCAATCAGGTCGACATCCTCAAAATGCCGTTGGACGGAAGCTGACAGTTTTTTCAGCACCCTCAAGCGGCGCAGGTATTCTCCGGCATCCACGGAAGAACTGCTCTTGATACGGGTACCCACCACCGGATCGGTGGTTTCCAGCCAGGCCGGTAATTCACTTTGAATGAACTCCTTGATTTCGATGCCCGGGACACTGCCCATATTGAAAATTTCCAGCGCCTGCCGGGTTTCCGGTGTTGTCGATTCCACCAGACGAACGCCCCCACGGTTCAGTTCCTTGAGCGCATCCTCAACCGTTTCCGCAATTCCTGATTCACAATCCTGCCACAGAGTCATGTCCCTGGTACTGATACGGACCGATGCCGGGTCGAGGGATTCGGCGTCCTTCATCAATTCAGCCAGCTTTCCCTGATGTTCAGGGTCGATGGCAGCGAATCCGATGAGCGCATCTTCGGCACTGCGGGTGAGAATGCCGGCAGTATCCAGAGTGGGACTGAGCGGGAAGATGCCTTCCAGGGACCAGCGGCCATAGCTGGTCTTTAACCCGACACAACCCGTCATGCTTGCGGGAACACGTACCGAACCTGCAGTGTCACTACCCAGGGCAATCCAGGCCGTGCCTTCCTGGAGACTGACTCCGGCACCACAACTGGAACCTCCCGGCACCCGATGGGTCTCGGCATCCCAGGGATTTCGCGGAGTTCCCCAGTGAGTGTTGACACCCAGCCCGCCGAACGCGAATTCAACGGTGTGGGTCTTTCCCGTGAAAACCGAATGCTGGCGCCTCAATGACGAAACCACCGGACCTTCCTTTTCAAATGATTCAGGCAGGGCCTTGGGTGAACCGGCAAAGGTCTGCGTTCCGGAAAGTCCGTAGAGATCCTTGACCGAAACCGGAACCCCCTGCAGCGGTCCAAGATCGGTCCCGCAACGGAAAGCCTGATCGGCAAGGGTTGCATGCTCTATTGCATCGTCTTTGCGGAAATCCCGGTACGCTCCAAGATCCTCCCGGTACGCCACGATTGCCGATTCTGTCAATTCACGGGATTTTAAACTGCCGTCACGAAGGCGTTGATGAATCTCCTTCAAGGATAACTCTTGGATCGTATCGTTGGTCATGGCTGACATCTCAAAAAAAGGATCTGCATTGTTTTCATCAATCCAAGGGTTCCTTTTTGTCAGTCCAAGATCAACCGAAAAATCAGTTGAAGAAACGATTTTCTAGGATTTTAAAAATGGATTCGAATGATTCACTGACTGCACAAGGATTCTGAAAAGAGGATGAGTCCTCGAAGTTCCTGAAGGTTATTTGACTTAGTGCTAGCTTGATGCGGAGGGTTGAGGTTTTTAAGAAGATAACAGCAAGATATCAGGAAGAGGGAAATGGGCTGGAACAGAAGTCCAGCCCGAAAAGAGGAGTTCACAAATCAGAGAGCATCTTTGCCCGTCTCACCGGTCCGGATACGGACCACGCTTTCGACTTCGGTGACAAAGATTTTCCCGTCGCCGATCTTCCCGGTTTTGGCCGCCTCGGTGACGGTGTCAATGACGGACTCGACTTTATCATCGGTGACGACCACTTCGATTTTGATTTTCGGCAGGAAATCGATGGAATACTCGGCACCGCGATAAAGTTCGGTATGCCCTTTCTGTCTGCCATAACCTTTGATCTCCGTTACCGTCAGTCCTTTGATATCTTTTTCCGCCAATTTCTCTTTTACATCTTCAAGTTTGAAGGGTTTGATGATGGCTTCTATTTTTTTCATGTTCTTGTTTTCTGGAAATTATTTGAATTCTGGATAAGCTTCCACTCCGATTTCAAAGGTATCGAGACCCACATCTTCAACCTCCGGTTCTGGTCTGAGTTTGAAAATCAGGTCCAGGATTTTCAACACGATGAAACTGGTCACGAAGGTCCAAACGATGATCGAAATGATTCCAAGAAGTTGTGCACCAACAGTGGCATCAGAAGTCAAGGGAACCGCAAGGATGCCCCAGATGCCGACTACCCCATGCACGGAAATCGCTCCAACAGGATCATCAATCTTCAGGTTTTTGTCTATGAAAATCACCGAGAAATAAACAATGATCCCGCCAATGAAACCGATCAGCGTTGCCACTCCTGCAGCAGGGGTATCGGGTCCTGCGGTAATCGCCACCAGTCCTGCGAGGGCGCCGTTGATCGCCATTGTCACATCAACTTTGCCTCCCAGCAGTTTGGACATCAGCAAGGCGCCGATCACTCCACCTGCCGCCGCAGTATTTGTGTTCAGAAAGACCTGGGCCACGGCGATGGCGTCGCTGGCAGTATTAATGGCCAACTGGGAGCCTCCGTTGAATCCGAACCATCCCAGCCAAAGGATCAGCCCGCCTAAGGAAGCCATCGGGATGTTCGAGCCCGGAATGGCCTTCGATTTTCCATCGGAGGTGTATTTGCCCATTCTCGGCCCGACAATCAAGACTGCCGCCAATGCTGCTGTTGCTCCACAGAGGTGCACCACCCCCGAGCCTGCAAAATCGGCATAACCTGCTTGATCCAAGAAACCTCCACCCCATTTCCAGTAGCCCTGGACGGGATAGATGAATCCGGTGAGGATGATGGTAAAAAGGAAAAAGGGAATCAGTTTCATCCTCTCGGCAATCGCACCGGAAACAATCGACATCGCGGTTGCGACAAAAACCACCTGAAAGAAAAAATCAGAGGCTTCGGCATAAGACCCGTAGCTCTTGTCCTGGCCTCCCATGGTCAATCCCAGGTATTTCAGACTGAAATCCGGGATGTAGGCGCTTACAGCAGAATCTCCGGGATACATGATGTAAAAGCCGCAGACGAGATACATGACACAGGCAATCGAATACAGGCCGATGTTCTTGGTCACGATCTCCGAAACGTTCTTGGAACGGACTAAGCCCGCTTCAAGCATGGTGAAACCTGCAGCCATCCACATTACCAGAGCTCCTGAAAACAAGAGGTACATGGTGTTTAAAGCAAATTCTATATCACTCATTGCATTCCTTTAATGGGTTAAGGGGGACACCTTGGCAGCCCCCTCAAGTTTGAAATTGAAAGCAAAGCCTGCCTGGAGCGGTTCGATGAGATCGACCTTGAGCATCTTTGCCTGCGGATGTTAAGACACCGTCCGCTGGTCTATCCTGAACAGCATCAGTCGTCAGGAATGCCATCTATTCTACAAAATGAGTGCCATTCCATATCTAATTGATATCATTGTTTAATTTAAAAATTAAAAATTCATGATGATTAATAATTAAACATCACTATCAGGTCGATCTTGATTTAGCGCCTATTTTTTAATCATATTCCAGGAATGACATTTAGCCGGATTCCAATCCAAATCCATCAGCAGGTTTTCCTGGAAAAAGAGAGACTGACTTCTCTGAAAAACCATGGTATCTCTTATGAAATTGTGGACTGAATCAGGAAAATACGATGAGTTACCGCGGAGACTCTCCCTCGGCCAGGGAAAAGCAACTGGAAAAAAGACTCCGTCATCTTTCCAAAAACCTGGAGCAGGCTGAAAAGACCATCCAGGAGCTAAGAAGATCCCTCAAGGTCAGTCAAAATGAAAAATTGAAATTCCAGCAGAATTTGAAGCGATCCCTCGGGAAAAGCCAAAAGCTGGATGAACTGCTCAAAGAATTGAAAAGCTTCTCAGAACACGAAAGCAGGTCCACGGATCAACACCTTTAGGATGATTCCTCCTCAAGAATTGATTCTGGAAGCCTGTCTTGAAACCCCGGAAGAGGCGCATTCCGCCTTTTTGAATGGAGCCCATCGGGTCGAACTCTGCCGAAATCTTGAAAGCGGGGGACTCAGCCCCTCAAGGGAAACGGTTCGACGTTGTCTGGAAATCTGCGAACTTCCGTTGAAGGTAATGGTCCGCCCCCGGCCGGGGAATTTTGTCTATTCCGAGGAGGAATTGACGAGCATGGAGACAGAAATAGATTCGTTGAAGAAACTTCCTATCACAGGGATTGTATTGGGAGTGCTCCAGGATGACAGAAGCATCAACCTGGAAGCCGTCCAACGCCTTTCGGAAAGAGCAGATCCCTTACCGGTGACATTCCATAAAGCCATTGACGAAACCCGGGATCCTCTCCAGGAAATGAAAAAGCTTTCCCGGATTCAAAACATTCAAAGCATCCTCAGTTCTGGCGGTGCCCAGAATGCTGAAACAGGAGCAAAAATGTTGAAAACCATGCAGCAGGAATTCCAATCCAGATTCCGTATGATTGCCGCAGGTTCCATTACCTCAGAAAATCTGCTTTCCCTCCACCATAAAATCGAATTTTCCGAATATCACGGGAGAAAAATCGTTGGTGATTTGGCTCGATCATCAAACCCGTCCTGAAACTCATTCCAATGAATTGGATAATCCGAATTCCTCTTTTTGAATCAAAAGGATTCCTGCGATCACCAGAAGGACTCCGAGAATTCTTGAAACACTGAGTTCACGGATTTGAATTTCAAACCAGCCAAAACGATCAATCAACAAGGAAATGGACACCTGACCAAAAACAACACAGGTGAAAAACAGGGCCATCCCCATCCGCGGCCCAAGCACAATTGCTCCGGCAACAAACATGGCTCCGAAGATTCCTCCCAGCCATACCCACCAAGGGGCGTTCCAGATCGTCTCCGCGCTGGGGATCGTGCGGACCATGATGAAGACAAACAGCAGAATGACCACCAGACTGATTGAAATTGAAAAACCCGCGCCCCAGTATGGACTTCCGAGCCTCTTGCCGATCCAGGCATTTATGGGTGCCTGAATGCCCAATCCCATCCCTAATAAAATGGCGGTTACCAACAGCGGCCAGTTGAATAAGCTCATGAGTTCTCCTTAGTTCATTATAAATTCATTCGATTCTTTCCGTCGTTCAATTTTAACCACTCCTAGCTCAACCTCATCAAAATCATGAACGTATCTTGGAAAGGTTTGACTTGTATGAGTCTGTTCATGAATTCAACAATTTGTCATCTTTAAAAAAGAATGTTCAAAACTGAAAAATATAGAGAGGCTTGTTCAATGAAAAAACTGATTCCCTGGTTGTTGTTATTGGCGGTTCTCGGGGGTTGTTCTCGGGGGATGACCGGTTGTGCGGTTGGAGCGGTAACCGGTGCCAGTGTTGGAGCGAACGCCACAGGAGCGATTGTCTTCGGAACCCTGGTCGGGTGTACCGTCGGTTACAATCTCTAATCTGAATGATTCCAAGGGTTGTTCCAACTCGATTGGTCATGATCCAAAAACATCAATTTAGTAGACAGAACAACTGAGTTATGAGTTTTAGCAAGGTTCCTCATCGATCAGGAATCAGCATTGTTTGACTGATTCTTTGCTGTTTAAAGGCTTTCTGAATTTAAATGAAAGCAAAAACACATAAGCGCCGACCGCCGCAATCAGGTGTTTCAGGGAATGTCCACTGAATCCTGTCATTTCATAGATCCAACCGTCATACATCTCAGCCGCCTTTGCAATCCCATAACAGAGGATGATGGATAGGATCCAACTTCGGCCGGAAAGTACGGATCCATAGATCATCAACATGATTGGAATCAGGACGATGGGGAGGAACTGAACCATCGCATAGATTCTCAAATCTCCTTCCTCCAGGGTTTCTGTATGATGCCAGTAAATCACCGAGAGGATCCCAATGATCAACAGGGGTAAGAAGATTTTGGATGCAACCCGGATTGAAACCGATTCTCCAATCGAGATGGTGAAAAAGGACATGAATGAGATGGTGATTGCCATCCGGTCCCAGACCAGGGAGTTATTGGTTGGATCCAGGTGATAATAGCCTGAACTCAAACCCACCAGGATCAGTCCCAGGAAAAAAATTTTATAGGGAATGACGAGGTCCTCCAAAATCCCTGAAAAAGCATTTTTCGAGATCTGGTATAATCCGATTAGCCCAATCAGGACAAACGGAACGTTCGACACCACATTCCAGAAATGGGGAATGTTGAGCAGCGTCCTTTGGTCCGAAAAATTGTGGAATTCTAAATCCTGAGGAATGGCTGGAACCAGAATCATCACCAGGAGGATCACGCAAACTGAAAAAATGAATAGAAAAGATGCAGGATGGATGGCTCCCCCTCAAAAATGACAGGATTGAATCCCCGATCCTACCAGATGGATTAGAATTCAGAAATTGGAATTAAGAACAAGAAACTAAAAAATATGTACAAGGATTACATGGATTACTCATACCCCACCTTACACTTTGATTTAGTGCATTCATGTCTGCCTTCAGCCCAGTGGTGACACTTTGTTTCCGTGGTGGTTTCCAGGACATACAACTGAAAACTATCCTTATAAACATCGACGGATCCCATGTGTTGTTTTCGATTATGGGAATGATCGACCGTATCGACATAAAGAATACAACTGGCATCACACTGCCCTTTTTTCTCAGTCAGTGTGAATTCAAATGATGGTTTTTTATTCGCCAAACTTGCATTATCACTGCATCCGAAATTTTTTACTTTTATTTCTACCTCTACCGCCCCGTCATTGCATGAAGCAAGAAGGAATAAAAAGATCACAAACGCAAAGCCTGATTTTTTCATGTTAAGGGCAAATCTACGGGCCTTTAATTTGGTGTTTGAAACGATTTAAAATCCATAGAAAAAACAAAGGGTTCGGCTTTCAGGCTCAGATGAATTTATTCTGATTAATGATTTCATTTTCGATGCCTGAACATTTGTAGGCATTCACTTCGATATGATTCCCTCCCAGGTAGTGGTTATAAAAGGCAACAACAGCAATATAATTTGCACCAATCTTTGACGCCTCATGGCTGGCGAAGTCCAAGGAATTTTTCTTCCGCGGAATATTTTTAATTTTGATGTAGGCCAGTTGCTCACATTTTCTTTTTTCAAGGATGATTTCGATGAATTCTTTCAGTGTGAAAACATGGACTTCTTGAGGTTCAAGGGGTTGATAGGTTTGACCCACGATTTGGGTATTGACGCTCATACAGCCGTTTAACCAAAGCATGATCAAAAGCGGGAGCAAAATTTTGCTGAGGGACTTCATAAAAAGAGAGCTTCCCATCTAGAGCAGGTCTTTACTTCGGGGTTTTTCATTCATCTGGGACCATCAGGATCATCTTCAATTGGATGAGCTTTCATTTCAACCTCAGTAAAAATCAATTCCCGGGTTCCGGCATTGATCACATTATGCTCGACTCCAGCCTTCCGATAATAGGGAACCCCTTGGGTCAGGGTGGCATTTTGTTCCTGTCCCTCGGCATCAACCAGCAACAGTTCCCCATCGGTTTGAGGAATGACAACATAGTCCCATTCATGAAGATGCCACTTGGTCTCGGAACCGGGTGAAAATCGATATTGGGTAACCCGCACCCGGTCATTATCGATCAGACAATCCGCAATCGCGGTTTTGGAATGCTCCATCAGTCTGAATTAAACCCCTTCTATGATGAACATGACCCGGTCCACTTTCCCGTCGAGTTTTTTCTTTGCCACCTGGTAAGCCTCACATGCATAAAATGCCTTTGCCGCTTCAACGCTCTCAAACTCAAGAATGGTACAACGTTCAGGGGGGATTCCTTCAAGTTTTGAAATGTTTGAACCTCTTGCCACATATCTGCCAGCATAGGCTTCCAATGCGGATTTCGCATGAACCCCATAAAGTTTAAGTTTTTCTTCATCGATGATTTTTGTATGGATGGAGACGATATAGCCCTTTGCCATTACACCCCTTCAACCTTCAGCTTCGAAATGACTCCTGATTTTCATCAATGAAAAAGATCCCTCAATTCGTTTGAAATTTTACTTTCAAACAGATGGATCGAATGGTTTGAAATTGGTTGTACCGTCCCGTTCGATTTGCTCCACCAATCCCACTTCCCAGGTTAAGTAAGCCTTCATGGAATCCTCAACTGCATCGGCTCTCTGGTAGGGTTTGTACCACACATCATCAGACAGTTCTCCTGCATCAGGATCGTCCCCCTGTTCCAGGAGGTAACCCGCATTTTTCCAGGCATCAACACCTTCCTCCAAAACCAGGACTTCTCGATTTAAATTTCTTTGAACTTCTTCTGCCGTCAAAGACGCCAATGCACCATCAGAGGAACTGAGAATGACATGACTATGGCGATTCTGGTTTTCAAGGTACTTGGCCATTCCGCTTCGTGAAGCCCTTTTCGCTCCCGGAAGATGCCCTTCTCTGAATTCAAGACTGTCGGCAAGATCTAAGATCAGAGGATTTTCGTTTTGGATGATTTGATTCAGTTGTTCCGCAGAAAGATTTTCAGGATTCACTTCCTCAATTCCCAAAACCTTCTTTTGCTCCGGACCTGTTTCAAGATCATTATTCTCCAGTCCTCCTTCAAGGACGTAGACTTCTTCCCATCCCATTTGGATCAGCCAGGATGCAGTCATGATGGCCCGAACCCCGGTGTCATCGATAAGAACCAAACGTGAATTCCTGACTCCTACATATTCATCTGTTGCCTGAACCAATTGACCTCCGGGTGCAGACTTGGATCCGGCTAAATGTCCGGATTCGAATTCTTCCGGAGAACGCACATCCAAAAGAAAAAGAGAACGCTCTTCGGATTGTTTCTGAAATGTCCTGAGTTCCGAAACCTTGATCTGTTGAACTCCAAAACGTTTGATGACATCCCGGCACATTTCCTTTGAGCGTTGTAAGCCGGTTTCACTCACTTTGGGAGCATATCTTGACTGTCCCTTTTCTAGTTCAAATCCTGCTAGATGCCACCCCATCGTCCCATCCTTGAGGGCGACAACAGGGTTGGGAACCCCGGCATTGATCAGCGATTGGCATCCTATGATACTCCGTGTCCTACCAGCACAATTGACGACGACCATGGTTTCTGAATCAATACTCGCATCAGAGACCCGGTAGACCAGTTCTGCTCCCGGACAACAGTAGGCTCCGGGAATATTCATTTTTGTAAATTCTTGCATCGGCCGACTGTCGAGGATGACGAGCTTCTCACCGGCATCGATTTTGGCTTTGAGTTCATTTGCGGATAGATGAGGGGTTGAGTACCTTTGTTCCACGAATTCTCCAAAAGCCTTGCTGGGGACATTGATTCCGGAAAAGATCTCATATCCTGCTTCCTTCCAGGCATGGATGCCACCTTGGAGGATATCAAGTCGGTTGTAGCCAAATTGAATGAGCCGATCGGCAGCACGTTCAGCCATTCCGCTGCCGTCATCACATAATATGATCGGGGTTTCGAACCTGGGTACGAGTTGATGAAAGACGAGTTCAAGCTTGTCCAAAGGAATCGAAACGGCAAAGAGGAGATGTGCTTTCGCAAATTCCCCCTTTGTGCGGACATCGATGAGGGCAAATTCCTTACCTGAAACGATCCGCGTTTTTAACTCTTCTGCAGAAATGGAATTCATTTGATACTTCAATTCGTAGGATTAAACCTTTTTTTAAAATATCATTTTTTATTACACTCTCCGGAATGCTGATTCCAGGGATTCCCGTTTAACCCAAAGGGTCTTGAATGTCATTTCGAATGGGCATGGTAGAGACACTTTGAGCCTCCCGATTGAAGACCAGACGATGATGAAGATGATCCAAAGCCATTCCGTACATATGAAGATGCAAGGTCGATTCTGCATCTTCGGTTGAAATGGAATGAATATCATCAGGCATAAATACAACTCCGTTCCCGTGGGTAACGACAAAATCCCCGGTTTCTTTCAGAACCGCCTTGCCAGGAACGGAACGGTCATCGGTTCGCTCATAAAACCGGTTGAACTCCTGGCCATGGACACCCACGATCACAGCCCAGGTCGTATGATTGTGCGGAGGGACCTCTTTGCCCGAAGTACCCACCGAACCATAAAGGGCAAATCGATGATCGTCATCTTCAGAAAGGCGATAGACAACAGATTCTCCTGAATCGGATACAGGGAAATGAGCCCTTGGAAACAGGCTCTTGTCACTTGCTAATTCAATTAACTCAGAACGTATTTTCTTGAGGGAATCATAGCCGACTCCCATCGCTTCTTCTATCTGACGAATGTTTCCCAAGGCCCTAGAAACAGCTTCATCTCGTAATTTTTTTACCGACATTTTTCATACATGGAATGAAGTTCCCTGATTTGCCTCTTCCTTCTTCATGAAAGCATTCAACACGTTCAAATGTTGAAGCCCGAGGCTTTTGACGGTAGAGACTATCACAATGAGCGTGATACTAAAATAGGCTGAAATCAATGGCGCGGGCGAGAGGACTCGAACCCCTAACCCTCAGATCCGAAGTCTGATGCTCTATCCAGTTGAGCTACGCCCGCGCAGGGCAAGGTAATTGGATGGGAAAATCTGGGGCGAGCGAAGGGATTTGAACCCTCGACCACTGGAATCACAATCCAGCGCTCTACCAGCTGAGCTACGCCCGCCGTCCCGAAAGAATTATTTTAACGTCAGTTGAACCGGAAGACAAACCCTTTCCCTGAAAGCATCCTAAGGAATGGGTCTCATTCGATCAACTCGACGGCGAGAGCAGTCGCTTCTCCCCCTCCGATACAGAGACTGGCCAATCCCCGGCGCTGACCATGGTGTTTCAGTGCTGCCAGCAGGGTAACGATGATTCGTGCACCGGAGGCCCCGATGGGATGCCCGAGGGCACAGGCCCCACCATGGACATTCACTTTTTCAGGATCAAGTTCCAGTTCGCTGATCGCCGCCATGGTCACCACGGCAAAGGCTTCGTTGATTTCATAGAGATCCACGTCTCCCGCATTCCATTCCAGTTTTTCCAGGAGTTTTTTTATGGCAGTCACCGGAGCCGTGGTGAACCAGCTCGGTTCATGGGCATGCTCGGTGTGTCCAAGAATTCTGGCGATGGGGCGGATTCCGCGTTTCTCCGCGGTGGATTCCCGCATCAACACCAATGCCGCAGCCCCGTCGGAGATTGAGGAGGAATTGGCCGGGGTCACCGTCCCGTCTTTGGCAAAAGCGGGTTTCAGGGTGGGAATTTTTTCGAGGTTGGCTTTGAGCGGGGTTTCATCGGTTTCAACCACCGTATCCCCTTTTCGGCCTTTGATGGTGACCGGAACGATTTCCTCTTTGAAAATTCCTTCCTCAATGGCTTTTTTGGCACGGGTCAGGGAGCGGATGGCGAACTCGTCCTGGGCTTCCCTGGAGAAACCGTAACGTCCTGCAGTAGCTTCGGCGAAGGTTCCCATCAATTTTCCACGGTCGTAGGCGTCTTCAAGGCCGTCAAGGAACATGTGGTCGACGACTTCACCATGGCCGAGCCGCATGCCGGACCGGGCACGGGGAAGCAGGTAAGGTGCGTTGGTCATGCTTTCCATTCCGCCAGCCACCAGAATCCGTTCCTCTCCTCCCAGAAGCAGGTCATGGGCAAGCATGGCCGATTTCATCCCGGATCCACACATCTTGTTCACCGTCGTGCAGCAGACGGAAAGCGGCATCTCCGCACCCAGTGCAGCCTGCCTTGCCGGGGCCTGCCCCTGTCCTGCAGGAAGGACACAACCCATGATCGTCTCACTCACCTCGTCGGCTCCGACGCGGCTTCGTTCCAGGGCTGCACGGATCGAAGCTGCCCCCAGCTCGGCGCAACTTGCGTCCTTAAGCGTCCCCTGGAAGGCACCCATCGGGGTTCTTGCCATCCCGGTGATGACGATGTTTTCTTTTTCACTCATGAAATTTCCTTTCTTAAATCTTGGTAAACGAAATTGGGCGAATTTTCCTCTAAGGGCTCAGACTGGGATTCCGGAAGTATGACCTGGAAACAGGCACCGCTTCTTTCGCTTGGTTGATAACGGAGTTGTCCGCCATGGGATTCGACCAGACGGAACGAGATCGAAAGTCCGAGTCCGGTTCCCTGCTTCTTGGTACTGAATAGGGGTTTGAAGATGTTCTTACGCAATTCCTCAGGAATGCCCGGACCTTCGTCCTCAATACTGACAAGGATGTAGCGCCGGGTCGGGTCGAGGTTGGTCCCGGCAAGTTCCCAGTGGGCACAATGCCGGGTCAGCACCCGCACTCTTCCATCAGCAGGGCAGGCCTCAGAGGCATTGCGCACGAGATTCAGAAATACCTGATGCAGTTTGTCGCGGTCCGCTTCGATGTCGGGAAGCGATGCATCATAATAGGCAGTGAAACGCAGACCGGGATGTGAACTTCTTTCAAAACTGAGAACCGTGTCCAACAATTCATGGAGGTTGAAGGACTGGCTTTTGATGGGCATCGGGTGGGAATGCATCAGAAGTTGTTTAAGCAAACGCTCGATGCGTTCAATTTCAGAGAACATCATCTTGGCCGGTTCCGTTTCCATCCCGGAATCCTTCAGGTCGCGTTCCAACAACTGGAGCATGCCCTTGATCCCTCCCAGCGGATTTTGGATTTCATGGGCCAGGGTTGACATCAACCGCCCCACGTCCCTGGCCAGTTCGGTTTCCCGTTCCCGTTCCCTGGCATGATTGAAGCGGGTGCTTTCCAAAAGGGTGATCAGCGCATGATCCGGGGTTCCTCCTGACCTTCTCAGGGGAATGAGAACGATTTCCGCAGTTCGGTCCTGGAGTGGAGGAGTCTGCAGTTCATAACTGCTGAGCTGGAATTCCTTTTCATCTTCCAGAACCAGTTTCAGTTTTTCACGGATCTGGGAATCGTACTGAAAAAGCAGGTCTGCTTCCATGCCCTGGAGTCTGGAAGCATCACGATGCCAGAGCAACGAGGCGGCTTCGTTACAGTAGGTTAAGCGCCCTTTTGAATCGATGAGCAAAACCGCCTGGCGGAGTTGGTCCAGCAGGTAGGTCGGATCCTTATCGGTAATCATTCACAATGAAGGAACTTGGAACAATCAGGGGGGCAACGGAATTGACTGTGTAAACAATGATTTATAAAGTATATCGCCTGATTGATCAAGAAATTTCAACAGATCCTGATGCCCCCTTTGCGACTGCTCAAACAGTCCGACCTGCTGCAAAAATCGTCAAACACGATGGAGGTTTTTCAAACATCACGGGACCGATCCGTGGTGGTTGAGGCTTCCGCCGGAACCGGGAAAACCTTTGCACTGGAAGAACTGGTCCTGGAACTGGCGCTGGTCGAGAGGATTCCCCTGCAGAAAATCCTGTTGGTTACCTTCACCGAGAAAGCGACCCAGGAACTGCGGACACGTCTGCGTTCCCGACTCAGAGAGATCGTCGACGCGGCTCAATCGGGGAAGGCATGGCTGGGACAGGAAGGCAGCGGCAGTCATTGGGAAATCGATGCTCCGCGCCTGGAACAATTAAAAGCAGCCCTCCTCGATTTTGACGCAGTTCCGATTTACACGATTCACGGATTCTGCAACCGTCTGCTTCGTGAGTTCGCCTTTGAAAACCGTTTGCTCTTCGACCAGCAACAGGCCAACACAAGGGAGTTGATGGAGAATCGCTTCCGCCTCTTTCTGCGGTGCAGGGTGCTTCCTCCGGAATCTCCCCATGCCCCTTTGATGCGCCTCTTCCTGGTCCATGCCGAAGGAAACCTGGAAACACTGAAGAGCGAACTGCTTCAATTGATGCCCCAGCAGGGAAGGCTGATTCCTGAATGGCCGCCCTTTTCTGATGTGATGCAGACCATCCAGAGCCTCTTGGAGGATCTTCGGAATCTGGACCAGAGATGGAGAAAAAATCCGGGCAATCACCCAATGCGTGAGGCTTTCTGGTTGATGAACCTCCATGGAAGTTCGGAAAAAGGAATCCTGTCCAGCCTGGACCGGATCATTGAAGTTCTTGGGACAGAAGACCTATCGACGGAAGAATGCTTCCTCCACCTGATTCTTTCCCAACCTCAAAAAGTCGTTCGGCCCAGATGTACGAAAAACATGAAAGACGGGAAACAGTATGCGTCCCCGGAAGATCTGCCTGAGGCAGAAAAACAATGGATGGAAGCATTGGGGAAGATCGAAGGATTTTTGGGAAACAACGAATTCCTGGTGGAAAAACCGGAACAGCTCAAAAAACTGCTGAAAGCCTGGCTGATCCGGGAACTCCTCCCTCCGCTTCGGGAAGATCTGGAAAGGATGAAACTCGAGGAAGGAGTTTACGATTTTGACGACATGCTGAGGATCGTCGAAGAAAATCTGATCCCGGTACAGGCTTCAGGGGGAGAAAATCCTTTGAGTCCTCTGACCGATGCAGTCAGGTCCCAATACGAAGTGGCGATCGTTGATGAATTCCAGGACACCGACCCGAGGCAGTGGACGATCTTCAACCATCTCTTTTTGAAAAGCACTTTCCATCGTCTGATCGTGATTGGAGATCCGAAGCAGGCGATTTACGGATTCCGCGGCGCGGAAGTGCTCACTTACCTAGACGCTCGGGATTCAATGCTTTCCCGAAGAGATGCGAAACGGTTGAACCTGCAACGAAACTTTCGATCTTCTGAAGGCCTGCTGGATGGATTGAACCGGATTTTCCAAAGTCCAGGCTGGTTCAAAAACCCTGCAGGAATGACTTATTCCGGTGTGCTCTGCGGGAATCCGGAAATAAAACTGATTGACCCCCTGGAAAACAGGCGAGCAATTCATTTTTTTGAGATCCAGCCCAGGTTCCGGATTAGTTGGAACCAGCTTGAAAAACTGAAACAGAAACCGAGCAATCCCTTCCCCGACGAGATGATGGCAGCGCTCTTCAGGGCGGCGGGGACCGATTGCCGAAGCGAGGACGACTTCCTCAAAGCCGTTTCCAGAGAAACCGGTCCTGATCTTTGTCATAAATACAAAAACGACCTGCTCAATAGTTTTCTTGATC
>ENA-OSEY01001382-OSEY01001382.1-marine-metagenome-genome-assembly--contig:-NODE-1382-length-16784-cov-5.450230_pt1 | contig 16784 bp, 14 predicted proteins | sample MGYA00248465_ERZ534230 | MGnify/ENA primary metagenome ERZ534230 (study PRJEB26409, sample SAMN06344110) | marine metagenome | isolation source: Sea water from surface | place: Atlantic Ocean:Southern...
TCGAGTAAATTTTCTGAAACAGGTTTTAATAGCTCAAGGCTCATTTTTTCTTTTTTGGATTTAGATATTCTTTAGCAATATCTAATGTAATAGTTTTAGGGTCAATTTCTTTTGGAATTTCTATTTTCTTTTTACCCATTGAGATAATTGATCTACCCCATCTACCTTTTTCAAGCTTAATGCCTTCATTAACCCACTCAGTAATTAATTTTTCTTTTTCCTTTTTTAATTTTAACTCAATTAATTCCTCGATATTGTCAACGGTAAGATTATCGAAGTCATATGTCTTATTTACATTAATAAACATTTCATTCCACTTTATAAATGGTCCAAACCTACCCTTTCCTTTTATTACAGGTAAATCATTATAAATATGAATAGGTTCATCTGATTTTAACTTTTCATCAATCAGAGGAACTGCAGAGTCTATGTTTACTGAATGTGGATCAATTTCCTTTGGAATTGAAATAGATTTTGAAGAATATTTTAAATATGGTCCATACCTACCATTATTGACAGTTACAGTCTCACCTTTATAGGTGCCAATTTCCTTGGGAAACTTAAATAGTTCTAGTGCTTCGTTTAAAGTTATAGTATCTAACTGTTGATCTTTAGTTAAGCTAGCAAAAATTGGTTTATCCTCATCATCAATTGTTCCTATCTGAGCGATTGGACCAAACTTTCCAAGTCTTACTTTAACAACTCTTCCTGAGGCTGGATCATCTCCTAAAATTTTTTCACCAGATTGCCTTTCAGCTGTATCTTTTACAATATTTACATTTGTATGAAAATCAGTATAAAATTGTTTTATAGTATCAGTCCAATTTTGATTTCCTTCAGCTATTTTATCAAAACTTTTTTCAACTTCTGCTGTAAATCCATAGTCAAGAATATTATTGAAATTATCAACTAGAAAGTCATTTACAATTATCCCAATATCAGTAGGTACAAGCTTACCTTTGTTTGAACCAGTCTTTTCAGTTGAAGTACTCTCAATAATATTTCCATTTTTTAATTCTATGGATTTGTATGTTCTTTCTTGACCTTCGTTCTCACCTTTAGATACATAACCTCTGTTCTGAATTGTTGATATTGTGGTAGCATAAGTTGCAGGTCTACCAATACCTAGTTCTTCCAATTTTTTCACCAAAGATGCTTCGGTATATCTGGAGGGTGGTCTAGAGAATGATTCTCTTGATATAATATTAACTAAGTCAAGATTCTCATTAACATTTAATTGTGGTAAAGTCCCTTTTTCTTCCTGTACCTCATCATCAGTTCCTTCATTATATACTCTTAGAAAACCATCAAATTTAATTACTTCACCTCTAGCAATAAATATTTCATCAAAAGAGTTAGAGTCAATATTTACAACTGTTCTCTCTATTTGTGCATCTGACATTTGTGAGGAAATTGTCCTTCTCCATATAAGTTGATACAATCTTTGTTGATCATAATCTGAAGATATATCTTCAACTGAAATATCTGTTGGTCTAACAGCTTCATGAGCCTCTTGGGCTGATTTATTTTTATTTTTATAATTCCTCAGATTTACATAACTATCTCCATATTTACTCTCAATTTTTGATAAAATTGATGTTTTTGCTTCCTCAGATATGGTAACACTATCTGTTCTCATATAAGTTATTAATCCTGCTTCATAAAGTTTTTGAGCAGTTGACATGGTCCTTGTAACACCAAAACCTAGTTTCCTTGAAGCCTCTTGCTGAAGTGTTGATGTGGTAAAAGGAGGAGTTGGAGATTTCTTAGCAGGTTTTTTTTCTACGTTAGATACAGTATATATACTATTAATATTTTTTTGAAGGAACAATTTAACTTCATCACTAGAATCAAATTTATTGTTTAACTCAGCCTTCAGGTTGACTCCACTTGAATTTTTAAAAATTCCAATTGACTTGAAAGTACTATTTGTTAAAAAGTTTTTAATTTCTCTTTCCTTTTCAACAATAAGTCTTACAGAAACTGATTGAACTCTACCAGCAGACAGGCCTGTCTTAACTTTTCTCCATAGTACTGGAGACAATTCATAACCTACTAATCTGTCTAAGACTCTTCTGGCTTGTTGAGCATTTACAAGATTATAGTTTATTTCTCGAGGACTATCTAATGCAGTCAAAATAGCGTTTTTAGTTATCTCATGAAATACTATTCGATCGTAATCTTTATTCGTCAAATTTAAATTTTCATATAGATGCCAAGCAATTGCTTCTCCTTCTCTATCTTCATCACTAGCTAACCAAACTTTGTCTGATTCACTGACAAACTTTTTAAGGTCTTTTATTACAGGTTTCTTTTCTGTAGGAATTATATATTTTGGTTTAAAATCATTATCAACATCAACTCCTAATTCTTTAACTGGAAGGTCTGAAATATGCCCAACACAAGACACAACTTTAAAGTCTTGTCCCAAAATTTTCTCAATAGTCTTTGCTTTTGTAGCAGACTCAACAATGACTAAATTTTTCGGCATATTTTATTTTTTGGGCCTAAATGTAACTAGATTTATTCTTTTGAATCATAAAAAAATAAAAATTTTAAAATTTGTTTAACATAATTGCTAGTTAGTTTTAAAGAAAGTAATTTTGTATTTAGATGAAAGTTGAACAAATATATACTAAGTGTTTATCGCAGGGTTCTTACTATATTGAGAGTAACAATGAGGTAGCTATTATTGACCCTTTAAGAGAGGCTGATATATATATTTCTAAAGCCAAAGCAAGTAATTCAAAAATCAAATACATTTTTGAAACTCATATTCATGCAGATTTTATTAGTGGTCATTTAAATCTAGCAAAAAAATCAGGAGCAGAAATAGTATATGGACCCAAAACAGAGACCAATTTTGAAAATATAATTGCAAAAGATTATCAAGAATTTAAAATCGGATATATAACTATAGTTGCAATCCATACACCAGGACATACCGTTGAAAGTACCACTTATTTATTAAAAGATTCATCTGGAAAAGATCATGCTATTTTTACTGGAGATACTCTTTTTTTAGGTGATGTTGGTAGACCAGACTTATCTCAAAACTCTGTTATGAGCAATAGAGATTTAGCCTCAATGTTATTTGATAGCCTTAGAAATAAAATAATGACTCTAAATGATGACGTAATTATTTATCCAGGACATGGAGAGGGAAGTTCATGCGGGAAAGATCTCAGCTCTGAAACTATTGGAACACTGGGTGATCAAAAAAAGACTAACTATGCCCTTAGAGAGAATATGACAAAAGATGAATTTATTAGAGAAGTTTTAGATGGATTATTAGATCCTCCAAAATATTTTCCTGATAATGTAATGTTAAACAAAAAAGGATATGATGAATCTGATGAAATAATCGAAAGGAGTTTTAATGCTTTAACTCCTAGCCAAGTTAAAAGTAGACTTAAAGAAAAGATAACAATACTTGATGTAAGAAGTGTTGAAGATTTTTCATCTTCTCACATACCAGGATCAATTTTTATTGGACTAGATGGAAGATTTGCCCCTTGGGTTGGAGAAATATTAGAAGATATTTCTAAAAAGTTAATTTTAGTTGCACCTGAAGGTAGAGAGAAAGAAGCAATAATTAGACTTTCAAGAGTTGGGTTTGACAATGTTATTGGATATTTAAAAGGTGGAGTTAATAGCTGGATTAAAAATGGTGGTATTATTAGTAAAGTATTTAATGAGTCTGCATCAAAATTCTCAACTTGTGATAATAATAAAGATATCCTTGATGTAAGATCAGAAAATGAACATAAAAGTGAATCATTGCAAAATTCTCTTAATATTCCTTTAATCAACCTAAGTAAGTCTATTGAAAAGATTTCTTTTGAAGAAAAATTCTATGTACACTGTAAGGGAGGGTACAGAAGTATGATAGCATCATCAATTCTTCTTGCCAAAGGAATATCAAACTTTTCAAATATACCTGGAGGATACGATAAAATCAAAGATTATAATTTATAAATACTGACAAATTGGCATAATTTAAATTAATTGAGTATTTTTACTAAAAATTAATTTTCATCAAAAAGAAGTCATTATTTATTGAAACATATGGGTGTCAGATGAATTTTGCTGACAGTGAGGTTGTTGCATCTATATTAAAAAAAGATGGTTATGAATTAACTGATGATTCTAAGAAAGCAAATCTTGTACTATTAAATACCTGCTCAATTAGAGATAAGGCTGAGCAAACAGTTCGAAATAAACTTAAAACATATAATTCTTACAAAAAGGAGAATCGTAATTTAAAAATAGGACTTTTAGGCTGTATGGCAGAAAGATTAAAGGATAGGCTTCTTGAAGAAGAAAAGATGGTTGACCTAGTTGTGGGACCAGATTCTTACAAAGACCTCCCAAACCTATTGGATGAGGTTGATCATAACCAAAAGGCAGTTAATGTTATACTATCAAAGTCTGAAACCTATGGAGATATTTCACCCGTTAGAATTCATAATAACGGTATTAATGCTTTTGTATCAATAACAAGAGGGTGTGATAATATGTGTACATTTTGTGTAGTACCATTTACAAGAGGAAGAGAGAGAAGTAGAAATCCTGACAGCATATTGAGGGAGATAGATGAATTAAATCAAAAAGGATACAAGGAAATAACATTACTTGGACAAAATGTTGATAGTTATTTATGGTATGGTGGAGGTCCAAAAAAAGACTTTAAAAAGGCGACAGAAGAGGAAAAGAAAAATTCTGTAAATTTTTCAAGCTTACTTGATTTAGTTGCTTCAAGTTTTCCTGAAATCAGAATAAGATTTTCAACTTCAAACCCTCAGGACATGACAATTGAGGTAATTGAAACAATGTCTAGCTATGAAAATATCTGTAACTATATTCACCTTCCAATTCAGTCTGGAAGTGATAGAATTTTAAAAAAAATGAATCGACTTCATACTAGAAGGGAGTATATTGATCTTATAAAGAAAATTAGAGAGATAATACCCAATTGTGGTATTTCCCATGATATGATTACTGGATTTCCATCCGAAACTGAAAGAGATCATCAAGATACTTTGTCTCTTATGGAAAAAGTAAAGTATGACTTTGGATATATGTTTGCATATTCTGAAAGACCTGGAACTTATGCAGCTAGGCACTTTAAAGATGATATCTCTCCAGAAATTAAACAAAGAAGATTAGAGGAAATAATTACTCTTCAACAAAAACATAGCCTAGAAAGAAATAAAAGTTTCATTAATAAAAATTGTGAAGTGCTCATTGATAAAGAATCTAAAAAATCAAATGATTTTTGGAGCGGAAGAACAACCGAAAATAATGTTGTTGTTTTTCCTAAATACAACTTTAAATTGGGTGATACTGTAGATGTTTATATTAGTGATTGTACAACTGCAACTCTAATTGGAAATATAAATCAATTAAAAACTAAAGTATAATGGATTCAGTTTTATCTGTAAAACAAAGATTTGGTATAATTGGAGATAACCCAAAATTAAACAGAGCCCTTGAAAAATCTATTCAAGTTGCAAACTCAGATATATCTGTTCTTGTTACAGGTGAAAGTGGTGTTGGAAAAGAGAATATTCCTAAAATTATACATCAATATTCCCATAGAAAACATGCAAAATATATTGCAGTTAATTGTGGAGCAATTCCTGAGGGTACGATTGATTCTGAATTATTTGGGCACGAAAAGGGTGCATTTACCGGAGCTACAACAAATAGGAGTGGTTACTTCGAAGTAGCTGATGGAGGTACAATTTTTCTAGATGAAGTTGGTGAACTTCCCCTTTCTACTCAAGTTAGACTACTAAGAATACTTGAGAGTGGAGAGTACATTAAAGTAGGATCATCAAAGGTTCAAAAAACTAACGTGAGAATAGTTGCAGCCACTAATCTAAACATGGAAGCAGCAATAAATAAGGGAAAATTTAGAGAAGATCTTTTTTACAGGCTTAGCACTATAATCATTAATATTCCTCCTTTAAGGGAAAGGAAAGATGATATTCCAATATTATTTAGAAAATTTGCATCTGATTTTGCTCAAAAATATAATATGCCAACTTTAAGACTTGATGAATCTGCTCAAAATTTACTTTGTCAACAAGATTGGAAAGGTAATATTAGACAGTTAAGGAATATTGCCGAACAAATGTCAATATTAGAAAAAGAGAGAAATCTTAAAAGTGATATCTTAAATAACTATCTTCCAAATAAAATTTCAGAACTTCCTGCAACTTTGGAAGATGTTAAAGAGGACTCATCCTCTTTTTCATCAGAACGAGAAATACTATACAAGGTTTTATTTGATATGAAAAATGATTTAAATGATCTAAAAAAATTGACTCTTGAAATAATGCAAGGTGATGATAACAGCGATATAAAAGAAAAGAATCAAGGTTTAATTAATAAAATTTATGGAGAGAAGGAATCTTATGAGAATGAACAAATACATAATAGACCTGTTGACTTAAATATTGATACAGAAGATAAATTACAAGACAAATATGAGTATGTAGAAACTATTGAGGAGGAAGAGACTCTCTCCCTTCAAGACAAGGAAGTAGAAATGATTAAACAAGCTTTAATTAGGACCAATGGAAAAAGAAAAAATGCTGCTAAAGAACTTGGTATATCAGAGAGAACATTATACAGAAAGATCAAACAACATAATTTAGGAGATGTTTCAGAATTATAACAAATACTATTTAGTCTTAGGCCTTTCTTTCGTAAGCTTATCATGTGGTATATACAGTTTTACTGGCTCATCAATTCCTCCAGGAGTTGAAACTTTTCAAGTTGACTATTTTGAAAATACAGCCGGGGGTAGACGGGGATCTACAGTTGAGCCTGGCCTTGATAGAGATTTTACTATTGCTCTTCAAGATTTAATTGTTAATCAAACAAGTTTAAACCTCGTTAATCAAGGTGGTGATATTATTTACAGTGGAGAAATTGTTGAATTTAGTGTCACTCCTATGGCTGCTACTGCAGAAATTACTGCAGCCCAAAATAGATTGACTATGGCTGTCGCAGTGAACTATGAAAATACTTTAAACGATGAGGACAACCTAGAGAAAAGGTTTTCATTTTATTATGATTTTCCAGGTAATCTTCAAGTTTATGACATAAAAGATTCTGCACTACAAGAGATTTTTGAAAGAATTACACAAGATATTTTTAATGAGACTTTAGCTAAATGGTGAAAAAAAATACTGATGCTTATTTTAAAATATTAGAAAGATTTGATCCAAAAGATCAGAATACAAGTCTAATTTTAAGAGAGATTCTTAACGAATATCCTTTTTTCCAGTCAGCATCAGCATATTACTTAAAATCACTTATGGTTCAAGGAAAAGAATCATTTGATAGATTGTTGCCAAGAACTGCTATTCTTAGTTTTAACAGATCCGTTTTAAGAAAGTGGATTTATAATAAAGATGAAAATTTTATTGATGAAAAGTTAGATAAAGTAGAAAAACATTCTTTCCTAGATTGGTTTGATAACATAAGTGAGAATCAAATAAGTCTAGATGAAAAAATTGGTTTAATTGATAAATTTATCAAGAATTCACCAAGAATTAGAATTAACGAAGAGCACCAGGATTCAAGTAAAATAACCGTTAATTCAAATTTAAAGGATGATTTAATTACTGAAACATTAGCAAAAATCTATATAAAACAGGAAAAATATAACAAGGCAATAAAAGCATATGAGATATTAAGCTTGAAATATCCAAAAAAAAGTATTTTATTTGCAAACCAAATTAAAAGGATAAAAAAACTTAAAAATAATAGTAACAAGTAATGGGAACCTTTTGGATATTAGTGTCACTTATTTTATTTGTATGTATTCTATTAATTCTAGTAATAATGGTACAAAACCCTAAGGGTGGAGGTCTTTCTTCTACCTTTGGTGGTGGTCAACAACAAATAGGTGGTGTAAAAAGTACTACGGATTTCTTGGATAAAAGCACTTGGGCTCTTGCAATAATTATTCTCGTATTGATTCTAATTTCAAATGTAACTTTAATGAACGACTCGGATAATACAGACTCAATTTTAATTGACGAATCAATTCCAGAACAAAATATCCCTGAAATTCCAGAACAAAATATCCCTGAAATTCCTATTGAGAATATTGATGATTAGTGACATGATGTCATAAAAAACACTATTTCATAATTTTTTAACATAATGGCATAGTTTATGAAAATCTTAAAATAAAAGAAATGAGTAAAATTAATATTAAACCACTTGCAGATAGAGTATTAGTTCAGCCCTATGAAGCTGAAACTACTACTTCATCTGGTATAATAATTCCAGATACTGCTAAAGAAAAACCTCAAAGAGGTAAAATTATTGCAGTTGGACCTGGAACTAAAGAAAATCCAGTTACACTTAAAGCTGGTGATATTGTTCTTTATGGAAAATATGCTGGGACTGAACTTCAACATGAAGGTATGGATTACCTAATAATGAAAGAAAGTGATATCCTTGCAATTGTATAACTTAATTTAAAAAAAAATGGCAAAAAAAATTGAATTTGATATTGAAGCACGTGATGGTATTAAGCGAGGAGTCGATGCCCTTGCTAATGCTGTTAAAGTAACTTTAGGCCCTAAAGGTAGAAATGTAATTATCGGAAAATCTTTCGGTGCACCTCAGGTGACAAAAGATGGTGTTACTGTAGCAAAAGAAATTGAGCTTAGTGATAACCTTGAAAATATGGGAGCTCAAATGGTAAAAGAAGTAGCATCTAAGACAAATGATCTTGCTGGAGATGGAACTACAACTGCAACAATTCTTGCTCAATCTATTGTAACAGAAGGTTTAAAAAATGTAGCTGCTGGAGCAAATCCAATGGATTTGAAAAGAGGAATTGATAAAGCTGTTGATTCTGTTGTAAATGCTCTTAAGGGGCAATCAGTTGAAATCGGAAGCGCGTCTGAAAAAATACTTCAAGTTGCAAGCATCTCTGCTAATAATGATGAAACAATTGGTAAGTTGATTACTGAGGCTTTTGAAAAAGTTGGAAAGGAAGGGGTTATAACTGTTGAAGAAGCAAAAGGTACTGATACCTATGTGGACGTAGTTGAAGGAATGCAATTTGACAGAGGATATATATCACCATATTTTGTAACTGATTCAGAAAAGATGGAAGCTGATCTTGATACTCCTCAAATACTAATTACTGATAAAAAAATATCAGTGATGAAGGATTTACTTCCAATTTTAGAGCCTGTTGCTCAATCCGGTAAACCCCTTTTAATTATTGCTGAGGATATTGATGGTGAAGCATTGGCTACTTTAGTAGTTAATAAATTAAGAGGTTCATTAAAAATTGCTGCAGTTAAAGCTCCTGGATTTGGTGATAGGAGAAAAGCTATGCTTGAAGATATTGCAATCTTAACTGGAGGTACGGTCATTTCAGAGGAAAGGGGCTTTACACTTGAGAATACCACAATAGATATGCTTGGTACTGCTGAGAAGGTAACAATTGATAAGGATAACACTACAATAGTTAACGGAGCTGGAAACAAAAAAGACATTAAATCTAGAGTTAGCCAGATAAAAGCACAAATAGAAACCACAACATCTGACTATGATAAAGAAAAACTTCAAGAGAGACTTGCAAAATTAGCTGGTGGGGTTGCAGTTCTATATGTTGGAGCTCCTTCAGAAGTTGAGATGAAAGAGAAAAAAGACAGAGTTGATGATGCACTTCATGCTACTCGAGCTGCAATAGAAGAAGGTATTGTTGCTGGTGGTGGTGTAGCTCTTCTAAACTCAAAAAATGATTTGGATAAGTTAAAATCTTTAAATGCAGATGAATTAACAGGTATTCAAATTGTAAATAAAGCAATCGAAGCACCTCTAAGAACAATTGTTGAAAACTCTGGAGGAGAAGGATCTGTTGTTGTGTCAAAAGTTCTTGATGGAGGTAAAAACTTTGGATACAACGCAAAAGAGGGTGAGTATGTCGACATGTTAAAAGAGGGTATTATTGATCCTAAAAAGGTAACTAGAGTAGCTCTTGAAAATGCTGCATCAGTCGCAGGGATGATTTTAACTACTGAATGTGCGCTAGTAGACATAAAAGAAGATAATCCTGCGCCAATGCCACCAATGGGTGGTGGCGGAATGCCAGGAATGATGTAATAACTTTACAGCAAATATAAAACCTGCTTTAGAGCAGGTTTTTTTGTACTTTTGTTTTTCTTTTTATGAAAAAAATTTCTTCAGCACTAATCTCTGTTTTTGATAAAAATAAAATTGAAAATATATGTCATATTCTTTCAAACAATGACATTGAAATATATTCTACCGGAGGTACTTTTGATTACATAAAACAACTCGGGATCAAAATTAAAAAGGTTGAGGACTTAACATCATACCCATCTATTTTAAATGGAAGAGTAAAAACACTTCATCCAAAGGTGTTTGGTGGAATATTAAAGACAAATTCAAAGTCTGACCTAGATGAGTCAAAAAAATATGAAATTCCTGATATAGATCTTGTAGTAGTTGACCTATATCCTTTCGAAAATACTGTTAAAAATTCAAATAATCATGAAGATATAATTGAAAAGATTGATATAGGGGGGGTTTCTTTAATTAGAGCTGCAGCAAAAAATTATGAAAATGTTGTTTGTATTTCATCTAAAGATCAATACGATGAATTGATTAGTATTTTAAACAATGGCTGTAAAACAGATATAGAATATAGAAAGAAACTCGCATATGCAGCATTCCAAAAAAGTTCAGATTACGACTATAAAATATCTTCTTATTTAGGTAATGAGAATATTAATTCAAATTTCGATAAGGATACAATTAAAGAGTTAAGATATGGAGAGAATCCTCATCAAAAAGGTAGATTTATAGGTCAAATTGATAAAATATTTGAACAAATACATGGTAAAGATATCTCATACAATAATCTTTTAGATATAGATTCAGCACTAGGACTTCTTAATGATTTAGAAACAAAAGAATCAGTTTTTTTAATACATAAGCATAACAACCCATGTGGTGTTGCTTTAAGAGATAATATATTTGATGCATATTTAGATGCACTATCATGTGATAATGTATCTGCTTTTGGTGGAATTTTAACTTCTAACCAAATTATTGACATGGAAACTGCCAGGGAGATTAATAAACTATTTTTTGAAGTTTTAATTGCACCAAATTATAGTGATAGTGCATTGGATTTATTAAAATCAAAAAAGAACAGGATAATTATAAAATTAAAATCTTACTCAATAAATAAATTACAAACTCGATCATGCCTCAATGGTATACTTGAGCAAGATCTTGATGGTAAAATTGATAAATTTGATGATTTTAAAGTTGTTACAAAAATATCCCCAAATTCTTCGAAATCTGATGATCTTGTATTAGCATCAATTATTGCAAAACATACAAAATCGAATTGTATAGCAATTGTAAAAAACAAACAATTAATTGGATCTGGAATGGGTCAAGTATCAAGAATAGATGCATTAAATCAAGCAATTGAAAAATCTAAAAAATTTGGTTTTGATTTGAGTGAATCTTGTCTAGCAAGTGACGCTTTCTTTCCATTTTCAGATTGTGTAGAAATATCACATGCAAATAATATAAATTATATTGTTCAACCAGGAGGTTCAATTAAAGATCAGGATTCCATTGATTTTTGTAATAAAAATGGGATGTCTATGGTTTTTTCAGGAATAAGACATTTTAGACATTAATTGTTATTATTTAACTAACTTTGCAGACTATTATGGGATTTTTCACAGAGGAAATAGCTATTGATCTAGGGACTGCAAACACTTTAATTATTCATAATGATAAAGTTGTGATTAATAGTCCTTCAATTGTTGCAATGGATAGGACCACAAAAAAAATAATTGCAATTGGTGAGGAAGCTAAATTTATGCAAGGGAAAACTCATGAAAACATTAAAACAATTAGACCTCTTAAGGATGGAGTTATTGCAGATTTTGAGGCATCAGAAAAAATGATTAGTGAGTTAATAAGAAGCATCCCTACTTTAAAAAAAAGATGGTTTTCTCCTTCTTTAACGATGGTGATTTGTATTCCTTCAGGAATCACAGAAGTTGAAATGAGAGCTGTAAAAGAATCTGCTGAAAGAGTGAACGGAAAGGAAGTTTACTTAATTCATGAGCCCATGGCAGCAGCTATTGGTATTGGAATTGATATAGTAAAGCCAAAAGGTAATATGGTTGTTGATATTGGAGGTGGGACAACTGAAATTGCTGTTATTGCACTAGCTGGTATAGTCTGCGAAAAGTCATTAAAAGTTGCTGGTGATATGCTTACTAATGATATAGTATACTACATGAGAACAAAGCATAATTTATATATCGGTGATAGGACAGCAGAAAAAATAAAAATTGAAGTTGGGTCTGTAACTGAGAGTTTAGATGATCCTCCTGAAGATATGCATGTTCAAGGAAGAGATCTTTTATCAGGGAAACCCAAGGAGAAGATAATATCATACATAGAAGTTGCAAAGGCAATTGACAAATCTGTAATAAGAATTGAGGACTCAATTATGGAGACTCTATCTCAAACGCCTCCAGAACTTGCAGCTGATATTTATAATACAGGAATATATTTAGCTGGAGGGGGAGCACTTCTTAGAGGATTAGATGAAAGATTATCTAAAAAAACTGATCTACCTGTTTACATTGCTGAAGATCCGCTTCAAGCAGTAGTTAGAGGTACCGGAATTGCCTTGAAGAATATAGATAAATTTAAGTCTGTTTTAATCAAGTAATTTTTAATGCAATCAATAATTAATTCCATAATTAAGAATAGGAACTTAATTATATATCTTTTACTTTCATTTATTTCTTTTAACTATTTATACAATAATAGTTCAATTCACTACTCTGGGATTGGGAAAATTGGAACATTTATTTCAGGTTCAACATCTATTATATACTCAAACATAAATTCTTATTTTAATCTTAAAGAGGAGAACAGTAAACTAATTGAAGAAAACCTAGAATTAAAAAAAATTGAATCTCAACTTATTGGTATTTCTAATAAAAGCAATATTTCTGAAAGTAAAATTGATAAAACCATAAATGCAAAAGTAATATTGAATTCAATCAATAAGAATAAAAACATTATTGTAATCAACAAAGGTGAATTTGATGGAATAACCAGTGAGATGGGGGTTATATCTTCGAAAGGGGTTGTTGGAATTATTAAGAATATAACAGATAATTACTCTTCAATTGTTTCATTACTTAATACAGATCTAAGAATAAATGCTATTTTGAAGAATTCTTCTACTATTGGATCAATAAGTTGGGACGGATTAGATCCCAGGATTGTTCAACTTAATGATATTCCTCTAAGTAGCTCAATTAAAGTTGGTGATACAATTGTGACTGGTGGTATGTCATTTTATTTCCCTAAAGGAATACCAATTGGTAAAATAGAAGATTATAACAACACTTCACTAGAAGGATATTATACTATAGATGTATCAATTTTCAATGACTTTTCTTCACTTTCTAACCTTTACATATTAGAGCGAACTGATAATGAGGAAATTAAATTCTTATTAAATGAATAGAGAATTAGCCAGATATATAATTTTATCAATAATAATAATATTAGCTCAATTATTGATTTTCAATCATATGAATCTTTTTGGAACTATAAATCCATTTATATATGTCTCATTATTCATCCTCTATAAAACATCATATGATAAAACATATTTAATAATATTTGGATTCTTAGTTGGGCTAATTATTGATTTATCAATGCAAACCTACGGTATTCATACACTAGCCTCAATTACAGTATGTTATTTAAAAGAAAAAATTGAGAAATATTCGTTTGGAGTTAACTCTATATTACCATTAGCAATGATTAGCGGAACTCAACTAACAAACAGAATTACATATTTTTTAATAATCATTTTTCTTCATTCATTAATTTATTTTTCTTTAATCTTTTTCAAATTCGAATTTACATTAACTATATTTTTATATACTCTTATTAATTCAATTGTTAACTTTATAATTATTTGGATTATCTCTAAGTTAATCTTTGATAAATAAAAATGATAAGAAAGAATCTCTTAATTTGGATTACCATAATAAGCTCTGCAATTTTTATTATTCAGCTTGCTTCTCTTCAGCTTTCCAAAGGTTCCTTTATCAGAGACTTTGCAATACAAGAAATTTCAGTATATCCAGAAAGGGGTTTAATTTTTGATAGAAACGGTGAATTATTAGTAGCAAATCAACCAATGTATGAGTTGATTATTATACCTGAAAATACAGTTGAATTTGATACAATTCAATTATCAAATTTAATTGGAATTGAACAAAATGATCTATCTAAAAGAATATTATCTGCAAGAAAATATTCAACAAAACTACCTTCTGTTATAGAATCTCAGATTTCAAAAGAAAAAAATGCTTTTTTACAGGAAAAAATCTGGTTATTTAATGGATTTTACCTAAGAAAAAACTCTGTTAGAGATTACATAAGACCTTTTGCTAGTAATGTGATTGGTTATACAAGTGAGGTTGATCAAAATGATATAAACTCTAATCCTTATTATGAGAAAGGAGAGATGATTGGAAAGCAGGGTATTGAGAGCTTTTATGAAGATAATTTAAAAGGAGTAAAAGGTAAGAGATATTTTCAAAAAGATAGATTTAACAGAATTATAGGTCCATATGATGATTCTAAACAGGATATATCTCCAAAAAAGGCTGATAATCTTACTTTAACTATTGATATTAAACTTCAAGAGTATGCTGAAAGTTTGTTAAAAAATAAGAAAGGAGGAATTGTTGCAATTGAACCATCTTCTGGAGAGGTACTAACTTTAGTTAGTGCCCCAACATACCAGTCTAATCAATTTATAGGTCAAGATAGAGGAGCTAACTTTCAAAAATTACTGAAGGACACAATTAACAAACCCTTATTTGATAGAGCCCTTCAGGCTCAATACTCACCTGGATCTCCAATGAAAATACTTAATGCTTTAATTGGACTTCAAGAGGGGGTAATTGATGAAAAAACTTCGTTTACATGCAATGCAGGCCATTATTATGCAAGGAATGCTTTTATGGCTTGTCATAATGAATTAGGTACAGTTAGTAATCTAAGAAAGGGTATTTATAACTCGTGTAATACATATTTTGCCAAAACTTACAAAAGAATAATTGACAAGTATGACTCTCCTAGCCTTGGTTTAGATAGCTGGAGTAATCATATTAAGAGTTTTGGTCTTGGAGATTATCTTGGATATGATTTATTTATAGGTAAAAAAGGTTTTATTCCAGAGTCAAGCTACTATGATAGATTCTATGGTAATAATCGATGGAGTGCATCAACAACAATATCAAATTCTATTGGACAGGGTGAGATACTAACAACTCCTATTCAAATGGCCAACTTTGCCTCTGCTATTGCAAATAGGGGATTTTTTTATAAACCTCATTTCGTAAAAAAAATTAATAATCAAACAAATATTAGTTTTGAAAAAAATTTTACATCTATTGATAAAGAAAACTTTGAGGTAATTATTGATGGCATGGTCGATGTTGTAGAGAGAGGTACTGCTAGAATTGCTAAAATTAAAAATATTAATGTTGCTGGAAAAACTGGAACTGTTGAAAACTTTATATTAATTGAAGGAGAAAAAAAACAACTAACTGATCATTCAACTTTTATAGCTTTTGCACCTGCTGAGGATCCAAAAATTGTTGTTTCGGTTTTTGTTGAAAATGGATATTGGGGAAGTAGGTGGGCAGCTCCTATTGCCAGCCTTATCATAGAAAAATATTTAACTGGAAATATTGAAAGAAAATGGCTAGAAAGTAGAATGATAAATGGTAGCCTTTTAGCTGAATATGAAAAGCCATATAAATTTCAAAATTTTACAATAAATGAATAGACTGAGTGTATTAAAGTATGATATTGTTTCAATTGCTTTATATATTGGTCTGGTATCATTTGGTATAATAAATATCTATTCCTCAAGTTTTAATGAATCTTTTACAAATTTATTTGATGTAGGCTCTATTGTTGGAAAACAAGTGATCTTTTTTTTCCTATCTCTAATTGCATTCATATTTATACTTTTTACAAAGAGTAAGTTTATTGATAATTCAACACCTATAGTATATTTTTTATCTATAATACTTCTTGTTGGTCTATTTATTTTTGGTGTCGAAAGGGGGGGAGCAAAATCATGGTATGCTATTGGTCCAATAAGTTTTCAACCAAGTGAACTTGCTAAATTCGGGACAGCTTTATTTTTATCAAAATTTTTAAGTATTATTCAGACAGATTTAAAAAGTAATAAAGATATAATAGTCGTATTGATAATTATACTAGTCCCTCTAATTCTTACTACAATTCAACCTGATCCTGGTACAGCATTAATTTTTTTAGCTTTTATATTTCCTGTTATTCGTGAAGGACTAAATCTTAATTATTTTTATTTTGGATTATATATTATCTTAACTTTATTCCTGACATTAAAGTTTAGTTTTCTTGTCAGCATAGCTATACTGTCAATTATTTTTTTTACTTATTTAATTTATTTAAGAAATAAGAAGTTTAAAGTTTCATTACTTAAATTAATTTTTTCATTTTTCTTACTAATTGCTATTTCCTTCTCAACCAATTATTTATTTGATAACGTCTTGGAACAGAGGCATAGAGATAGAATAAATTTAGTTCTCGGAAAAGAGATAGATACTAGTGGAATTGGGTATAATATTAATCAATCTAAAATTGCA
>ENA-OSEY01001383-OSEY01001383.1-marine-metagenome-genome-assembly--contig:-NODE-1383-length-16762-cov-4.159904_pt1 | contig 16762 bp, 10 predicted proteins | sample MGYA00248465_ERZ534230 | MGnify/ENA primary metagenome ERZ534230 (study PRJEB26409, sample SAMN06344110) | marine metagenome | isolation source: Sea water from surface | place: Atlantic Ocean:Southern...
TGTAAAACATTCCATTTATTATTGTCTAGTGTTGGTTCATTAAAATCTTCATTCCAAATAAGAGTCCACAATGAATCACTTTCTTCTGGCATAACGCTCTCAACACTATTTTCATTATCATTACAACTAACAAAAAAAATAACTGTCAGACAAAATAAAAGATTAGCTCGATCAAACATTATTTTATATAGATAATTTTTTTTGTATTCGTTGAAAGGCCATTGATTACCTTTAAAATATATGTCCCTGATGAAACTAGGCTTCCGTTATTGTTCTTTCCATCCCAAAAAATACTGTTTTCTGAATGGGATTGGTAATTCAAATTTGAATTATAAACAACAGACCCATTAAGATTATAGACATTAAAATTAACCAATGATTTATTACCTAGTCTAATTGGTATGGAGACCTTCCCATTAAATGGATTTGGATAGGGTGAGCCAATTTTAAATGTAAATGGGTTTAGATCACCTCCGATGTTTAAAGGATCTCCGTTATAACCAGTGTCTCCTGGGGTGGTTAAACATAGAATCATGTATCCATATTCAAACTCAACATTAGCATAGGTAAAGTCTGCATTGTTTCCATCAAAGGAGTGTGATGCTTTGCTCCAACGATCTCTATCATAATCATCAAAATCATCTTTCCACAATTCTATGAAGTTGTTGTTCGTTCCAGCGTTGCCGGTGCCTGGCACATATGCATAATATTTTACCCAATCATAAAATGCATAGGAGGGAAGCGTCGATTCATCAAATGATCCAGCCCAATTAACAGCGGTAGGCTGCCATATGTTCATCATTAATTTTTGATGATGGTATAATGAATCAACATAAAAATTGTTTATATATCTAATGAGCATATCATCAACAAAGAATGCTATGTAGGTAGGAGTCCATTCAATGGCGTAATTATGAAAATTTTCTTTTGGGTTAAAGCTAACTACTGTTTGGTCTGGTAAGTCCCACATGTTTTGGATAATTAAATTTGTTGTCACACGGTTATCATACCTTCCTAAAAGTTCAATATCTATTTCATTCCAATGCTCAGAACCATTCAGGCCTTCTGCCCAGTAATCTCTATATAAGAAAAAAGAATTAACCACCCCACTTCCAGGAGCTGCTTTCATTCTCGTTTCAAAACGTCCATATTGAAATGACTGATCGGTTCTTAGTTCTCCGCCTCTATAAGGTTCAGAATATCCAACGGACATAATAGTAAGTAGGATTATTAATTTTAGTTTCATAATGAATTTCTAATTTAAAATAAGAAATGAGATTTCTCGAAATACACTTTTATTTCTTTTATTTTTCCAGATCTTGAGAACAAATCTGCGCTTATCTCTTTGGAAAGAGAGTCGCCATTAATACTTTCAATTTTATTATTAGCATACGATATGGAGATGCTTTGGTCTCCATCTTTTAACTCATAAACAATTGGAACTTGGCAATATGTAAACGCTAATTGATTTTGATTTAGATCAAGTTTGCACATACTTTGGTTTACATCTACATAGAGGAAAGTAGATTTTTCTGTTAAAAACTCTGATATCTTTAATAGCTTAGGGTCAAAGATTAATTTCCCATGATTAATAATGCATCCTAATTCTCCCATTCTAGTAATGATCTCTTCTTTAACTTGGCCAGTCATTCCAGGCTGTTGAGCGCCTCTTTTATAGGGCGTATGAGAGTAAGGGTCATATGGGAAGGCGCCGTATTGCTCTGGCGTTTTATCTGAACTAAGTCCAGATCTAATTTTATAATACAAATTACCGAGGTCTCTTATTGTATCGGTGTTCTCATTCATTTGAATAGCTTTAAAATAAAGTTCTTGAGTAGCTAGAAGGAGTTTAGAAACCATGTGCCAATATATTGAGCCTATTCCTTCATATCCGTACATAGTACCAGATCTTCCTGTGTAGTTTTGATGATCAAAAACGGTCATATAGTGACGAAGAATTTCACTTTTTTCATCTATCATGATTTGTCTTAATTCTTCGGTCTTAGAAAGTTTATCTAATTCTGCTTTTAAATAGTTAGAATTAATTAAAGAATCGTTAAACCTGTATTTACCTGAACTGTCTTTATATATAATGTCAGTATTATTACGCTTTAAAAGGGCTTTGAACAGGTTAGACTCATTTACAATTTCTTCAGGTATTATGTTCTTTTCTAGAAATCTTTTTAAACCCTTTCTAGGATATAGCATAAAGCTGTTTTGCTCTTTTTGATACATATCACTTTTGAAAAGAGCATTTAACACTTTTACTGCATTTTTAGGTTCGACTTTTCCAGAGCTTAAGGCAGATACTTGGCCCTCTAACATGGAGTAAAGTGATGTAACATTTATTTTATTAGAGTTGTCAATATTTATTGTGTTATACGCGCTATAAAGTGATTCTATATAGTTGTTGTTAATTGAGTTTTCAAAGTGGGCCAGCACAAGGTTGTTAAAATTAATTATATCAATGACTTTTATTTTATTTTGGCCACTTGAACTTTTGTTATATGTTTTTTGTCTATAATTTGAAAAAAGTTTTTGTAACTCTTGAACAAATGTTTTTCTTTTAACTGCATCCAACTTTTCATTTATAGCTGGTGAATATTTCTCGTAGGTCTCTTTAGTGTCTTTAAACCAGGCAAGAACCTCATTTGATATTTCAAACTCAGTTTCATTTACATCTTTTAGTACATTGTTAATAAATGATATGTGTCTGTTTAAATAATATAGAGTTACCATTGAAACACCATAACCGACTAGCGCATTATTTGCATCATTCCATTCTGGCCTTTGGGTGTTTAGCCATATGCCACCATCTGGAATGAAATTTGACAGTTTGGATAATTGGAGCACTAAAAGTTTTTCTGCCATGGATACGTGTACCACCTGATCCTGATCAAGCACTAGCCTAGCATCTGTGCCTATCTTTTTAACATCATTCATTATCTTTTGGTGAAGAGCGTGATCAAAGTCTATTGTGTTCTTAGGATCTTTTAAGATTTCCTCATCATTTTTTATTTTATATGGGACGTTAGCGGTACTAAAGATTTTTTTATTTAAAGAATCTAATATAAAACTACGATCTATTTGCCATTGACCTTCTAACAGTTTTAGTAAATATATGATTTGATGATCATTCCAATATCCAATATGACTCCAGGTGTCATCTTCATCCACAACTTCCCAATCAATACCCTCTTTATTTATTCTGTAAGGATTGTATCCGTCTTTTGTGGTGGCATTTAAAAACTTAGATATTATCGATGGTAGCGATTTTGGATAGCTTATTACTAAACCTTCCCAATTTTGGAATATATCTCTCCAATTCCCTTCATGATAATACAAAACAGAATCGCCATCATTTACTTTTATGTTAAACTTATTCCATGGTCTACTTGGGTCACCATGCCTTCTACCAAATGTGAGTGGTAAGTACTCGTAACATAATCTAGTGAAAGAGGGATCTTTTTGGCTTTCTCCAAAATTTATAAGTTCGCCTATTGTTGCTTTTTCATTTAGTTGATTAAGCGCACCAACAATTGAATGATAAATATTTTTATTTCTTAGTTTTAAAAACTTAATGAAATCTGGTTTATTTATATCATAATTATGAACAAAGATTCCACCTCGCATTATATTGAATAATACATTTGAGGTGTGATGTAGGGTGTTGTTTTTTGATGATGTGACCTGGAATCCGTCTGCACTACCAAGGTATTTTATCAATGAGAGTTGATTTTGCTCTATGCTTAAATCAATTTCATTTTTGATAAAATTTATTTTTTCATTTAAAGTAACAACGCTATCATGATTTTGATTAACATCCAAAACAATATCCCACTCAGCTTCTTGATTCTGTTCTAATGTTATCTGACTGTTGATGAAATAAGAACCAGGAACACCTGTAAGCACTTCATCATAAATATTTGTACTTGTTTTGTTTGGCAATGACAGACTTGGTTTAAAATTAATGTCGCTGCGAACCCATACTGTGTTTGCATTTAGTGCTTCACCCGGATCGGGCCGGTCCATGATTAAAGATCCAAGTGAAAAGATTCCAAGTTTTGTATCTTTTATTATTTCAGAGTGTTTATATGCATTGGACAAATTGCTTAAAGATTGTTGAGTTTGTACATCTAAACCAGATGGAAGAATGTTCTGAATTCCATCAATTATTTTAAAATTAAGTTCTTCATTTGAATTGTTGACAAGCTCAGTTCTTTTAATAAAACCATATTCTCTACTAGTAAGCCATTGATATCTGAACGCTACGTTTAAATCTTTGTTTATTTCTTCAAATAAAATATTATCTCCGAGCGCGTCCTTGTAAAGGTTTTTTTCAACATTGTGTTTCGAAGGTAAATAGGAAAGGGGGGACCAGGTATCAAGTTTATTATTGTCTTTATATATTTCAATTGTTGTAGTTGGTCCTGTGGTGTTTAAGCTTGAATGAATTAAGTTATCAGTTATGTAGGGGAAGAGCGAGTAGTCTGCTTTTTCTCTCCCAGCAGTAAGTGCGCCATTGCTTGATATAAACATCCAATGGTTATCGCTGCTAGTTAAGCTCATTAAAAATGGATCCATTCGATCCACATTACTTATTTTATATTCTGGTTTTTTCATTTGCCTTTAACCTATATCATCTACAACTGTAACGATTGACCTTTCTGGTATAGAAAAGACAGAATTCATATTATCTCTGTTATAATTAATTTCAACACACGACTCATTTTTATTTTGTATAACAGTGTTGACAATGTTTTGATCATTTATTGAAGATAGAACATCGATTGTATCATTTGTATTTTTTGAATTAATGATCTTATCTCCTGGCAAAATGAATCTAGAAAAATGTCCTATATAATAATATGAGCTTTGATAAAGTAGATCCTGTGAGCGCGTATCTACTATGATCGGAGCGCTACAATAATTTCCAACGTGATTTGGGCCTCCTTGCTCATTTAAGATAAGGTTCCAATCAATCCAAGCTACCGTCCACCTATTTAAATCATTAATAATTGATGTAGCATATCTCTCACCTAAATCCCACGAGCCAATATGTGGTCCTCCTTCTTGACAACCTTCCGTAAATATCAATTGTTTATCTGGGAATTCGTCATGTACTTTTTGAACGTTGTCGAAATGATCTCCGCAATACCAGTGAAACCCTGTTCCCCAAACATATTTTGCGGCATCTGGGTCACTCAGTACAGTCCTTGCTCTTTCAACCATTACATCCCTATTATGATCCCATATTATAACTTTTCTATCTAACAGATTATGTTTTTCAAGTGAAGGGCCAAGGTGATTTTTTATAAAATCTCTTTCTTCTTCAGCTGTATATAAACAAGAATCCCAAGTTTGCTTAGCCTCTGGTTCATTTTGAATTGAAAGTCCCCATATTGGGACATTTTCTTTTTCACAATTTTCTATGAATTTACAATAATAGTCAGCCCAAGTATCCCTATACTCACTTTTTAATTTTCCTCCAAAATTCATTTCACCTGTTGTTTTCATCCACGCTGGCGGGCTCCAAGGAGAAGCCATTATCTTTATCTTATTTTTTCTTTTTTTAAGAGCATCATTTATCATCGGTATTAATGATATTTTGTTTCTTTCTAATGAAAATGTTTTTAGTTCTAAATCATTTTCATCTTCAACATGCGCGTAGTTTCCCAATGAAAAATCACAGCTATTTATGTGAGTCCTTGCCATGCTGTACTTGTTGCCATTTTCTCCAAAATAAGACTCAATTATCTCTTCTTTTTTTTCTTTATCTAGTTCTTTATAAATGCTAGAAGAAGCTTCTGTAAAGGAGCCCCCAAAACCTAAAATTTCTTGGCGTTGATTTTTTGGCTCTATAGTTATTTTTGACTTTATATTGGCTGTATCTTTTGATAGTTCTTCAATAGGAGATAAAGATATTCTTTTTGAAGAATCATCTTTTGAGGTTACATATATTTTAAGTTTATCATTACTCATTAGAATGTGCTCATTTCTGTGATTTAATAAAATTTTGATACCAGTAATAGCTTTCTTTTGGAATTCTTTCTAGGGTTTCAAAATCCACCCAAACTAAACCAAACCTTTGACTATATCCTTCTGCCCACTCAAAATTGTCCATAAACGACCATGCAAAATATCCAGTGCAGGGAATCCCATCATTTACTGCAATTTGTATTTGTTCAACATGAGACTTATGATATTCGATTCTTTTTGTATCATTTATCGTTTTATTCTCATCTGGGCCATCGCTGTATGAACAGCCATTTTCCGTAATAATTATATCTTGAACATTATACTCAACATGAAGCCTTTTTAAAAGGTCATATAAACCTTGTGGATAAACCTCCCAGCCAAAATCTGTTTTTGGACCCAAGTCAACAGTTGGCTTATCATTAACATCCTCATCAACCTCATCGCTTCTTATTACGCCTCTGCTATAATAATTAACTCCGAGAAAGTCAGTTTCTGTAGCAACTGTTTCAAGATCACCGTCTTTAATAAAGGTTAGGTCTGATTGTTTAATTAAGTTTTTTTGTATTAAAGATTCAAATAATAGTTCAGGATATTTTTGATTATATAAAGGCTCTAGATATAATCTATTAAATTGAGCATCATAAAAGTCACATGCTTTTTTATCATGCTCACTATCTGAAGCTGGAATGGCTGTGTTTAGGTTAAGAGTAATCCCCACTTTTGAATCTCTGACATTGCTTTTTATTTCTGGAATTACTTTTCCATGAGACAATAGTAAATGGTGAGCTGTATGAAGGCTTTTTGCCCATTCGTTTTTTAACCCAGGGGGTTTACGACCCTCAACATACCCCAAGAAACTAATGCACCATGGCTCGTTGTGGGTTATCCAATTAATAACACGATCTCCCAAGCACCTGCTCATATAATGTCCATATTTTACAAAGTGCTCTACGGTTTCTCGATTTGTCCAGCCACCTAAATCTTCTAAGCCCTGAGGCATATCCCAATGATTAAGTGTCAGAAAGGGTGTAATATCATTTTCTAGAAGCTTATCAACCAATCTATCGTAGAAGTCCATCCCTTTTTGATTTATTTTTTGTTCTGTGCCAACAGGAAAGATTCTTGGCCAAGCAACTGAAAACCTATATGAATCAACTCCAAGGTCTTTCATTAGTTTTATATCCTCAGAAAATTTGTTGTAGTGATCACATGCAATATCACCCGTATCTCCATTTTTAACTTTACCTTTTGTGTGACTGAACACATCCCAAACTGATGGTCCTCTTCCATCAATATCATGTGCTCCTTCAATTTGATAACTTGAGGTCGCGACTCCCCAGTTAAATGTTTTTTCTTTTTTAATCTCTTTCACTATGGTATTCCAGTTTATTTTGTTATTTGATTTAGCCAGCCAGGAGAAGCTGCATTGACTAGTTGTTTCGTGTAGTCTTCCTTTGGGTTTTGTATCAAATTTTCGGAATTATTCTCTTCAATTATTTTTCCATTTTTTAAAACTATAATTCTATCAGCTAAATATCTAGCAGAGGCCAAATCATGAGTAATGAATAACACCGTTAAATTATTTTCAATTCGCATTTTTGCAAATATTTCAAGCACTTCCATTCTTATTGATACATCGAGCATTGAGGTTGGCTCATCTGCAACTACAATTTTTGGTTCTAAGCTTAATGCTCTGGCTATTGCCACCCGCTGTCTTTCTCCACCTGACATTTCATGAGGGAATTTTTCTGCAAATTTTTCACCAGGGGATAACCCGACTTTTTCCAATAAATCTATTATATATGGTAACATTGTTACCTCATCTTTTAATCTATGCCTATACAGAGGTCTGGAAAGGTGGTGATATACTGTATGAATAGAATTTAGAGACCCAAATGGATCTTGAAATACCATCTGAACATCTTTTCTATATTGAAGGGGGACATTTCTAGATTCAGTAACTTTTTTATTTTCACCATTTAAATAAATAGATCCCTCAGATGGTCGAATTAACCGTGTTACCAATTTTGCTACTGTACTTTTTCCGCTTCCTGACTCTCCAACTAGTCCGACTATCTCTCCTTTATGAATTTTAAAAGAAACATCATTTACAGCTATTAATTTATTTTTATTAAAAAAGCCGGGAGATTGAAAAACCTTTTTTAGGTTTTGGACTTCTAGTATAGGATTTTTAGACAGATTTAATGATTTGGGTTTTGACAACAAACCTTTTTGTCGTTTCCCCGAAGCTGAAGGAATTGATCCTATTAACTTTTTTGTATAAGGGTGTTTTCCGCCGGCATGAATATTTTCAACCTTATCCAGTTCGACGATCTCCCCATTTTTCATGATTGCTAGTCGATCAGCAAATTCTAAAAGTAAATTTAAATCATGAGTTATAAATAAAATTGTAAATCCTAGTTTTTTTCTAAGGTCGATAATTTTTGCAATAATTTCTCTTTCCACGATCACATCAAGAGCTGTAGTTGGCTCATCCATAATGATAATTGGAGGCATAATTGCAAGTGCAATTGCAATTACTATTCTTTGTTTCATACCTCCTGATAACTGGTGAGGAAAACTGTCTAACCTGTCGTGATCTATTTCTACAAGAGAAAGTAATTCTTTCGCTCGCTCATCTGCATCTAGACCAATTAGGTTCTTATGTGTTTTTAGGACATCGTGAATCTGCTCTCTTATAGACAAAACTGGGTTAAGCGCATTTAGAGCACTCTGCATTACAATAGATATTTTTTTCCATCGCATTCCAACAACATCTAAGCTTGATGAAGCCAGAATATCTTCATTATTAATAATTACCTCACCTTTGCTTATAATAGCAGGAGGTGGGAGTATGCGCATCATTGCTTGTACTACTGTACTTTTTCCACTTCCAGATTCACCTACAAGTCCAAAAATTTCTCCTGAAAATATTTCAAACGTTACATCACGCACTGCCTTTATTGGATTCTTATCTGTGATGTAATCAACATTTAGATTTTTTATATTTATAACGGGTTTATTCATTGCTATTTGATACTGGTGTTATGCCATGAGTAATTTTGTTTTTTGGGATTTTATTTCGCCATAATCTTTCTGAGATGAGGCGAGGGTTAGATACCTCGTCAATCCCAAAATTAATTAAAGTAAGAGCAAAACTGATCATAGCAATACAAAATCCCGTAGGTACAAATGTCCACCATGACTCGGTAAGTAATGCAAGATCATTACTGGCCCAATATAGATTGGTTCCCCATGTAACGGTACTCACATCACCAAGGCCTAAAAATTCTAGTCCTACCTGAGCTCCTATTGCATAAATTGATGCACCTATGAATGATGAGGCAAGTAAGGATAGCATTCTAGGCATTATTTCGATAACAATTATTCTAATATTTGATTCGCCACTTATAACAGCTGCAGAAACGAAATCACGATTTCTAAAAGTCATCATTTGAGACCTTATAACACGCGCATTCCATGCCCACCCTGTAAGCACTAAAACTCCTAATAAAGTTGCTGGAGAGGGGGGGAGCCAGCTAGCAAGGATTACCATAAGAGGGAGCCCTGGCATAACTAAAAAAATATTTATTAACAAAGATAGAACATCATCTATGCGCCCACCATAATAGCCTGCGGTCCCCCCAATCAAAGCACCAATAATTACAACAAGTATACCTGCACTAAAACCTATAAAAAGTGTCTGCCTTGCTCCACATATTGTTTGAGCAAAAACATCTTGCCCTTGACCATTTGTTCCAAAAAAATAATCAGAAGATGGAGGCGAAAGTGGGGTGCTTAAAAAATCTGTAGGAGATTGGATAAATGGAGGAACAAATATTGCTAAAACACCAAAAAAAAGAATGATACAGCTTCCAATGAATGCTTTTTGATTAACGATAATTCCAGAAACCCAACGAGTAAGGATGCTTTTTTTATATATGTTTTTATTGTTGATCATTTTCTTGTCCGAGGATCAAAAAATAAAATAGCAATATCAACAAGCCAATTCGCACCAAGTACTGCGAGCGTAATTGTCATAAAAATACCTTGCATGAGAGGATAGTCTTGGGCCTGAACTGCTTGTAATAATAAGAAACCTTGACCGGGATAAGAAAAAATCATCTCTGTCAACAATGCCCCACTTAACATAAATCCCAAAGCCATACCAAATCCTGTTAAGTTTGGAAGAATTGCATTTCGCGCAGCATAGCGCAGCATAATTAGTTTAGAGGGTATGCCTTTTGCATGCGCAAAGGTGATATAATCTGAGCCCAAAGTGCTAATCATCGTGTTTCTCATTGAAAGCATCCAGCCGCCTAAGCTCACAAAGACAAGTGTTAAAGCTGGCAGAAAAGCATGATATAAAGCGCTTATAAAAAATGGCAAATTATATCCAGGATTAATTTCATTTCCATATGCACGACCAATTGGAAACCAGTTTAAAGAAAACCCAAAAAGATAAAGAAAAACCATTGCTAGCCAGAAATATGGAAATGCTCCAAAAAATGCCAATGTGGGTGGTAAAATAGTGTCTAATTTCCCTGTTCTGTTCCATGCAATGATGATGCCTAATGTTGTTCCAATTAAGAACGCAATTATCATAGAGATTCCTGCTAAAAAAATTGTCCAACCTAGCCCATTACCAATGATCTCTGAAACAGGTGCGGGGAAATAAGCTATCGAAGTTCCTAAGTCGCCTTTTAGAATACTTTTTAAATAGGAAAAATATTGAATGAAAATTGGATCATTTGTTAAGCCAAAACTTTCTCTCATAGCATCAATTGCCTCAGGTTTTAATTTACCTTTAAAACGTGCAAAAATAATCGACGCTGGGTCTCCTGGCATTAGTCTTGGGATAATAAAATTCAAAGTTAAAGCAGCAAAGGCAGCTATAAGATAAAACCCAAATCGTCTTGTGATGTATAATACTGATTTATTCATCGTTTCTTTACATTTAAAAGAGTGAGTACAAAACCCGATTCATTTGGTGATAAGGGCCCATAGGGATTCTCGGCGTTTGGAAAATCTATAAAGTACTTTGAATTATATTCCGCCCAACTTAATTCAGTAAAAAGAGGAATGCCTGGTGCGTTTTCAACAAACAAATGTTGCAACTTGTACATTATATTCTTCATTTCTTTAGTATCGGATGTTTTTTCAAATTCTTTGATGAGGGAATCTGCTTCTTTAATACCAAATCTGTGCCAGTTAATATCAGCAGTTTCACCAATTGGTTTTACATATTCTGAAAACATCATACTTTTAAAAAAATTATATGGAGTTGTGCCTTTATCTGCCCATCCTATTGCTAATTGGAATTTTCCTTGTTGCATTCTCAAAATCCAAGCTCCAAAATCATAAGTTCTTACATTAGCTTTTATACCAACCTTTCTTAAGTTTTGACTTATTACTTGAGCAGATCGTACCCAGTCGCTCCATCCAGAAACTACGATTATGTCAAATTCAATCGGTGTCCCATCTTTTTTAACTCTGCTTTTCTTATTTTTCCATTCATATCCTGCATTATCTAATAACGCGTTTGCTTTCTCTAAATTAAATGCGGTCCAATTTTCTTTTTCATTTATTTCTGGTGAGTGCCATTTTGACATTGGCCCAGATAGGCTAGTGACATGTGCTGGGACTGTGTAGTCATACATCCCTACCCTTACTACTTGTTCTCGATTTATAGCATAGCTTATTGCTTTTCGAACATTTGAATTTTTTAAAATAGGATCTTTTGTATTAGTATGTAAAAATGTAGAATGGCCAGTATTTCGAAACCAATAATGATGGTGCTCGGGATTTTTATCTACAAAAATTCGTTGTATAGCGGGGATGAATGCCCCTCCCCAATCAAGCTTCCCGCTCAAAAGAGCTAGTGTAGTTTGTTCGTTACTTGAAAAAGTTGGGAAAGTTAATTTTTCTACATGGGGCTTGCCTGGCTGCCAGTAATTTTGATTTTTGCCTAACTCCCAGACTTGACTATTAAATCGCAATACTTCTGTATAAGGCCCTGTACCAACTGGGTTTTCGTTACTAAAATTAAGAGGATCTTCTAACGCACTCCAAATGTGTTTTGGAACAATATATGCCCCGGCAAGAGCTTCAAATCCAGGAACATATAATCGTTTAAAATTAACTTCTACCAGAGAATCCGAGACCACTGAAACGCTCTCAAGATACTCCCACATATTTCGAGTATCTAACGCTGGATAGTCCTTCAATAAATTAAAAGTGTAGGCTACATCATGTGCGCTAAAAGGATGCCCATCGGACCATTTTACATTAGGGCGTATGGTAAAGATTAGTTTTTCATTATCACTTTTCCATTCATAGCTGGTTGCAAGCCATGGGATCCACTCAGTTGTTACGGGGTTTCCAAGAAATAGTGTTTCATAAATACCCCCTTTGGTTGGCCATCTGCAAACGGAAACCGGGTTAAGGGGCTCAAAATTACGCACCCACGATATTTGATTTTCTTGATATATAATTAGACCATCTCTTTGTTCAACGGTTTTTTCATTTCCGCAGTTTTGAAAAGCTAAAGACGCAATTAAAATGATAATTAATTTTAAATGGAGGATCATGTATTCTTCTTGTAAACTTTAAAGTGTTCAATTTCCATCTTTGTAGGGAAAGCAGTGTCGTCTATGCCTTTCATTCCTCCCCAGTTACCGCCAATTGCTATATTTAATATGAAGTGGAATTTTTCATCAAAAGGCCATCTTTCCCATGGTTGATCATTTTTAGGGTATGAAAAAATCAATTTGTCATTTATAAATGTTTTGATCTCTTTTTCATCCCACTCTAACACATAGTCATTGAACGAATTCACTACATTTTTAGCTATAACATATTTTGTTTGGTCAGATCTTGATAGGTCGCCATGATGTGCAATGTTATGAACAGAGGAAACGATGTGCCCCTCTTCAAAACCTACATGCTCTAATACATCTATTTCTCCGCTATTAGGCCAATTACCATATTTCCATTCAGTAGGTAGCCCCCAAAAAGCAGCCCATGTTCCTATACCTTGAGGGAGCTTTGCTTTTATTTCAAAGCGGCCATATTTCCAGCTCTTTTTTGTTTTTATTCTAGAACTTGTGTATTTAGACCCATAGAAATCCTCTCTTAATGCCTCAATGATTAACTTACCATTTTGCACTCTGACGTTTTTTGGATTATCAGTGTAATACTGAGCTTCATTATTGCCCCATCCTCCTCCTGTGACCCAGTTTAATTCCTTGTCCACTCTAATAATAGGTCTCCCTAATATAGAAGATCTGAAAGCTCTGTTTCTGTAATATGTTCCCTTAAGCCCAGGTTTCCCATCGTTAGTTGTAAGGTTTGTGCTTGTAATTAATCTTTTGGTAAAATTTTTACTTTCCCAGCCTAAGATCATCGCTTCTCCGCCACTCTCTTCAAAGTACTCAACTACAATTGGGTATGTTTTATTGCCTTGAAGAGTTATTTCTCCTTTGTTTTCCGTTGCCGGCTGAGCTTGCCAATTGTTGATTATGATTTTGTCATCAATGAATAGCCTTACCCCGTCATCTGATATTGTATAGAAGGTATACGTTGAATTTTGATCTATTTTAATTTGACCTTCCCAGCGTACTGAAAAGTTATCATTCGGAAAATCTTTTGGTGTGAAATAAGGGGAACTAATTCCATATTCTTTAAACGAGGGAGCCCCTGTACCAATATCGAATGTCCAATTGGAAAGATCAATTTTCTGACCATTGAATTCGTCACTCCATACAAGTTTCCACCTATCGGCTTGTTGATTTTTTTCTTTGCACGATTGAAATACAAATAAGAGTATAGAAAAAAATAAGGTTAAAGAAATCCGCATTGGGTATATCTAGATAAGGATTATACTTTTGTGCTATTTCTAATTACAATATTCACCGGAATCATTGAAACTTGACCAATAATTTCTTTTTTTTCAGAAACCATATTCTCTATTGTGCGAATTGCCCTTTTACCGAGGCTTTCAAAATCAGTTGAGATTGAAGTAAGCTCAGGAGTAATAGATTCACAAAAAGATAAATTGTCATATCCAGCTATTACAAAGTCTTCTGGTATTTTATATCCGTTTTCATTTGCAGCTTTCATAAACCCAAAGCAGGAGTGGTCGTTGCATCCAAAGATTGCAGTTTTTTTTAATTTCTTTTCTTTAAAATCTAGAAAAGCTTGACTCCCCGAATCGCTAGAAAAATCGCCTTCAAAGCTCCACACAAGATTTAAATTTGATTTTTCATTTATGTGATCAATAAAGCCGTTTTTGCGAAAAGACGAGTCCATAACGTTTCCGGGACCAGTGATAAGACCCATATTAGTATAACCTATCTCTTCAAAATGTTTTGCTACCATGTAGCCACCACTGTAAGAGTCGAATGAAATTGTATCTACTTTTAAATTTTTTCCTGGAACTAAGGAAACAATAGGGTATGTCCCAACTCCTTTTTTAATAGCGGTGTAACTATCTTTACTTAAGCCAGGAAGAAAAAGGCATATACCGCTATATTTTTTGCTCAAATTTATTATGTAATTAACCGGATCTTCTTGCCAGTCATAATCGTTATTAAAAGCACCACCAACATTTACAAAAACTATGTCAGATTTTGAATCTCTCGTTGCAGCATGGAGGCCATGAAAAAGCAAGGAGTAAAATTCCCCCTGCTGAATTTCAGTTACTAAGGCAATTGTTGTTTTATCGGAAGAATCAGATTCACCAATGAATGGATATCCTAGTTTACGTGCAGCAGCATATATCTTTTCTTCGTTTACTGAGTACCTTCTGTTTTTTCGCCTAAGTGCTCTGGATACAGTTGCTATTGAAAGTCCTGCGTCGTCTGCGACTTGCTTTAGAGTAGCTCTCATTATTTTATCCTTAATTGCTTTAATTCTTGTGAATTAATCAATTAAAAGTAGGCTATTATTTCAAATATTGCAAATTTTTTTCATTTTTGTGTAAAAATATGAAAAAATATTGCATTTATAGGCAAATATAGATTATGTTTATAAACATCGAAAAAGATTTTAAATCTAATTATGAGCAAGTTTTAGATTTAAATCAGTTTTTAACGTAATAAGAAGGAAAATAAATATGAGCAAAAAGATATCATTTTTTACTCTAATCTTTGTTCCGTTGCTATCATTTGGTCAAATGCAGATTGATAATTTTGACTCTGCACCAGCTGATTCTAATTATTGGGGGTATGAAATTTCAGAAAATGCTGACAGTACTTTAAGTTATGTAAACGTTAGTTATATAACAGATCAGGTTGTTGAAGGTACTGGTGCTATGCAGCTTGAGTATAGCGCGCACAACAGTGAATCATGGGGTGGATATGCCAAAATAGAACACATGGCGCGTCACGCTGAAGAGGGTGGTCCTGGCGGTGGCGGGCCTATGGTTGTTGGTGAGTGGAAATTGGCCCCAGTTGAAGGTGCGATGAAAGTTGGACCAAATCCAGATGATGGTTCTTGGTGGCAAAATTCTGCGGACGATGTTACAACTAGAGCTTGTTTGTTTGATGATGTATATCATTTTGGACCTGATGGTTCATTTCAAAATATTTTAGGTGACCAAACATGGTTAGAGGCTTGGCAGGAAGGTGTTGATGCCGATGGTTGTGGCGCTCCTGTAGCACCTCATGACGGTTCTGCAAATGCAACCTATTTTGTTGATGATGAAGCAAACACTATCACATTAAATGGTGTTGGTGCTTACATGGGAATTGCAAAAGCAATAACAGATGGTGAGTTAGCTGCTGGATCGGAAGTACCCGCATCAAGAACTTACACTATTCATCCCACTGAGGATGGTCATTTAAAGTTATCTATTAGTACAGGTGGCGGATACTGGACTTTTCTTTTTGTTCACATCCCTCCAGCTATGGAATTGGCAGGAACTTGGAAGCTTGCTCCTGTAGAGGGTGCTTTTAAGGTTGGCCCTAATCCAGATGATGGATCCTGGTGGCAAAATTCAGTTGCAGATTTAACGACAAGAGCTTGTTTATTTGATGATGAATATGTTTTTAATGCTGACGGCTCATTTCAAAATGTTTTGGGTGCTGACACATGGCTTGAAACATGGCAGGGTGTAACAGCTGAAGCATGTGGAGCTCCTGTAGCGCCTCATGATGGTTCTGCTGCTGCAACGTATTCTCATGATGCTAGTGCAAATACGCTTACTATTACTGGATTAGGTGCATATTTAGGAATTGCAAAAGCGATTACAGGTGGAGAGCTTTCGGTTGAAGGCACTGCTGTTCCTGAATCAAGGACTTATGATGTCCATCCAACAGATGATGGAAGTTTAAAACTTTCCATTAGCACTGGTGGTGGATACTGGACTTTTACTTTTGTTAAGGAAACTCCTAGTCAGCAATTTGTAGATGTAGATACAGACCCATACACACCGGATGCAGTCTTTACAATGAGACCTGATCATGGTGAAGTTTGGGATTGGTCTGGTTACGACAGTGTTTCTTTTAAATACTATAATTCTGTACCAGCTTCAGAAGCAAATAGAATTCATTTAAGGTTAAACATTAGTGATTATGCTGGTGTTGACGCCGACTATACAGGCTTGGGAGAGTATTACTATTCTTTTCATTATATACTAGATAGTGAACCTGGTTGGAACACAGTTACTATGCCTCTAGTTAGAAATGATGATTGGAACGGCGGTGGTCTTAACCTAACTGGCTGGGCAGGCGATGCTGATAACTACGAGTTTGATGCGCACGCTGTTGGTGGTTTTCACCTT
>ENA-OSEY01001384-OSEY01001384.1-marine-metagenome-genome-assembly--contig:-NODE-1384-length-16745-cov-10.553276_pt1 | contig 16745 bp, 18 predicted proteins | sample MGYA00248465_ERZ534230 | MGnify/ENA primary metagenome ERZ534230 (study PRJEB26409, sample SAMN06344110) | marine metagenome | isolation source: Sea water from surface | place: Atlantic Ocean:Southern...
GTATTTAAAACTGTTATTTGAGACTTTGCTGCTAGTCCTGATCTCGGCCTAATTTGCACCTCGCAATCTTTAGGTAAAGAAATAGATAATCCAGTAGGCACTATGCACGACTCTCCAGATTTTAGAGTAATTTTCTCATTTAAATTCGCCATTAAATCAACACCTGAAGACCCTGCGGTTTTATATTCAGGCATCTCAACATTAGGATCAAGTTTCTTAATCATAACCTTGATCATATTATTAATTTAATTCTTGATTAATTTTCTCTACAATTTCTTTTGCCAACAAAGCTTTTTTCATTTTAGGTAAGACTTCTGATTTTTTATTTTTATAAAATATTGAAACTTCATTAAAATCTGAATTAAAACCTATATCATTATTACTTACATCATTCGCAATAATCCAGTCACAATTTTTTTCATTCAATTTAATTTTAGAATTTTTCTCGAGATTGTCTGTTTCTGCTGAAAAACCAATTACCAATTTTGGTCTTAAAGAGTTATGTTTAGATACCAGGTTCAGAATATCACTGTTTCTTTTTAAGTTTAATTTCATATTTTCTGACTTTTTAATTTTAGACTCACTAAAGTTATCTATTTTAAAGTCTGAAACGGCAGCAGAAAAGATAGCTACATCAGCTGGTAAATTTTTTAATGTTTGTTCAAGCATTTGATCGGCAGTATTAATTTTTATTACGCTTAAATTGGAGGGAATTTTTAGGTTTGTTGGCCCTGTTATAAGAGTCGTATCGTATCCATTATCAGCTAATGCTCTTGCAATTTCATATCCCTGCTTTCCGCTTGATTTGTTAGATATGAATCTTACAGGATCAATTGGCTCTACAGTGGGACCTGCAGTTACCAAAGCTTTTAGTTTTTTATTATTACTAATGATTTTAAAGTAATTATTAATTTCATTAAAAATATCTTCCACACTCGACATTTTTCCTTCACCATATTCACCGCAAGCCATATCACCTATATCTGGGCCTATTACATTGTATCCAAACTCTCGTATTTTTTGAACATTATGTTTATTGGAAATATGTTCCCACATTCTGACATTCATCGCTGGCGCTAAAAAGATTTTTTTATTTGAGGCTAAAACAACCGTAGTAGCAAGGTCATCAGCTATTCCATTACTTAGTTTTGCTATAGTATTTGCTGTTGCAGGGACGATTAAAACTATGTCAGCCCACCTTGATAGCGATATATGATCCATTTCAGCTTCATTATTATAATCAAATATATCTGTATAAATTTTCTCTTGCGATAATGAGACTATTGATAAAGGCGTAACAAATTTCTCTGCAGATTTAGTAAGAATTGTTTTAACACTAGATCCATTTTTTTTTAGCAATCTTATTAAATCGAGACTTTTATATGCAGAAATTCCTCCACATATAATAAGAAGTATTTTTTTATTATTTAAATAATTCATTTCTAGATTAAAATACTATGATACCAAAAAAAACAAGAAATATTATACCAATAATACTTTGATTTCTAAATGATTTAATTTCTAATTGTTTTTCTTTAAATGCAGAATAAGATGTTGAGGTTTGTGGTATCTGTCCACTAGACAAGTAGGTTAATGCCTGATTAGCTTTGTCCATTATCTCAGGAAGTTCAGGTAGTCTTTTTAACGCTTCAGCTGTATCTTTAATCGTGTCTTTAAAATTATTTATTGGATCTTTACTTTCTTTGAGCCATTTTTCCAAAACTGGTTTAGAGGTATCCCATATATTGGTATCTGGATTTAATTTTCTTGCCACTCCTTCTACAACGACCATAGTTTTCTGTAACATCAAAAGTTGAGGTTGAGTTTGCATATTAAACTTATCAGTAATATCAAATAATTGTTTTAATAATTTCCCTCCTGAAATATCCTTAACTTTCTGTCCAAAAATTGGCTCACCTATAGATCTTAAAGCTTGTGAAAGAGATTCAACTTGAGTATCTTTAGGGACCAGTCCTGCCAGAATATGAACCTCTGCAACTTTTTTATAATCTCTTTTTATAAAACCGTATAAAATCTCAGCAAGAAATCTTCTATTAATCTTATCGATTCTGCCCATTATCCCGAAATCAACAGGTACAATCTGACCATTCTCATTTACGAATAAATTCCCTTGATGCATATCCGCATGGAAAAACCCATCTCTAACTGCGTGTCTTAAAAAATGCTGAATCACATCATTCGCTATACTTTTAATGTCAATATTTTTCTTCTCTAATTCGTTTTTCTCTCTTATTGAAACTCCCTCAATCCAATCTAGTGTAAGTACTTCCTCACTTGTAAAATTCCAATAAATTTTTGGAACTTTAAATCCAACATCGTTTTTAGTATTCTCAGCAAATTCGTTTGCTGCAGCTGCCTCAAATCTAAGATCCATCTCGTGATTAGTAATTTGTTTCAATAAAAATACAACTTCAACAAGTTTCAATCTTTTTGTGCTTTTTATTGTACTTTCAATAAAATAAGCAAAAAGCATTAGTGCATCAATCTGTTCATTAAAAATCTTTTTTATATTTGGTCTCAAAATTTTTATAGCAACATCTTTAATTGTCCCGTTATCATCTATTTGTGCTTTATGAACCTGCGCAATTGATGCAGCTGCTACTGGTTCACTAATATTTAAAACTAAATTATAATTTTGTTCACCAATATTTTTTTTTAATATTTCTTTAGCTTCTGATAAAGGAAATTCAGGAACTCTATCTTGTAATTTTTCCAACTTATTTGACAATTTCTCCCCAATAATGTCAGGTCTTGTGGATAAGAATTGACCGAGTTTTATAAAGCTCGTACCCATATTCTGAATTGAATTACAAAGTTTTTCTTCATCACTTAAATTCGAAGTTTCGTTGTTTTTTTTTGAAAACTTAATCGAAAATAATTTAAAAAAAATTTTAAGACTAAGTGGTGGTTGATGTATTTTGTAAATAACATCTAAGGCATCTGATAATGCTAAAGTTCTGGCTATTTTAAATAATGTTACAACTTTTTTTATCATTATATTTTCCAACCATAATGTATAGCAACTATCCCACCATTTAAATTGACGTAGTTACAATTCTTGAAATTTTTACTTTTCAAAACTTCTAATAACTCTTCTTGGTTTACAAAATTTTCTATACTTTTAATTAGATATTCATACGGTTTACTATCTCCAACCACATATTTACCGATGCTTGGAATTATCCTGGAATATTGTTTGTAAATAAAATCCAAATTCTCGTTATCAATTTTTGAAAATTCCAAACAAAAAAAACGACCACCTTTTCTTAGCACACGATAAGCCTCTGATATGGTTTTTTCAATATCTGCTGTATTTCTTAGACCAAAACTAATTGTATAAAAATCAAAACTATTATCCTTAACTTTCAACTCTTCTCCGTTACAAATTTTTAACTCTAAATTTTTTAGATGGCCTAATCTTTTTTTACATTTCTCAATCATATTAATATTTGGATCAACCGCTAAAATTTTTGTGTCTTTGCTTGTATGTTTAGAAAATAATTCGCATATGTCACCTGTTCCACAACCTACATCAATCAAAGATTGATCATTTGATGGACGCATAATGTTTAGTAATCTTTGTTTCCATATTCTGTGCATTCCAAAAGACATTAAGTCATTCATTACATCATATCTTTCAAAGACCGTGCTAAAAACATTTTCGACGAACGATCTATTTTGTTGTAAATTTTGGGTCATAATTTTTTTAAAATGGTAATATAATATTAAATGCCAGAATTGCCAGAAGTAGAAATCGTCAAACGGTCACTCCAGAAAAGCGTATATTTAAGAAAAATACTTAAAGTTAAAGTAAATAATCGAAACCTTAGATACAAAGTAGATAAAAACTTTGAAAAAAAACTTAAAGGTAAAAAAATATTAAATATTTCTAGAAAAGCTAAATATATTACAATCTCATTAGATAACTATACTTTTTTTTGTATACATCTTGGTATGTCAGGAACGCTTCACATAGTCAAAAATAAATTTGAAAATAAAAAAACAAATTTAAGTTTTTATCACTCTCCGGTGTTAGGTAAAAAACATAATCATTTAATTTTTTATTTTAAAGACTTTAAGATAATTTATAACGATCCGAGAAGATTTGGATTTATAAAAATATTTGAAAATAAAAGAACTTTTAATAATTACTTTAGCAGAAATGGTTGTGAACCACTAAGTAAAAATTTAAATTTAGAATACTTGAAAAAAAAATTAAATTTATCCAAAAAAAATATAAAAAATGTATTATTAGATCAAAAAATTATCTCAGGAATTGGAAATATTTATGCAAGCGAAATTTTATTCCATTCAAAAATTAGACCAAATAGATTAGCAAATAGCTTAAACCAAAAAGAAATCAGTAATATAATCATATCAACAAAATTCATTTTAAATAAAGCTATTAGAAAGGGAGGATCATCTATAAGAGATTTTAAAAACTCAGATGGTAACACTGGGTCCTTTCAAAACGAGTTTAAAGTTTACAATAAAGAAAATGAAAATTGTCCCAATAGCAGTTGTAAAAACAAAATTAAAAAACTTAATATTTCTAATAGATCAACATTCTATTGCAATATCTGTCAAAAATAAATTTATTATTTTATTGACCACTTATAAATACCAAGTTATATGTTCGCGATTATGGCAAATACAAAATCTGCAATTAAAACAATTAGGCGAATTTCTAAACAAACAGTAGTTAATAAATCAAGAAAAAATAGATTTAGAAAAGCTATAAAAAAAATGAATGTTTTGTTAGAAAAAAAAGATAAAAATGAAGCTTTAAAATTTTTGCCTAAACTTAATTCTGAGTTAATGAAAATAGCCAAAACTGGCATTATTAAAAAGAAAAATGCGTCAAGAAATATTTCAAGAATAACAAAAAAAATAAACAACCTTTAGTTAGGTATTACAAACAACTTTAAGTAGTCTTAATACCAGCGGATTTTTTTACATTAAATTTTTTTTTTACTCGTAGCTTTTCAACTTAGAAGATATTTCTTTTTAATTTGACACAAAATATAAATAAAAAATAATTATTTGCATCTATATATAGTCTGAGACAAAAAATCTTTAAGTAATATTTTTTGTACTAAATTAATTTTAGGTTAACTATTAGTTGAATTCTAGTTTTAATTTTACAATTGCAGATTTCAAATATTTTTTAAAATCAAAATAATTTTATTGAATAATTATTTCCAAAGTCTTAACTCAATTATCCCATGAAAAATAATTTAATTCAAAATTCAGATCAAATATCTGAAAAAAAAATTAACTGGGAAGATGTTCAAATAGTTTTCAAAGAAAAATTTGGTAGTGAGATATTTGAAAGTTGGTTAAAGAAAATAGTTTTTGTTGAGGAATACAAAAATTATTTACTCCTTTCAGTTTCAACTAGATTCATTAGAGATTGGATTACCTCGCGATATTTAGATCAAATTTTACAAATAATCAAAATTCAAAAAAAAGGGATAATTAGAGTTGAATTTATCATCGACACAGTAAAGGACAGCAAACTTACTGAAAATAAGACAGATTTAAAATCATTACCAAATAAAAACATATCTTTTTTAAAGGATAGTTACTTACAATATAATAGAATAGACCCCAATAAAAATTTCGAAAACTTTGTTATAGGAGAAAGTAACAAGTTAGCATTTGAAGCTTCAAAAAAAGTTTCAAATGATATTTCGCATTATAATCCTCTTTATATTTACGGTGGAGTTGGTATGGGCAAAACTCATTTATTGAATGCAATAGGTCTAAAACTAAAAAATATAAACAAGGTTATGTTTATTTCAGCAGAAAGATTTATGTATCAATTTGTAAAATCCATAAAATCAAATGATATGGTAAAATTTAAGGAATACTTTAGAAATACAGATGTTTTGTTAATTGATGATATTCAATTTATGAATGGAAAAGAAGCAATGCAGGAAGAATTTTTTCATACTTTTAATGCCTTACTTGATAAAGGGTCACAAATCATAGTCTCAGCTGATCGCCCGCCAAGTAAATTGGTTCGTATACAAGAGCGTATAAAATCAAGATTTTCTGGAGGACTTGTTGTTGATATCCAAAACCCTGATAAAGAATTAAGATATAAAATAATTAAAATTAAATCAGATGAATTAAAATATCTCAATTCCAATAGTATAGAAATATCTGAAGAAATAAAAATTTTTATTAGCACTGAAATTAAAACAAGTATCAGAGAGCTAGTAGGTGCTCTAAATAGAATAGTTTCATTTTCAAGAATTTATAACAAAGTGCCTTCTTTAGCAGAAACAAAAGTCATCTTGAAAGATCTACTAAGTATTCCAGAAAATAAGGTAACAATGGATGTTATACAAACTGAAGTATGCAAATTTTTTAAGATTAGTAAAAATGAGATGTTATCTTCTAGAAGATCAAGATATTTGGTAAGACCTAGGCAAACAGCAATATATTTAGCCAAGTCATTGACATCCAAATCGTTACCAGAAATAGGTAGGGCTTTTGCTAATAGGGATCACACAACTGTAATACATTCTGTAAAAACTATTGAAAGACTTAAGAAAATTGATAGTGAACTTAATACCAACATTGATAATTTAAAAAATCAAATTTTATTAAATAAGAGTAATGAAATTTAGTGTAAATCAACAAGATATTCAAAAATCCCTTAATTATTGTCAGGGAGTAATTGAAAAAAGAAGCACATTACCAATTTTATCAAATGTACTCTTGGATGCCTCAAACTCAAAATTAAAACTTACAGCTACGGATTTAGATGTAATTTTTATTCATGAAATCGAGAATGTGGAAATACAAGAGGAGGGAAAAACTACAACATCTTCATCAATTATGTATGATATAATAAGAAAAATTTCATCTGGGAGGAAAATCAATTTTTCGAATATTAATGACTCCAAACTAAATTTAGAATCGGAAAATTCAGTATTTAATTTAAATTGCATAAGCTCAACTGAATTCCCTGTCACCGATGAGGATTTTAATGAAAAAGAATTCGAAATAAATTCAAAGGGTCTTCTTAAATTACTAAATAAATGTAAATTTTCAATATCATCTGATGAAACAAGACATTATTTAAGTGGCATCTTTTTACATATAACAAGCATAAACAACAGCAGTTATTTAACTGCAGCTGCAACTGATAGTCATCGAATGTCTATTTCAAAACTAAGACTAAAAGATGAAGTGAAAATTGACTCTCTTATACTGCCAAAGAAAACAATATTTCAACTTTGTTCTCTATTAGAGGATAATAATGGAGATGTAAAAGTCTCAACAACTAAATCAAAAATTAAGTTTAAAGTTGGAACTAGTATATTAATTTCAAAATTAATTGATGGCAAATTTCCTAACTATACTCAAGTTGTACCTAAAGAAAACCAAAAAAAATTAGAAATCGATTTAAAATTATTTTTAAATTCAGTAGATAGAGTTGCTTCAGTTTCATTAGATAAAAAAGATGGAGTAAAGTTTAAATTATCAAAGGATAAATTAGATTTATCAGTCAATAATACCAATAGCGGAGACGGCAATGAAAATTTAAATGTCAAGTTTGACCATGAGTTAGATATCAGTTTTAATTCTAGATATCTTTTAGACATCGCTTCACAATTAGATGGTGATAAAATTGAATTTTTTTTGAAAGATACTGGATCGCCCGCTCTAATAAAAGATCCTTCAGATTTTGATAGTATTTATGTCGTAATGCCAATGAAAGGCTAACTTATCTTATCCAACTCTTCATACATTTTATTTTGTAAACTTTTCAAAAAAACATTGCCTTCTAATCCAATTTCAAAGGGTTTTAAAATTGAAATTATCAATTTTTTATTTGATTTCATTACACCCTTTTTAGGCCAAACTGATCCTGAATTTAAAACAACTGGAAGACATTTAATATTTAAATTGTAAATTCTTGAAGCTCCCTTTTTAAAATCTGGTCTTTCTTTCACATCGTATCTTGTACCTTGTGGAAATATTATTAAAGGGCTATTTTTCTTATGTATTGATAATTTTACTCTCTCATAAAAATCAACATTATCCTTGCTAATCTTATTTCTAGTAATTTCTATACATCCTATTTTTTTTAAAAATGAACCAAATATAGGAATTCCTATTAATTCCTTTTTTAAAATAAAAAAAGGTGATTTAAATATTGTTTGCAAAAAGAAAGTTTCAAACTGGGATTGATGGGTACAAGCAATAAAAAATTTGTTACTTCTATCAATATTTTCAATACCTTTAATAATTATTTTTGTTGATAAAAATATTCTTAAACAAAATTTTGCCCAATATCCTGATAGCTTACCACCAAATGATGCAATATTGCTTGGCATTATTAATGCTGGTAAAAAAATAATACATATTAAAACAAAACCTAAATAAAAAAAAAATTTAAAAAAAATTCCTCTAATCATATTATTAATTAAATTAAATCAGTAATTTTTTGTCTTTTTTTAATTACTATGGTTTTTAGGCCTTTAACCAATATTTCTGGTGAAGCAGGTCTTAGATTATAATTTGATGATAGAACCATTCCATATGCGCCTACATCACAAATAATCATTAAATCACCATTTGTAAGTTTCTGAAAACTTGAAGTTTCTAAGAATTTGTCAGTTGTTTCGCAAATTGGTCCAACAAATTCATGTTTTTTAGTAATTTTATTTTTACTAATTTTATAGGGAAGTATTCTATGAATTGAACCGTACAAGGCAGGTCTAATAAAATCATTCATTGCAGTATCTAAAATTATAAAAATTTTTCTTCCACTTTTTTTTATATATGTAACTTTGGTTAAAATAATTGCAGTGTTGCCTATTATAGATCTTCCAGGTTCAAAGATTATTTTAACTTTATTTTTTTTCAAAAATTTTTGTATCATAGAGCTATATTTTTTATAGTTCAGTAAATTATCATTTTTAGTGTACTGAATACCCATACCACCACCAAGGTCTATAAATCTGAATTTATGATTACATTCATTCAAGCATTTTTGAATTACATTCAGCATTGTTCTATAGGGTTGATGACTAGTTATTTGACTACCAATATGAACACTTAGACAATTAAACTCCAAAAATTTCGAGTTTTTGTAGCTTCTAATTATTTTTTTAAAAGTATTAATATCAACACCAAATTTATTTTCTTTTTTTCCTGTCGAAATTTTATTTATTGTCCTTGCGTCAATATCAGGGTTTAACCTAATGCCAATGCTAACTTTTTTCTTATTTTTTCTAGCAATTTTTTCGATATTAATAATTTCATCCTCTGACTCGGCATTTATTAATAGTATATTTTTTTTAATTGCATAATCAATTTCATTTGATGTTTTCCCTACACCTGAAAATACTATTTTCTTTACATCTATACCGGCTTTTAAAGCCATCATCATTTCACCTTTTGATACTACATCAGCGCCTATATTATGACTTTTAATAATTTTTAGAATATCCAGATTTGCATTAGATTTTACTGAAAAACAGATTATTGGATTAATTTTTTTAAAATTTGTTTTAAATTTTTTAATATTACTTACAATTTTATCAAATGAGTAAACATAAGTTGGAGTGCTATATTTTTTTGCGATCTTGCTAGCACTCACTTTTTCTATATAAAAATGACCATTTTTATATTTCATTAAGTAACTACTATTTTTTCTAATATTTTAAAATTGCTTTCCTTATATTCAGGATCTCCTTTTTTTCCGCAAGAAAATACCAAATTTAAAACAATGATAAAGAATATTAACTTTTTAATCATTTCAAATCCCTTTTATAAGACTTTATCATTTTTTTTATATTTTCAAAAGAAGTTCCACCAAAAGATTTTTTTGATTTAATGGAAACATTTAAATCAAAAACTTTCAACACATCTGCTTTAATATTAGGTTCAAATTTTTGTACTTCTTTTAAAGTTAAATCTTGTAAGTTTTTTTTATTCTTTTCACAAAAATTTATTATTTTTGCAGTTAATATATACGCTTTTCTAAAGGGATATCTTAATTGTTTCACAAAATAATCTGCTAGATCCGTAGCTGTAATAAAACCCTGTTTTGTTAGATTAGTCATTTGTTTTTTATTTACACTAAAGTTAGACAAAACTTCATTCATAACTAAAATACAATTTTTCAAATTATCAAAAGCTTCAAAAACTATTTTTTTGTCATCTTGCAAGTCTTTAAAATATGATAACGGTAAACCTTTTAAAATAGTAAGCATAGAGAAAAGGTTGCCATAAATTCCTCCTGTTTTTCCTCTTAAGTATTCTAGCGGGTCAGGATTTTTTTTCTGAGGCATAATAGACGAACCAGTAACAATCTTATCATTTAAAAATATCAAATTGTATGCATCCGAATTCCAAATAATAAATTCTTCTGAAAGTCTTGATATATGCATTGAACATAACGAAGCCGAGTAAAGAAAATCTGTTACAAAATCTCTATCTGATACTGTATCAATTGAATTTCTAGTAGGATTTGTAAATCCAAGTTTTTTAGTAGTATAATTTCGATCTATGTCAAATGATGTACCTGTTAAAGCAGCTACACCCAATGGATTTTCCTTTAAATTTTTTAAATTATTCTTAAATCGTATTTTATCTCTGGAAAACATTTCTACATAGGCAAGCATGTAATGTGAGAATGAAACAGCTTGTGCATTTTTTAAATGTGTAAAGCCTGGCATTATTGTATGAATGTTTTTTTCAGAAATTTTTATTATTAATTTAGACGAAATATTTAATAACTTAATTATTTCATTAGTGCTTTTTATCATCCATAACTTTAAATCCGTAATGACTTGGTCATTTCTAGATCTTGCCGTATGAACATAGCCAGCATCTTCTCCGATAATTTCAAACAACCTTTTCTCAATACTCATATGAATATCTTCATCTTTGTTATCGAATTTATGTTTTTTTTTGACAATTTCATTTCTAATTCTGTTAAGTCCAAAAATAATTTTATTTTTGACTTTGAAAGTAATTATCTTTTTTTTAAACAACATTTCCACATGAGCAATTGAGGCTTGTATATCCTCTTTAAAAAGTCGTTTATCAAAGCTTATTGAACTTCCTACTTTTTGAAACAGTGAGGAGGATTTTTTTATTCTCGTGTTCCAAACTGACGTGTTGTTTTTATTTTTTGTCATGATAAGTATTTTTTGATGAAATCATTGTTTATTAAATTATTTATTATTTTTATATATTTAATATCATCAAGTTCAGCATATTCAATAGAGGTCCCCAAAATTAAAAATCTAATTTTACACAAACAACCTAAAAAACTTGAAAACATTGAATTTCAAAACATCAATAATAAATTGATGAAATTGAATGACTTTAAAGATAAATTTTTAATTATTAATTTTTGGGCGACTTGGTGTGCTCCTTGTAGAGAAGAAATGCCATCATTAGATAAATTATCCAGTGAAAAAAATTTTAACAACTTAGAGATTTTGCCAATTAATGTTGGCAGTGAAAAAATTTCTAAGTCCAAAATATTTTTTGAAGAAGTAGGAATAAAAAATTTAAAAATTTATCATGATATTGACATGAAGTTACCAAATAAACTTTTGCTAAGAGGCTTACCCACAACTTTATTAATTAACAAAAAAGGTGAGGAATTTGCAAGAATTTTAGGCAGTGTAGATTTTGAAGATAAAAAACTTATTAAATGGTTAAAAAATTTTGACTGAATAAATAAATGAAAAATTTTAGTTTAGATAGCATTACTATAAAACCAAAAGAAAATGAGGCTATAAAAAAAGCAATTGTACTCTTACATGGCTACGGAGGTGATGGTAGCGACATAAGTATGCTATCACATAATTGGAAAAGACATTTAAAAAATACGATAATCATATGTCCAAATGGTCATGAGAGGTGTAAAATCAATCCATCAGGATTTCAGTGGTTTGATTTATCTATAGATGATGAAGATTATATTCTAAATCAGTCATTAAATGCTGAAATAAAAATTAATAATTTTTTATCAGAGATTAAAAATGAATATAAACTGAATAATTCTGATATTTGTTTATCAGGTTTCAGTCAAGGCTGCATGATGGCAATAAATGTTGCTCTTACTACTCAGATACCATTCAATTGTTTAGTTGGTTTTTCTGGTAAAATAATAAACAAAAAAAATCTATCAGAAAGGATAAGTTCAAAACCAAAAATTTTGTTAATTCATGGTAATTTAGATAGTGTTGTAACTCCTGATAATCTTCTCGATGCAAAAGATTTTTTTATCAGAAATAAAATTCATTGTGACACAAAAATGATAGATAACTGTGATCATAATATACCATTAGAGGCCTCTTCAATGGCTATAAATTTTATAAAAGAAAATTTAAATAATTAATTTTTTTTAATTTGTAACATTGAATTATTATTTCATTTAGGTTAGTCTTTTAAAATGATATCTACAATGGACGAAAGTTTGTCGCTAGAAAAATGCCCTGCTTTAGTGCTTAATGCTGATTATAGACCTTTAAGTTACTATCCGTTATCATTATGGAGTTGGCAAGACTCAATTAAATCTGTTTATTTAGATAGAGTTTCTATAGTAAGCTACTATGATAGAGTCATCAGAAGTCCATCATTTAGTATGAAACTTCCTAGTGTCATAGCACTTAAGTCATTTGTGAAACCATTGTCAAATCCCAACTTTACAAGATTTAACGTTTTTTTAAGAGATAAATTCAGTTGTGTTTATTGTGGTAGTAAGAGTGAATTAACTTTTGATCATTTACTACCAAGATCAAAAGGCGGTAAAACCGATTGGGATAATGTTGTAACGGCATGTTCTAGTTGCAATGTTAAAAAAGGGGGAAGACTTTATGAAAATTCGGGAATGATTTTAAGTCAAAAGCCTTTCAGACCTAGTACTGAAGATTTACACAGAAATGGTAAAAACTTTCCACCCAATTTTCTTCATAAGAGTTGGATGGACTATTTATACTGGGATGTAGAGTTAGAACCCTAATTATATTTTTTCAGATATATTTATTGCAATTTTTGAACCAGTTTTAATAACTTTGTCCAATATAGAGTAAAATCCTTCTTTAGATGCACCTTTTTCGTATGCAATATCTTTATGATGTAGTTCATCTTCTCTAAATTTTATGATTTTATCCCTTAATTCTTTTTCATCGTCTTTAATTTGATTTATTTGGTCTTGATAATGTTTATCTATTACTTCTTCTACAGAGGCGGTACACAACATTGCAGCTTTTTTACCAAGCAGTGTAGTTCCAAAACCTAAACCTACACCTAATAAATCCCATAATGGAAGAAACTTAGTAGGTTTAATTTCTCTTTTTTTTATTTCATTTTCAAAATAATCACAATGCTCCCTCTCGTGCTCTCTCATTTCTTCAATTGTTTCTTTCAATTGGTTATCTTTATATATTGTATTTAATGCTAAAAGTTGTCCTTCATAAATTTTAATCGCACCTCTTTCACCTGCGTGATCTACTCTTATAAATTCTTCAAGTTTTTTTTTATTTGTTTTTTGCATAATTAAAATAATTAATTCCAAGAGCTATTATAGTCAATGAAATGATCAAATTTATCGTCGCAAGTGATAATCCAAATATCTTAAAAACAACATCTTTACAGGAAACATTTATATCCTTTAATTTGTTCAATAACTGGTCCTTATCTTGAATATCTAAGCTGTCATTCGTACATCCACTAAATTCTGAAAAAATTGAGTTTTCTATACCTACGTGATATCCCGACAAAAAGGCATTTAAAGTAAAAATACTTACTAATGCTAAAAGCCAAATAGTTTTGTCGTTTAAATTGTACCCAAAAAAGCAAATAAATACAGATAATATAAAAGGTATTCTTTGATAGATACAAAGTTTACATGGATAAACTTTTAAAACATATTCAATGTAGATAGCACTTATTAAAGAAAAAATACTTACTAAGAATATGATTAAAAAGAATTTTTTTTCATCTATGTAGTTCTTAATCATAACACAATAAATCCTTTTAAAAATTTATAAACTAAAAAAGCAACAATTATAATTATAATGCTTATAACAATTGATACTTTAATTAGTTTTTTTTCGATTATTTCCTTCATAGCAGAACCGAATTTTCCAATCAAAAAAGAAATTAAAAAAAACCTTGTACCTCTTGTAATAGCAGAAACTATTAAAAAGTAAAAAATATTGAATCCCACAAAGCCACTAGTTATCGTTAAAAGTTTAAAAGGAACAGGGGTAAATCCTGCAATTGCTAATAGAGTCATCCAAGCAATTACACCGCCCTCTGAAGAAAACTTTTCTTTTAAAAAGGAGGTATTGTCTACACCATATAGTTCAAAAATTTTTATTCCAATTTCATTAAAGAAAACAAAACCAATTAAATATCCAAGTAAAGCACCTAAAACAGATCCTGTAGTTGCTACAAAAGCTATTTTAACCCAATCATTTTTTTTTGCTATGGTCATTGGAATAATCAGCACATCGGGTGGAATTGGAAAAATAAAACTTTCTATAAATGATATTATTCCAAGTATTAATTTAGAACTTTTATGTCCTGCTAATTTAATTGTTTTATTATAAAGCTCTTTAAACATATTTACTTTTATTTTGTGATATTCTTTTTATACTATTTAAATTAAATATTAATATATTTAATGCATGGGCGAATGGCGGAATTGGTAGACGCGTTGGACTCAAAATCCAATAGTAGCAATACTGTGAGAGTTCGATTCTCTCTTTGCCCACCAAAAAATTATGAACATAAAAAATATTAATAATCTAAATCAGCTTTTCTTTGAAAAATATTCGTCACTAAAAGATAAGAATGAAATTCTGTTAACAAATCTTAAAGAACCAAAAAAAAGTTATAGTTGGTCAGAAGTATTTAAATCAATTAATATACTTTCTACAGAACTGAGCAAATTTGTTACAAAAGGTGACAGATGTTTACTTATATCTGAAAACAGACCTGAGTGGTTTATTTCTGATTTGTCAATCATGCTTTCACAATCAATTACTGTTCCAGCCTATACTACATATATCGAGAAAGACTATGAGTACATTATTGATGATTGCAGCCCATCAGTTATATTTGTTTCAAACAATGAACAATTTAATAAGATAAAAAATATAGTTAAAAAAAAAAATTTTATAAAAAAAATATTTTCTTTTGAAAAAATAGAAGATTTAGATCCTAAGAATTATATAAATATAAATAATTTAATAAATGAATCAAAAGATAACAATTTTAATCTTACATCCAACCTGAATAGAAAAGATGTAGCTTGCATAATTTATACTTCTGGGACACAGGGAAATCCAAAAGGTGTTATGTTAAGTCATGGTGGAATTTTAAATAATTGCGAGGGAGCAATTGAACTTTTAAATCCGCTAATTAAAAATAACAATCCGAAATTTCTTACGTGGTTACCTCTTTCTCATTCCTATGAGCATACGGTCCAGTTTGTTCAAGTTAGTGTAAATGCAAAAGTGTTTTATGCAGAAAGTATTGAAAAATTGATAAAGAATATGAATGACTGTTCCCCCGATATTATGACAGCTGTACCACGATTTTATCAAAACTTATTTCAAAAGATAAATTCTAATTTTGAAAAAATAAAAGGAGTTAAAAAAGTGTTAATAAACAAAACAATTAGTTTAGGTTTAAAAAAAAATAAAAAAATACCTTTAAATTTTTTTGAAAAAATTCAAGATTTCCTATTAGATAAAATAATCAGAAAAAAAATTAAAGCCCAATTTGGAGGGTCTCTTAAGACTTTTGTTTCAGGCGGTGGTGCCTTAGACAAAGAAGTTGGTTATTTTCTTAATGCAATAGGATTGCCTACTTTACAAGGTTATGGTCTAACAGAGGCTTCACCAGTGGTAAGCTGCAATCCAATAGATGACATAAGAGTTGATACAGTAGGGCCTCCATTTAAAGGAAATGAGGTTAAAATAGCTGAGGATGGAGAAATATTAGTCAAAGGCGAAAATGTTATGTTGGGTTATTGGAATAATACTTTAGAGACCAATAAAGTTTTGAAAGACGGATGGTTACACACAGGAGATATTGGAGTTTTTGAAAAAAATTATCTTAAAATAACTGACAGAAAAAAAGATATTATAATTACACCTGGAGGTGACAACATAAGTCCCTTAAAGATTGAAAATGAGATTATAAATTCAAATCTTTTTGATCAAGCAATTGTGTTTGGAGAGAACAAACCTTATTTAATTGCATTGTTAGTGTTAAGTGATGACAAAAAAGATTTAGATAAAGTTGAAATTAAAGATGAAATTGAAAAAATTAATAATAATTTATCAAAAATTGAAAAAATTAAAAAATATTTTTTAATTAATGAAAAATTTTCAATTGAGAATGGAATGTTAACACCAACTTTAAAGTTAAAAAGATTTAAAATTATTCAAAAATATAAAAATTCTATTGAAAAACTTTATCAATAAATAAACCAAATAAATAGTTTATTAATCGCAATTTACTTAACTTTTTTTAAATTATTTAAAATTTAAAAAAAAATAAAATTTTTTTGTTTTTTTTTAATTTAATTAAAGAATTGACATAACTAATTAAAAAAAATAAAAATTATATAAGCGCGAATCAATAATGATTCGTAAAACAAGGGAGCTAAAAATGGCTAAAAGAAGAAAAAAAGCTAAAAAGAAAAAGAAAGCTAAAAAAGCTAA
>ENA-OSEY01001385-OSEY01001385.1-marine-metagenome-genome-assembly--contig:-NODE-1385-length-16743-cov-7.000120_pt1 | contig 16743 bp, 28 predicted proteins | sample MGYA00248465_ERZ534230 | MGnify/ENA primary metagenome ERZ534230 (study PRJEB26409, sample SAMN06344110) | marine metagenome | isolation source: Sea water from surface | place: Atlantic Ocean:Southern...
GGCCCGGGACCTGCTTCAGGATGATACTGGACAGAGAAACAATCTTTACCTTTGATTTCAAGACCTGCAACTGTTTGATCATTTAAGTGTTTATGTGATATTTTTACAGATTTATTAGAAACTGCTGTCTTGTAATCAACAGCAAAACCATGATTCTGGGATGTAATCTCACCTTTACCTGTATTTAGATTTAAAACAGGATGATTAATACCTCTGTGGCCATTAAACATTTTATATGTTTCAATTCCATTTGCAAGAGCAATTACTTGATGACCTAAACAAATACCAAAAAGAGGATAATTTTTATCTAAAATTTTTTTTGTAGTCTCTATAACATGAGTTAGAGGCTTAGGATCACCAGGACCATTTGATAAAAAGAAGCCATGTGGTTTAAATTTTAGCATTTCTTCAAAATCTGTATTGTATGGAAACACTTTTATAAATAACCCTCTTTTTGAAAAGTTTTCAAGAATATTTTTTTTAATTCCAAGATCTATAACTGCTAATCTAACTTTTGAATCTTTATTACCATATTCGTATGATTTTTTTGTTGAGACTTTAGATGCAAGCTCAAGACCATCCATAACCGGAAACTTATTTAGATTATTTTTGATATCTTCAATTTTTTCAATTTCAGTTGTAATAGCAGCGTTCATTGCTCCATTATCTCTAATATATCTAACTAATGCTCTTGTATCAACATCACAAAGCGTAACCAATTTGTTTGACTTAAACCATTCTTTTAATGATTTTGAGTTTGACCTTGAATTAACTGAGCTAAATGACTTACATATTAACCCACTAATAAATATCTCATTTGATTGAGATTCAGACATTTTTATTCCATAGTTACCAATATGAGAAGTTGTTGTAACCATAATCTGTCCAAAATATGAGGGATCGGTAAATATTTCTTGATATCCTGTTACTCCTGTATTAAAACAAATTTCACCAAGTGCAGTGCCATCAATCCCTGCAGAACGACCATAAAAAATCGTACCGTCAGCTAACAGTACGAGACCTTTTTTTCTTTTTTTGTTGGACATTTCGGAAAATAAAATTAAACAAAAAAAGGATATATGAAAAGACATATACCCTTTTGTTAATTACTTTTTACAAGGTGTTATTCAGAGTTAGATTCAGGGGTTAACTCTGAAGTAGGACCTTTAGTTTTATTTGAAGTAGTACTATTATATAAATCGTTAAAATCAACGAGTTCTATCATTGCCATTGATGCATTATCACCCAATCTATTACCTAATTTAATTACCCTTGTGTATCCTCCAGGCCTATCAGCAACTCTCTTTGAAATTTCATCAAATAAAGTCTGAACACCATGTTTATTTCTTAGTTTACTAAAACAAAGTCTCCTATTGTGGACTGAATCATTTTTAGACTTGGTAATTAAAGGTTCAACAAATATTTTTAATGCTTTTGCTTTTGTTGAGGTAGTAGTAATTCTTTTATGCTCAAATAAAGAAACAGCCATATTGGCCAACATGGCCTTTCTATGAGCAGATTTTCTACCTAATTTAATTATTTTTTTACCGTGTCTCATGACTATAAAATTTAATCTTTGTCTAATTTATATTTTGATAGATCCATACCAAAAGAAAGACCTTTGAGAATAACTAACTCTTCTAATTCTGTGAGTGATTTTCTTCCAAAGTTTCTGAATTTCATAAGGTCATTCTTGTTAAATGAAACAAGATCACCAAGAGTATCAACTTCCGCTGCTTTAAGACAATTTAGAGCTCTTACTGATAAGTCCATATCAATTAATTTAGTTTTCAGCAGTTGTCTCATGTGAAGAGATTCCTCGTCATAAGTTTCTGATTGAGCAATTTCATCGGCCTCTAAGGTGATCAATTCATCTGAGAATAACATAAAATGGTGAATTAAAATTTTAGCAGCCTCAGTTAGAGCATCTTTAGGGTGAATAGATCCGTCAGTCTCAATCTCAAATACAAGTTTCTCATAGTCAGTCTTTTGTTCAACTCTATAATTCTCAATATCATACTTTACATTTTTAATGGGAGTATAAATTGAATCAATAGCTATTACACCTATAGACTCACTTTGCTTTTTGTTTTCTTCTGCCGGAACATAACCTCTTCCCTTTTCAATATTAAGCTCAATAGAAAGTTTTACATCTTTTTCTAGGCTACAAATTACAAGATCAGGGTTTAAAACTTGAAAACCGGAAATAAACTTTTGAAGATCAGAAGCTTTAAAAACCTTTTGATTTCCAACAATAACATTTATTTTCTCATCTTCTACATCATCAATCTGTCTTTTAAGCCTAATTTGTTTAATATTAAGTATAATTTCAGTTACATCTTCAACAACACCTTCAATAGTTGAAAATTCATGGTCAACACCATCAATTTTTACTGATGTGAAAGCGTATCCCTCTAGGGAAGATAGAAGGACTCTTCGAAGAGCGTTTCCTATAGTTAAACCATAGCCTGGTTCTAAGGGTCTAAATTCAAATTTACCATGAGATTCCGTAGAATCTATCATGATTACTTTATCTGGTTTCTGGAAGTTTAAAATTGCCATATTTTTTTATTTTGAGTATAATTCAACTATTAATTGTTCTTTAATATTTTCTGGAATTTGTTCTCTTTCTGGAATTGAAACAAATTCACCTTCTAGTCTTTCTCTGTTAAATTTAATCCATTCATATTCAGAGTTATTTTCAATTAAAGCGCTTTCAATCGCTTTTAAAGATTTTGATTTTTCTCTAATTGATATCTTATCGCCTGGCCTTAACGTGTATGACGGGATATTTACTATGGATCCATTAACAGTAACATGCTTGTGAGATACAAGCTGCCTAGCTCCATCTCTTGTTTTTGAAATACCCATTCTGTATACTACGTTATCAAGCCTAGATTCGCAAAGCTGAAGGAGCAACTCACCTGTGATACCTTTTCCTCTATTAGCTTTTTTATAAATATTTCTAAACTGTTTTTCAAGTATCCCATAAGTGTACTTTGCTTTTTGCTTCTCCATTAGTTGAATAGCATATTCAGATTTTTTTGCTCTTCTTTTGTTATTGCCATGTTGACCTGGAGGATAGTTTTTCTTCTCTAGAGTCCTATCTTCACCAAATAATGGTTCGCCGAACTTTCTTGAAATCTTTGTTTTAGGTCCTGTATATCTTGCCATTTATTTTTAATTTATTAAACTCTTCTTCTTTTTGGTGGTCTACATCCATTATGAGGAACTGGTGTAACATCAACAATTTCCGAAACTTCAAGTCCATTATTATGAAGTGTTCTTATCGCAGATTCTCTTCCATTTCCTGGTCCTTTAACAAGGACTTTAATTCTTCTAAGGCCAGCGTCAAAAGCAATTTTTGCACAATCTTCAGCAGCTGTTTGTGCTGCGAAAGGAGTATTTTTCTTTGAACCTCTAAAACCCATTTTACCAGCCGATGACCATGATATAACTTCACCTTTTAAATTTGTAATTGATATTATTATGTTATTAAATGAAGCATTGATATGAGCTTCACCATTTGATTCAACAATTACTTTTCTTTTTTTATTAGTAGATTTTGCCATATTATTTAGTTGCTTTTTTCTTGTTAGCTACAGTTTTTCTTTTACCTTTTCTAGTCCTGGAGTTATTTTTTGTCCTTTGACCTCTTAGAGGTAGTCCTGTTCTGTGTCTAATTCCTCTATAACTCCCAATGTCCATTAATCTTTTAATATTTAGCTGAGTCTCCGATCTTAATTCACCCTCTATTGTCAGACTCCCAACAACCTCTCTTATGCTAGCTATTTCTTTATCATCCCAATCGGAAACCTTTTTGTTTTGATCAACTTTCGCGTTTTCTAGTATTGTTAATGCTAAACTTTTACCAATACCGTATATGTAGGTTAAAGCTATTGCTCCTCTCTTATCCTTTGGTATATCTATTCCTGAAATTCTTGCCATAATTAACCTTGTCTTTGTTTAAATCTTGGATTTTTCTTATTAATGACGTATAAACGGCCTTTTCTTCTGACAATTTTACACTCACTACTTCTTTTTTTTATTGATGCTCTTACTTTCATTTTAATTTTATTTACATTCTAAATGTTATTCTTGCTTTTGTTAAATCATAGGGACTCATTTCAAGTTTTACTTTGTCTCCAGGTAAAAGTTTAATATAATGTAGTCTCATTTTACCAGAGATATGAGCAGTAACAACATGACCATTTTCTAGCTCAACTCTAAACATTGCATTAGACAATGCTTCAATTATTTTACCTTCTTGCTCTATTGATTTTTGTTTAGCCATTATATTGTTGGTTTACTTCTCATAGACCCAGACTTCATAAGCCCGTCATAGTGATTATTTAATAAGTATGCATTAATCTGCTGAATTGTATCAATTGCAACTCCTACCATAATTAAAAGGGATGTTCCACCAAAAAACAGAGCCCATCCTTGCTGCATTCCAATTAGCTGTACTACAATTGCAGGGAAAACTGCAATTACTGCCAAATACAAAGATCCTGGAAATGTTATATGTGACATTACAGAATCTAAATATTCAGATGTTTCGTTACCGGGCCTTATGCCAGGTACAAATCCTCCACTTCTTTTTAAATCATCAGACATCTTATTTGTAGGTACTGTTATAGCTGTGTAAAAGAATGTAAAAATAACAACTAATACTCCAAATAAAATGTTGTACCAAAGTCCAAAAATATCAGAAAAACTTGCTTGTAACCATTGACCAATTGAGGAAGTGCCAAACACACTTCCAATTGTAGCTGGCGCAAACATTAATGCTTGAGCAAAAATTATTGGCATCACTCCTGATGCATTAAGTTTTAAAGGTATATACTGTCTTTTAGCCATTCCTGATGATTGAGTTCCTGGAACAGAATTTCTTCTTGCATATTGAACAGGTATTTGTCTTACAGCCATTACTAGAAGAATACTCAAAAGAATTATTACAAGCCAAACTGCTAATTCAATAACAACCATAATTAATCCACCATTACTTTCAGATATTCTTGAAATTAAGTTTTGAGTAAAGGATAGTGGAAGAGTAGCAACAATACCAACAGTTATAAGAAGTGATATTCCATTACCAATACCTCTGTCAGTGATCTTTTCACCAAGCCACATAGCAAATATACATCCAGTAACAAGTATAACAATTGATGTAAAAATAAATGCTGGAGTTCTTCCAAATATAAAAGCACTATCAGGAACACCAAGAGCGCTCAAACCATATAAATAAGCTGGAGCTTGGACTACACATATAAAGATAGTTAACCACCTGGTAATCTGAGTAATTTTTTTCCTTCCACTTTCACCTTCTTTTTGGAGTTTTTGAAGATAAGGTAAGGCAACACCCATCAGTTGTACTACAATTGATGCAGAAATATAAGGCATTATCCCAAGAGCAAATATTGATGCGTTTGCAAAGGCTCCACCTGTAAAGGCATTTAAAATTCCTAGTAACCCTCCACCATCAGAACGTGAGGATAAATCAGAGAGAGCTAAAGAATCAACTCCAGGAAGAACAACTTGTGCACCAAGCCTATAGACTAATAGGAGCGCAAGAGTAAAAAGGATTCTTTCCCTTAACTCTTTAATCTTGTAAATACTCTTTATTAAGTCTATTAATCTATTCATTATATAATATTAACTTTTCCACCTGCTTTTTCAATTATCTTTTCAGCAGATTCAGAAAACTTGTGAGCTGAGATGTTCACCGGAGAATCAATTTTACCTCTTCCTAAAACCTTAACAAGATCTCCTTTCTTGACTAACCTCAATTCAACCATTTTTTCTAATGTTAAATCCTTTTTTATCTTTTTATTATCAACAAGGTTTTGAATATCGTCTACATTAATGGTGTTATACTCAACCCTATTGATATTTTTAAACCCAAATTTTGGTATTCTTCTTTGAAGTGGCATTTGACCACCCTCAAAACCGATTTTTCTGGAGTAACCTGATCTAGATTGAGCCCCTTTATGTCCTTTTGTAGATGTACCACCCTTACCAGAACCTTGACCTCTTCCTAATCTTTTGCCAGCTGTCTTATTTGATCCTTTTGCAGGCTTTAAATTATTTAAACTCATAATTATTATTTTACAGGTTTTACTTCAACTAGATGTTTTACTTTTTCAATCATACCAGAAATAGAAGATGATAAATCATGTTCAACTTCCATTCCAATTTTTCTTAAACCAAGAGCTCTTAGAGTTCTTTTTTGAGACTCTAATCTCTTAATAGTACTTCTAACTTGTTTAATTTTTACCTTTTTACTCATCCTTTAAAAACTTTATCTAAAGATATACCTCTTTGTCTTGAAATCATTAATGGACTTCTTAAATTAAGTAGTGCATCAAATGTAGCTTTTACAACATTATGAGGATTTGAAGACCCTTGAGATTTAGAAAGAACATTTTGCACACCTACAGCTTCTAATACTGTTCTTACAGCACCTCCGGCAATAACACCTGTACCAGGAGTCGCAGGTTTAATAAATACTCTTGAACCACCATATTTTCCCTTTTGTTCATGAGGTAAAGTACCATTTTCAATTGGAATTCTTACCAGATTTTTTTTAGCGTCTTCAACAGCTTTAGAAATTGCCGTTGTAACTTCTTTAGCTTTACCAAGACCATGCCCAACAACTCCGTTTTCATCTCCTACAACAACAATAGCAGAGAAACCAAAAGCTCTACCACCTTTTGTTACTTTTGTGACTCTCTGAATACCAACAAGTTTATCTTTTAAGTCTAAACCAGCTGGCTTTACAAGTTCAATATTTTTATAATTTTTATACATATTTAAAATTTAAGTCCACCTTCTCTTGCACCATCAGCAAGTGATTTAACTCTACCGTGATAAAGGTATCCACCTCTATCGAATTTAATTTTATCAATACCTTTTTTCAATGCTAGCTCTGCTACTGATTTTCCTACATTGAAAGAAATTTCAATATTACTCTTTAACTTTAGATCTGCAATTGACTTATCTCTTGAAGATGTTTGAACAATAGTTTTTCCATTTACATCATCAATTAATTGACAATATATCTCTTTATTACTTCTAAAGACGGAAAGCCTAGGATAGTCAGAGGTACCCGAAACTATTTTCTTTATTCTTTGTCTAATTCTATGTCTTCTAAAGGTTTTATTATTTTTCATATTATGCTGATTTACCTGCTTTTCTTCTTATTTGTTCACCAACAAATTTTATTCCTTTTCCTTTATATGGCTCTGGCATTCTAAAAGATCTAATTTTAGCAGCTACATGACCTAGTAGCTGTTTATCTGAAGAGCTTAATTTGATTATAGGGTTAGAACCTTTTTCATTTACACATTCAACCTTGACTTCTGGAGCAATATTCATGACAATAGTATGAGAGTAGCCTAAGGCAAGATCAAGCTTCTGACCAGATGACGTTGCTCTATAACCAACACCAACTAACTCCAATTCGAGATTAAAACCTTCAGATACACCCTTTACCATGTTAGACACAAGAGATCTGTAAAGCCCGTGTTTAGACTTGTGATCTTTTGACTCCGAGTTTCTTTTAACAAGTATAACATCAGCAGATATATCAAAACTAACACCATCAAAAGCTTGATTCATTTCACCATTTTTTCCTTTAACAGTTATGATGTCCTTATTGACTTCAATTGAAACTCCTTCTGGAATGCTTATCGGGTTATTACCTATTCTTGACATAATATATATTTAAAAAACATAACAAATTAATTCACCACCTATATTTTGACTAGCAGCCTGCTTTCCGGTCATTACACCTTTAGAGGTTGAAACAATAGATATGCCAAGACCATTTAATATTCTTGGAAAATCTTGAGAACTAGAATATTTTCTTAGTCCTGGCTTACTGATTCTTTGAATTTCTTTTATGACAGGTTCTTTTGAAACTGAGTCATATTTGAGAGCAATTTTTATATTACCCTGCTTGTTGTCAGTATCTTCAAATTTATAACTGAGTATGTATCCTTGATCAAAAAGAATTTTTGTTATATCCTTTTTAATATTAGACGAAGGAATATCTACAACTTTGTGGCCAGCCATGCTAGCGTTTCTGACTCTTGTTAAATAATCTGCAATAGTATCTGTATACATAATCTTTAATTTACCAACTCGCTTTTGTTACACCTGGGATTAATCCTTTATTTGCCATTTCTCTAAACATTACCCTAGAAATTCCAAATTGTCTTATATAACCTTTTGGTCTTCCTGTTAATTTACACCTATTATGAAGCCTAATTGGAGATGCATTTTTAGGAAGCTTTTGAAGACCAACATAGTCTTTTGCTTCTTTTAGAGACTTTCTTTTTGCAGCGTACTTAGCTACAATTCTTTGTCTTTTTCTTTCCCTTGCTTTCATCGATTCTTTTGCCATAATTTATTTTTTAAAAGGTAATCCTAGATTAGTTAATAATGCTTTTGCCTCTTTATCAGAGTTTGTGGTGGTTACAAATGTTATATCCATACCTGATATCTTATTTACTTTATCAATATTGATTTCAGGAAAAATAATTTGTTCTTTGATTCCAAGGTTATAGTTACCTCTACCGTCAAATCCATCAGACTTGACTCCTTGGAAATCTCTAACTCTTGGTAAAGCAATTGTAATAAGTCTATCGAGGAATTCATACATTCTATCACCTCTCAATGTGACTTTTGCACCAATTGGTGTTCCCTTCCTTAATTTAAAAGAAGCAACATCTTTCTTCGATAACGTAGCAATTGCTTTCTGACCAGATATTAAAGTTAATTCTTCTACAGCATGGTCGATTAACTTCTTATCACTTACTGCAGCTCCAACTCCTTTAGATATTACTATTTTTTCTAAATATGGAACTTGCATTACATTTTTTAAGTCTAAACTACCTTGAAGATCCTTGATAATCTTATTAGAGTAATCGTCCTTAAGTCTTGGTGAATATGACATAATTAAATAGTTTCTTTAGATTTTTTTGATATTCTAACTTTCTTTCCATCCTCAATTTTAAATCCTATTCTAGTTTTTTCTCCATCTTTTGTCATTAACGACAAATTAGATATATCTATAGGTAATTGTTTCTCAATTATTCCACCTTTAGGGTTTTCAGAATTTGGTTTAGTATGTCTTTTAACTGTATTTACACCCTCTACTAATGCTTTGTTGGAATTGTAGAGCACTTTCAAGACTGCACCTTTTGTACCCTTATTCTCTCCAGCAATAACTAAAACTTGATCTCCTTTTTTAATTTTAATTTTATTCATCTCTTTATTATAAAACCTCAGGTGCTAATGAAACAATTTTCATAAATTGTTTGTCTCTCAACTCCCTTGCGACTGGACCAAACACCCTAGTTCCTCTCATTTCTCCAGTTTGGGCAAGTAGTACACAAGCGTTCTCATCAAATCTAATGTAAGAACCATCATTTCTTCTAACCTCTTTTTTTGTTCTTACAACAACAGCAAGAGAAACTTGACCTTTTTTTACGGTACCATTAGGTGTGGCATCTTTAACAGTTACGACAATTTTGTCACCTAATCTTGCATACCTTCTTTTAGTACCACCCAACACACGTATTGTGAGAACCTCTTTAGCTCCTGTATTATCTGCTACTTTAAGTCTTGACTCCGCTTGTACCATTTTATTTTGCTCTTTCTATTATTTCTACAATTCTCCACTTTTTTGTCTTACTCATTGGCCTAGTCTCCATAATCTTCACAGTATCTCCCTCATTACAATCATTTTTCTCATCATGAGCTACATATTTCTTTGTTTTTAAAACAAACTTTCCGTAAACAGGATGCTTAACTTTCTTAACCTCAGATACAACAACAGATTTTTCCATTTTGTTAGATGAAACTATACCTATTCTTTCTTTTCTTAAACTTCTAGTTTCCATTATCTTGTTTTTTTTCGTTTAATATTGTTTTAAGCTTAGCAAGCTGTCTTCTCAAATTTTTAATTTCAAGAGGATTCTCAATTGTTTGAACAGAATTATTAAATTTTAACTGCGATAACTTTTTTGAAGTATCGGTTAATTTTTCATTTAACTCGTCAATTGTCATATTTCTAATTTCACTAATTTTCATAATATCCTTTAAAATCTCTTGCAATAATAAATTTTGTTGTTACAGGTAACTTCTGAGCAGCTAATCTAAGTGCCTCCTTAGCAACAGCTACAGGTACACCAGAAACTTCAAAAAGAACTCTCCCAGGTTTAACAACTGCAACAAAATACTCGGGAGCACCTTTACCTTTTCCCATCCTAACTTCTAGAGGTTTTTTAGTTATAGGTTTGTCTGGAAATATTTTTATCCAAAGCTGGCCTTCTCTTTTCATATATCTTGTAGCAGCAATCCTAGCAGCTTCAATTTGCCTAGAAGTAATGAATTTGGATTCTAATGATTTAATACCAAACATACCGTTAGATAATCTATGTCCACGCTGAGACAGACCTTTCATTCGGCCTTTTTGTGTCTTTCTATATTTAGTCCTTTTAGGCTGTAACATACTTTATTTATTTTTTTCTATCACTTTGTCTAGTATTCTTTTTTGAATTGTTTGAAGACTTTTTCATTCCAGTTAACGGAGATAATTCTCTTTTTCCATAGACCTCTCCCTTCATAATCCATACTTTAATACCAAGTCTACCGTATGTTGTATGTGCTTCAACAATTGCATAATCAATATCTGCCCTAAAAGTTGATAGCGGGATTCTACCCTCTTTATATGATTCAGATCTAGCCATTTCAGCACCATTAAGTCTTCCAGATATTTGAATTTTTATACCTTCTGCATTCATTCTCATTGCAGCAGCAATAGCCATTTTTATAGCTCTTCTAAAAGAGATTCTATTTTCAATCTGTCTTGCTATACTATTACCAACTAAAAAAGCGTCTAATTCAGGACGTTTGATTTCAAAAATATTGAGTTGTACATCTTTAGATGTTATCTTTTTTAATTCCTCCTTTAACTTATCAACTTCTGATCCAGCCTTACCAATTATAATACCCGGTCTAGCAGTAGTTATAGTTATGATTATTAATTTAAGAGTTCTCTCAATTATTATACTTGAAACACTTGCACGTGAAAGCCTTGCATATATGTACTTTCTAATTTTATCATCTTCTGCAATCTTATCACCATAGTCTCTACCACCCCACCAATTGGAGTCCCAACCTCTGATAATTCCTAATCTATTTCCTATCGGATTTGTCTTTTGTCCCATTTAAGTTATTGTTTTTGATGAAAGAACTAATGTAACATGATTAGATCTCTTTCTAATTCTATGAGCCCTACCCTGAGGGGCTGTCCTAATTCTCTTAAGCATACTTCCACTATCAACTCTGATTTCCTTGACAAAAAGTTGAGCTGAATCAAGATTAGCATTTTCATTTTTAGATTGCCAATTTGAAATAGCAGAGACTAGAAGTTTTTCTAATCTTTTTGAAGCCTCTTTTGGGCTAAACTTTAAAATTGATAATGCACTTGAGATATCTTCTCCTCTAATTTGATCAGCAACAAGGCGCATCTTCCTGGGAGAAGTAGGACAATTGTTAAGCTTAGCAAAAGCTAAATCCTTCTTTGCCTCTTTTATCTTTTCTGCACTATTTCTTTTTCTTGATCCCATTATTTGTTTAAATCAATATTATTTATCTTTTGTTACCTGTATGACCTCTAAATGATCTTGTGGGAGAGAATTCTCCAAGTTTGTGACCTACCATATTTTCAGTAATATAAACTGGAATAAATTGTTTGCCGTTGTGAACAGCAATAGTTTGTCCAACAAAATCAGGTATAATCATTGATGATCTAGACCATGTTTTAATAACATCCTTCTTATTATCTTCAATATTTTTATTTACCTTCTTTAGCAGGCTTATGTGAACGTATGGTCCTTTTTTTAGTGATCTTGACATTTCTATTTATTTTTTTCTTCTTTCTATAATAAATTTAGACGATGATTTCTTCTTTGATCTAGTTCTGTAACCCTTAGCAGGTATTCCTTTTTTTGATCTTGGGTGACCCCCAGATGCCTTTCCTTCTCCTCCTCCCATTGGGTGATCAACAGGGTTCATAGCTACTGGTCTTGTCCTTGGTCTTCTTCCTAACCATCTATTCCTTCCGGCTTTTCCGGATGATATAAGCTGATTATCTGAATTTGAAACTGCACCAATAGTTGCATAACAAGAATTTAAAATCATTCTAGTTTCTCCTGAAGGGAGTTTAATTGTTACATATCTGCCTTCTTTTGCCATTAGCTGTGCAAAAGAACCTGCACTCCTTGATATACTTGCACCTTTACCTGGATTTAATTCAATACAAGAGATGATAGTACCTAGAGGAATGTTATTCACAGGCATTGCATTTCCTATCTCAGGAGTTGCTGATTCACCTGATAAAACAGTTTGTCCAACCTTAAGTCCATTCTGAGCAATAATATATCTTTTTTCTCCATCCTTGTACTCTAATAGTGAGATAAATGCTGTTCTATTTGGATCATACTCAATTGATTTAACTTCAGCACTTACATCGAACTTATCTCTTTTAAAATCAATAATTCTGTATCTCTTCTTGTGACCACCTCCTCTATATTTACTTGTCATCTTACCATGATTATTTCTACCACCAGTTCTTTTCTTAGTAACAAGCAGAGACTTTTCAGGTTTATCAGTTGTTATAGCATCAAATCCATTGACAACTCTAAATCTTTGTGATGGTGTAACTGGTTTTAATTTTCTTACTGGCATAATTATAGATTTGCGAAGAAGTCAATTCTATCTCCCTCTGACACTTTAACAATTGCTTTTTTGTATGAACCTTTTTTGCTATTCTGAATACCACGCTTAGTGTATCTTATCCTTGTTTCTGCACCATAAATCATAGTTCTAACCTTTTTAACTGAGACCCCATAAGAGGCTTCAACTGCTTTTTTAATTTCAACCTTGTTTGCAGACTTTGAAACAATAAATGTATATGAATTTCTCAATTCACTTTCATTTGTCGCTTTCTCGGTTAATATTGGTTTTAAAAGTATATCCATGATCTAATTTATTTTAGGGTTGATTCAATTCCTTCAACCGCACTTTCTAAAATCAAGATATTGTTAGCATATGTGATTTCATAAGTGTTTAATTCTGAATTAATTATAACTTTAGAATTTTTTATATTTCGTGAAGACAAATATATATTGCTATCAGTTTCACTTGTTACTAGTAAAGTCTTTTTAGATTCAAGACCAAATGCCTTAATTATGTTTAGAAAATCTGAAGTCTTTGGACTTGAAAATTTAAAATCCTCAAGTATTAAAACTTCTTTATTTTTTAATTTATAAGCTAAAGCAGACTTTCTTGCCAATTTTTTTACTTTTTTATTTACTTTTTGATCGTAAGATCTTGGTCTTGGTCCAAATACTCTACCACCTCCTCTAAATAGTGGGTTCTTAATACTTCCAGCTCTTGCAGTACCAGTACCTTTCTGCTTCTTAATCTTTCTTGTACTTCCAGCGATTTCAGCTCTCTCTTTTGTCTTATGAAGACCTTTACGATTATTAGCAAGGTATTGTTTAACATCAAGATAAATTGCATGGTCATTTGGTTCAATTCCAAAAATTGACTTATTTAACTTGACTTTTTTGTCAGTTTCTTTACCTTTTATATTGTGCACTTTAAGCTCCATTACTTTTGAACAATTATATATGAGTTATTATGACCAGGTACGCTACCTCTAACAATAAGGATGTTATCTTCAGACATAACCTTCACAACTTTAAGATTAAGAACTTTCACTCTAGAATTTCCGGTTTGACCAGCCATTCTCATACCCTTGAAAACTCTCGATGGGCTTGAACCAGCACCAATTGAACCAGGAGCTCTTAATCTGTTATGCTGACCATGAGTTGAATCCCCTACACCAGCAAAACCGTGTCTCTTGACAACACCTTGAAATCCTTTACCTTTTGTAAGTCCTGAAACGTCAACATATTCTCCTTCCACAAAGTGATCTACAGTAATTTTATCACCAAGCTTAAGGTCACCCTCAAAACCTTTAAATTCAACTAGTTTATTCATTGGTTTGGAGTTACTTTTCTTAAATTGACCCTCATATGATTTAGTGGTATTCTTTGTCTTTTCATCAAATCCAAGCTGGAAAGATGAATATCCATCTTTATCCTCAGTTTTAATTTGGGTAATAGTACAAGGACCAGCTTGAAGTATAGTGCAAGGTATATTCTTTCCACTTTCATCGTAGATACTTGTCATTCCAACTTTTTTACCAATTATACCTGACATATTCTTTATACTTTAATTTCAACCTCAACTCCACTTGGAAGTTCTAATTTCATTAGCGCATCGACTGTCTTTGAAGATGAACTGTAGATATCCAACAACCTCTTATAAGAGCATAATTTAAATTGCTCTCTTGATTTCTTATTTACATGAGGTGATCTTAGAACAGTAAAAATCTTTTTGTGAGTTGGTAAGGGAATAGGTCCAGTGACAATTGCTCCTGTATTTTTTACAGTTTTAACAATCTTATCAGCTGACTTATCAACTAGGTTGTAATCATAAGATTTTAATTTAATTCTAATTTTTTGACTCATATCTATTCTTTTATTCTGTTGTATTTCCTTTTACTTCAGAAATAACAGTTTCTGATATATTAGTTGGTGTTTCTGCATAATGAGAAAATTCCATTGTAGATGTTGCCCTACCAGATGAAAGTGTTCTTAGAGAAGTTACATATCCAAACATTTCAGATAAAGGTACTTCACCCTTGACAACTTTTGCTCCTGCTCTATCATCCATAGAATTAACTTGACCTCTTCTTCTATTAAGATCACCTACTATATCACCCATGTTCTCTTCAGGAGTTATAACTTCTAGTTTCATTATGGGTTCCATAATTACTGCTTTTGCTGCTTTTGCAGCAGTTTTAAATGCAAGCTTAGCAGCTAATTCAAATGATAATGAATCCGAATCAACCGGATGGAATGAACCATCTTTAAGTGTTACTTTCATTGAATCAACCTCAAAACCTGCTAGAGGACCATTTTTCATTGAATCTTTGAAACCTTTTTCAACAGATGGAATATATTCTCTAGGGATGTTTCCACCTTTAATAAGGTTTACAAATTCAAGTCCAGACTTACCTTTTTCACCTGGTTCAATTGTAAATACAATATCAGCAAATTTACCTCTACCACCAGTTTGTTTTTTATAAGTCTCTCTGTGATCAGCAGACTGAGTGAGTGATTCTTTATACTCAACTTGAGGTTGACCTTGATTTACTTCAACTTTAAATTCTCTTCTTAATCGATCAACAATAATATCAAGGTGAAGTTCTCCCATACCTGAGATCACAGTTTGGCCTGAAGCTTCATCTGTTTTAACTTGAAACGTAGGATCCTCTTCGGCTAATTTTCCAAGAGCCATTCCTAACTTATCAACATCAGCTTTTGTCTTAGGTTCAACTGCAACACCAATAACTGGGTCAGGGAATACCATACTTTCCAAAACAATTGGATGCTTTTCAGAGGATAAAGTGTCCCCTGTCTTAATATCTTTAAATCCAACAGCAGCTCCAATATCACCAGCTTCAATATAATCAATTGCATTTTGCTTATTTGAGTGCATTTGATAAATTCTAGAAATTCTTTCTCTATCTTCAGATCGATTATTTAGTACATATGATCCAGCATCTAATCTACCAGAGTAAACTCTAAAAAAAGCTAGTCTACCTACATAGGGATCTGTAGCAATTTTAAAGGCTAGTGCTGAAAAAGGTTCAGATACTTTAGGAAGTCTTGAAATCTCGTCCTCAGAATTCGGTTTTGTGCCTACGATAGCTTCTTTATCTTCAGGAGATGGCAAATATCTACAAACTGCATCTAGTAAAAATTGAACACCTTTGTTTTTAAATGCAGATCCACAAATCATTGGAATTATACTGATATCTTGCGTAGCTGCTCTCAAAGCATTGTGAACTTCATCTTCGGTTATTGAATCAGGATCGTCAAAGTACTTTTCTAAAAGATTTTCATCATATTCAGCTACAGCTTCAATTAACTCACCACGAAGTCTTTCCGCCTCATCTTTTAGATCATCTGGAATATCAACAACATCAAATGTTGATCCAAAATTATCATCATGCCATACAATTGCTTGATTCTTTACAAGATCAACAATACCTTTAAAGTCTTCTTCATCACCGATATTTAGAACAATTGGAACAGCCTTAGAACCAAGTTTTTCAATAACTTGATTACATACACCAAGAAAATTAGATCCTTGTCTATCCATTTTGTTTACAAAGCCTATTCTAGGAACTTTGTAATTATCAGCTAATCTCCAGTTAGTTTCAGATTGTGGTTCAACACCATCTACAGCTGAAAATAAAAAAACAAGTCCATCAAGGACTCTTAGGGATCTATTAACCTCTACAGTAAAATCAACGTGACCAGGAGTATCAATAATGTTAAAATGATAAGCCTTGGTGTCATCAACTGTTTTGCCTTGGTTAGTTGGAAAGTTCCAATTACAAGTAGTTGCAGCAGAAGTAATAGTAATACCTCTTTCTTGCTCTTGCTCCATCCAATCCATAGTCGCAGCTCCATCATGAACCTCACCAATCTTGTGACTTACTCCCGTGTAGAATAAAATTCTTTCTGTAGTAGTAGTCTTACCCGCATCAATGTGAGCAGCAATACCTATATTTCTTGTAAATTTTAAATC
>ENA-OSEY01001387-OSEY01001387.1-marine-metagenome-genome-assembly--contig:-NODE-1387-length-16709-cov-7.458574_pt1 | contig 16709 bp, 15 predicted proteins | sample MGYA00248465_ERZ534230 | MGnify/ENA primary metagenome ERZ534230 (study PRJEB26409, sample SAMN06344110) | marine metagenome | isolation source: Sea water from surface | place: Atlantic Ocean:Southern...
TAATCTTCTATTTGAAGAATTCTTGCTGCCTCATTAACTCTTTCATTAATTTCATCTTTTGATCTTTTTTCTAATTTCAAACCAAAAGCCATGTTATCAAATACAGTCATGTGAGGGTATAATGCATAAGATTGAAACACCATTGCAATATTTCTTTGCTTTGGTGGTAAATCATTAACTACTTGACCATCAATTGAAATTGTACCTGAATTAATATCTTCAAGTCCCGCGATCATTCTTAACATAGTTGATTTTCCACAACCACTTGGACCAACTAGAACTGTAAATGATTGACTTTTTATGTCTAGAGATACGTCTTTAATTACATGGACGTCTCCAAAATATTTATTAACAGTATTTATATTTATATCTGCCACTTCATCCTCCTTTGAGCGATCTTTCAAGTGTATGAATACATCATCATACAAATATGAGTTTATTTAACGATAATTTAAAGGAAAAATCAATAGTTTTTAATACTAGCCCTTAACTGATCCTGCTACTAATCCTCTTATAAAATATCTTTGTAGAGCGAAAAAGATAAATAAAGGGACTGTCATTGATACAAAAGCTCCTGTTGTTAATATTTCCCAATTTTCCCCTCTTGATCCGAGTAATTCTTTTAGTTTAGCAGTTAAAATTATCTCACTTGGAACCTGGTCTAAAAATACTAAACCAACTAATAAATCATTCCAGCACCATAAAAATTGCAATATGAATATTGAAGCAAACGCAGGTATTGATAAAGGAATAATAATACGTAAAAAAATATCATAATGAGAAGCGCCATCAACTTTAGCAGCCTCCATCATTTCATTAGGCAAGCTTTTTAAGAAATTTCTCAATAAGAAAGTAGTCGAAGCTAATCCAAAACCAGTATGTGCCATCCATACTCCAGGATATGATTTTGCTGCTACACCAAATAATGCACCAAAATCATTATAGATTGTTAAAATTGGTATTAAAGACATTTGAAGAGGAACAACAAGAGAAGCAATTATTATCGCTAAAAGAGTATCTCTTCCATAAAATCTCATCCAAGTTAAGGAATAGGCAAAAAAGGAACATATTATTAATGGTATCAACGTAGAAGGTAGGGCAACAGCCATTGTATTGATAAATGCTCTTCCAATTCCTTCTTTAAATAAAACTTCTCTATAATTTTCAAAAGTAAATGATGGTGGGCTTAATGATGTAGTAAATAATCTTTTCCCTTTTTTCTTTTGAAATTCACTTTTTGATCTCCATTCATAATTTCCATCTTCATCTAGTATGACTTCACTTTCATCTTTAAAAATAGCAATATCACCAATCTTGAATTCATTTATTTTTTTAGAATTTATACCAAAGCTTTCAATTTTTTTACCCGAATTTTCTTCAAATAATGTTCCTTTAATTTTAAAATAACCATCTTCCTCAATTTGAGATTCCATTCCCGACATTCTATAAATTTCATTTATTTCAGTTGTAGTTAAAGCTGTCCACCAGCCACTTATTGCTAACAAATCTTTATCTCTTAAAGAGCTTATAAAAAGTCCAAAAGTCGGAATGATCCATACAATCACAAAAAACAATAACAACAATTGTGATAAGATTGATGATAATGAAATTTTCTTCATTAAATTTTTTGCTCCTGTCTATGTTTGTATAAATTCCAAGCTAGGATTGGTATTACCCCAATCATAATAACAATAGCTAAAACACTACCTCTTCCAGAATCTCCACCACCCCTAAACATCCAATCGTACATTAAATTAGCTAATACTCCAGTTTGCCATTCACCATTGGTCATAGCAAAAATAATATCAAAAATTCTTAGAACAATAATTGTTATTAAAGTCCAAATGACAAGAATTGTTTGTTCTAAATAGGGTATGATAATTGAAAAAAATATTTTTAATTCACTCGCTCCATCAATTCTTGCAGCTTCCAACATTTCTTTAGGTATACTTCTTAAAGCAGCACTAAATATTACAAGAGCTAGTCCAGTCTGTATCCAAATCATTATTGCCATTAAAAAAAAATTATTCCATATTGGAATTGTTAACCATGCCTGAGGTTCATAACCAAGTGAAACTATTATTGAATTGAGTAAACCAATTTGCGTATTATCTGGTCCTCGATACTCGTAAATAAACTTCCAAATTACTCCTGCTCCAACAAATGAAATTGCCATAGGCATAAATATTATTGATTTTGCAATTGAGCCCCACCAAATTCTATCTGCTAGGTTTGCTATAACTAAACCAAAAAAAGTACTTAATGTTGGAACAACAAGCAACCAAACAAGATTATTTAAAATACTTCTTCTAAATTCAGGATCATTTACAGCCCATTTATAATTATATAGCCCAACAAATTCTCTGCCAAATTTATCATAGAAACTTAATCTAATAGTTTCAAAAACTGGATATAAAATAAATACAAATAAAACAATAAATGCTGGAGCTATAAAAACGATAACTCTTATGGAGTTTTCAAAATTATATCTTTTTACACTTCTCCCTCCATAACTATCCAAAAGATAATTTGAGATATGAAAATAAGCGATAAAAAATAATATTCCTAAAAAAACGATGAATAATAAATTCAGGATAGTCATTAATGATTAAATATATAAAAAAAACAGGCGAACAAGTTAATTGTCCGCCTGTTTTAAGGAGGTAGTTATTTAATTGCGTCCCAACTGTCTTGGATTGCATCAGCAACATCTTTTGCTGATTTTCCGTTGGTATAATCAACCATACCAGTCCAGAAAGTTCCAGCTCCAATAGCACCTGGCATTAAATCAGAAGCATCAAATCTAAAAGTTGTTGCTCCAGTTAATATTTCTCCAAGTTTTCTAAAAGTATCACTAGCATATTTACTGCCATCAACACCTTTGTGAGGAGTTAAGAAACCTCCCTTAGCCATCCAATATTCGTGTGGCTCAGGATGCATTAAGAATTTCATGAACTCTATAGTTGCAGGATTGTCATTTGTAGCTGCTACCAATGTTCCTGCTCCTAAAACTGGAGTACCTAAATCTTTTCCAGCAAACGCAGGGAAATAGAAAAAGTCATAATCTACACCAGCTTCAACACCTTCAGGAAAGAATGCAGGAATAAAACTTGCCTGACGATGCATCATACACTCAGCAGGAGAAGTAAATAAACCATTTGGAGCATCTCTGAAATCAGTTGTAGCAACTGCTTTTGATCCACCATTAACATAACTATCGTTTAGAGCTATTGAACCAAAGAAATCCATTGCTTCAAGAACTCTTGGGTCATTGAAAGGCATTTCGTTTGACACCCACATGTCATAAACATCTGGAGAATGAGTTCTAAGCATTATGTCTTCCATCCAGTCAGTTGCAGGCCAACCTGTAGCTGCTCCAGAACCTAGACCAATACACCAAGGAGTATTTCCATCTGATGCCATTTGCTCAGTTAATGCCATAAGTTCTTCCATAGATGAAGGTACTTCATAACCATTATCTTCAAAGTTATCTGGTGAATACCAAACTAAACTTTTTACATTAGTTCTAAAGAAGATTGCATTAAATTGCTCGTTACCATTTTCATCATCGTAAGTTGATAGATCAATCCATGATTGACCAGCAGCATAGTTATCTAAAACCATTTGCTTAATATCATCTCCAAGAGGAACTAATCCTCCCATAGCTGCAGCATTAGCAGCAAGACCTGGTTGTGGAAATACAACTAAGTCAGCAGCACTTCCTGCTTTTAAATCAATCATTACTTGTTGTTCAAAACTATCTGAACCACCATATTCAAAAGTAGCACCTGTGGCTTTTTCAAATATCGCACCAACTTCTCTCATTATTTCTTGTTCCGGTGATAACCAAGGACCAAACATTACTACCTTTTGTCCACTAAGATCTGGACCAGTATATTTGTGACCTCCAGCATAAGCTGAAAAACTAAAAACAAAAGATAAGAAACTGATTAATAAAATTTTATATAATCTTTTCATTATTCCTCCATATTTTTAATAAGATAAAATATATAATTTCATATTTTACCAAAACGTTTTGGTTGTCAATTCATTATTTCTCAGTTATTCATAATTTTATGAATATTAAGGGATTGGCAAAGAAATTAGATCTATCAATCACCACAGTTTCAAGAGCTCTTGGAGGATATTCAGATGTAAGCGAAAAAACTAGAGAAAGAGTAAAAAAATTTGCCGATAAATATAAATATAGACCTAACCCTTATGCTAGCACTTTAGCATCAGGTAATACAAAAACAGTTGGATATGTTCTTCCAATTTACGGAGAAAATACAAGTACTCTGAATCAGGGAAATTTTTTTCTTTTTATTTCAGGTATGTCAGAAGAATTACTTTCAGAGAGTATACAACTTCAGATTTTATTTGCAAAAAGTGAGAGAGAAGAATTAACAGCTTATGAAAAACTAATAACTGAACATAAAATTAAGAATATTGTATTACAAAATATAAAGACAAATGATAAACGTATAGAGATTCTTAATAACTACAATATAAATTTTGTAGCTTGGGGAAAAACAAAAGAAAAAAGAAACTATTCTTGGGTAGATTTAGATAATGATAATGCAATAAAAATAATTATAAATTATTTAATCAAAAAAAATCATAGTCATATTGCTTATATAAATATTTCAGAAAAATATAATTTTGCAAATGAGCGTAAATCATCTTTTCTCAAAAATTTAAAATTAAATAATATAAAATTTAATCCAAATTACTATGCTTCAGTAAAACTGGAAGAACCTGAAAAAAGTTTTGAAGTAATAAAAAAAATGCTTAAAAAAAATAAAAATATCTCCGCAATAATTTGTTCGACAGAATTTTCAGCATTAAGTGCAATAAAAGCATGTAATCATTTAAATTATAAAATTGGAAAAGATATATCTATTATTACTTTTGACGGTGCTCTAGTTAAAGATTTGAGCTCACCCCCAATAACTGCTGTATCTTTTCCAGTAAAAGAATTAGGTAAAAGAGCAATAAATATTTTGCTAAATAAAGGTAAAAGTAAAAACGAATCAGATAACTATTTAGCAAAGACAGAAATTATTGAAAGAGGCTCTGTCCATATTGTAAGTTAAAATAATTTTTTGTTATTTTAAGAAGCAATTTCTTTGCGAATGTAATAACTATTATCTTTATGTTGTTTTATTATGGCTGGTATTATTTCTTTATAAGCATCAAATAAGCTAGTGTTAGCTTTAGGTAGCTGATCTTTTATTAACTTACTTAGTTTTGGTAAATTATAAGAGGGTACAGATGGGAACATATGATGTTCAACATGATATTCCATGTGCCAATACAAAAAGCTAAATATAGGATTAAATCGTACTGATCTCGTTGTGTATCTATGATCTTTAATATCTTCAGGAAGCCCTAGATGCTGAGTCATATTAAATATATTGATGATGTTACCCCAGTATCTTGGGAAGAATATTAATAGTGCCGGAAGAGGGTTCATTAAATAGAATGATAAAGCAAAAGATGCAACCCATAGTAAAACATGTATTCTAGAAATGAGTCGGCATTTTGCTATTTCATTTTGAGGTATACAATCTCTCATAACAGGAGTGGTAAATCCTAATGCATGTTTTATGATTTCGTACTTAAATGAATGTTTAAAATATATTAATTCGTAAAATGGAACAAAACTAAATAAAAAACTTTTTAAGCTTGGGTATTGATGAAATAAAGCAGCTTCGAAATCATGAGGATCACTAACTGAGGACGTGTTACTGTGATGTCTGAAATGACTCCAAGTCCATCTTGTGGGTTCAAAGTCAGTCATGAAGGAACCAATTTGGTAAAAAATTTCATTTAAATACTTCGACTTAAATGCCGTTCTATGACCGCACTCATGCCAAATTGGATTACTAGAATAAAAAAGAACACCATAAAGCCATAGCCACAAGACTGTCCACCAAGTCCCCCATGTTGTTACTGACATGTAACCAAAGAAAAATAAAAGAATGAAATACAGAGTTACGTGTTGTATACCTTTTAAATCACTTTTTTTTGATAGTTGTTTCAGATCTTTTTTACTTATTTCAGCTCTAAACCACTTATCATCAACATTATCAAGTTTATCTGCCATATCTATTTATACTATTAATATGAGAACATTTTAATATAAAAATGGATATTTTTTGTCACAATTAAGAAATTAGATGAAACATAAAATTTATGGATCTAATATCAATTTTCCAAATTTATTGATTTTTTCTGTCTTTTTAGTTACGATATTTAAATCCCATTATGAAAATCAATAAAAAAAGTTTTGAGGAAAATGGCTATTTAGTACTTCCCGATATTGTTTCAAAATCTACATTATCTAAGCTCAACAAAAATGCTGATCAAATGATAAGTGATTTTAAAAAAGGTATTAATAGAAAACAATCAAACAATATTAGAAAAAAGCATGGTGATATCAGTAAAAATGGAAAAATTTTTTTTGGTAACCAGTGCGAATATTATTCACATATAAATGCATATGCAAAGGGAAAGTTTGTAAAAAATATAGTTTCAAAAATATTGGGAAAGAAAATTTTTTTATTTAATGAACAACTGGTAAATAAAAATCCAAACACACCTAGTTCTTTTAGTTGGCATCAAGATTCAGGCTATATTCATTTTAAACATAAACCCTACATATCAGTTTGGCTTGCCTTAACTGATACAAATGAAAAAAATGGAGCTTTGAGTATTATTCCCACAAATTTAAAAAAAACTAAAAATGCAAAACTACATAGATGGCAAAACAAATCAAAGGATTTAGGAATCAAAGTTAATGAAAAAAAAGCAATTCAGCTTTGTGTTAGTGCTGGAACATTAATAATTTTTTCAAGTTTAACTCCTCATTCATCTAGTGCCAATGTTACAAAAAAAAATCGGAAAGCATATTTATCTCAATACTCCTCTGAAAATATTATTGATCCTTTCAATGGTATTCAAAGAGGAAGAGCATATTTGATGTAAATATGAAAAAAATTTATAACTTTGCAGGAAATCTTAGTTATAGAAATTATACCATCAAAGATCTATTTGATAATAAAGGTAAAAAAAAACTATCCCAAATAAATGTAAAAAATGAAGAGGAGACTAACATTGCTCTTGATGCTAAAGTTGATTTATTAATTACAGGTCTTGCTGCGATTAAAAAAGTGAGATCAATTGCTAAAAATAATTTTATAACGGTAGCAATACCTTTCACTGAGTTTAAAACGAATGATGAAATTTTAAAGGCATCTTTAGAAGCTCTTAATAACGGTGCTGATGCAATCTACACTGCAAGATCTCCAAGAGTAGTTGAATATTTGGCAAAAGAGTCAATTCCAGTAATGGCACATTTAGGCTTGGTACCAAGAAAATCAATTTGGATTGGAGGACTAAGAGGAGTAGGAAAAACCACATCGGAGGCTTTAAAGTTATTTGAAGAATTTAAAACGATGGAAAGTGCTGGAGCATTTGCAGTTGAAGCAGAGGTTATTGCAGATCAAACACTAAAATTTATTTCGGAAAATGTGAATTTAATAACAGTATCTTTAGGATCGGGAAACTACGGTGATGTAAATTATTTGTTTATGGATGACATTTGTGGTGAGAATGAACATATCCCAAGACATGCTTTTAGTTTGGCTAAAATTTATAAATTAAGAGACAAGATTTACAGAGAAAAAGTTAAAGCTGTGCATAAATTTAATAAAAAAGCCAAAACAACTAAATTTGTCACATCTCGAAATATAGTAAAGATAAATAATGGTGAGCTTCAAAAATTTAAAAAAAAGGCCAAATTACTTAATAAATATAATTAAATATCCTTAAAAATTAGTATTTTAATTTAGTATTTTTTGTGATTAATTTTTCTTATTTTAGGAGGGTTAAGTATGAAAAAAATACTATTTACTTTTATTTCTTCTATTTTGTTATTTTCTAATTCAGTTTTCAGTATGACACTATGGACTACTGAAACACAACCAGGAAGAATGCAAATTCAAGAAGAATTAATTGCAAGATTTACAGCAAAGACTGGAATTGAAGTTAAATTAGTTCCTCAGGAAGAAGACGAATTAATTGAAAAGGCGTCTGCTGCTTTTGCTGCTAACAGTTTACCTGATGTAATTTTTAACGCTGCATGCGTTAATTTTTGTGCTTGGGCTTATGATGAAGGAGTATTCGATTCAGATGCTGCAACAGAAATTGTTAATTCATTAGGAATTGATACATATAGTGCAAAAGGTGTATTAGCTATGTCAGAGGTTGAGCCAGGAGTATATGCTTCTGTACCTTCAGGTGCATGGCCAAATGCTACTTACTATCGTATGAGCTATTACAATGATAATGGTTTAGCTACACCAACTAATTATGCAAATATTTTAGCTGGAGCTAAAGCTCTTCATAATCCACCAAATCGTTACGGAGCTATTGTTCCTACTGATGTTGCAGCTGGTTTTATGAGTCAATGGATGGAAACTTTTGCTATTGCTAATGGATTACACCCAGTAAAAGAAGATGGATCAATTAACTTTGATAAGAAAAAAACTATCGAAATGTTAGAAACTTATAAAGCTTTAGTTGAAATGTCACCTGAGGGTATTCATCACTGGCAAAATGGTAGAGACTTTTACGCAAGTGATGTTGTTCCATTAACTTTTTGGGCTTCTTATCTTTTAGATGATATTGCAGGAACAAGAGACAATGTTCCAATTATGGTAGATGACAATCCACAATCTCTAGCATTAGCACAAGATACTAATGTTATAGTAGGTATGGCTGGTCCTTCTAATCCAGATGGTGGAACATGGGTTGAAGTTCACAACTTTGGTGTAACTGTTGATGCTAATACCGATGAAGCAGCAGCATTCATTGAATATGTTATGAACGAAGAGTATGTTACTTGGTTAGGAATGGCTCCTGAAGGTAGTTTCCCTATTAGACCAGGACCAAATGCTGGTTCAAAAATTTTTATTGAAGAATGGGGTAATTTACCAATTGGAGTAGATAGAAAAATTCCAATAAACCAAATCTATTCAAATGAAATTATTGAATCACTAATTAACGGATTAGCTGTTGGTACAAGATGGGGGGCTAAAGAAGGTCAACTTCCTGTCGCTGCTAAGTTAGTAAATAGTGGATTAATGAATAGGCTAATGATGGAATATATCAACGGCGATCGCTCTGCGGAAGATACTGTTGATATGCTAAATTCAGAAGCAGCAAAACTGTAATTTATATTAATTTATCTTAATGGGCTCCAGTTCTTATAAAAAAAGAATGGGGCCCATTGAAAAACAAGGGGTAGTACAAGCTTATACAATGCTTGTCCCAACTGTGGCCATAGTTATGGCCATTGTTTTATTTCCACTTATTGCTAATTTTTGGATAAGTTTTAAGGATGTTACTGTATCTGATTTAAGAATAGCTGAAATAAAAGTAACCGAAAAATTTCAAAAAAAACCAAAAACAAAAGGAGATATTTCTAAAGTAGAGTATCGATTTAATAATTTTTCAAAAAGTTCAAATATAAAAAATGTAAACTTCAAAGATATTTTACCTAAAGGTTTAGTAATTAAAGAAATACCTAATAACTGTTCTATCTCAGATAATATAATAAACTGTCAATTAGGTGATTTTAAACCAAAAGAAAAAAAGAAACTAAAATTTGAAACAATCGCAGAGAATGATTACTTTATTAGTCAGGAAAATCCAAAAGATACTTCACCAATTGTTAAAGGAAAATCAGAAAATAGATTATTAAACCTTGAATTAAAATTAAAAAATTTTGAAGAAATATTTACTTCACCAAACTTTTGGAAAACAATTAGAATAAGTTTTGCGTATTCTTTATTTTCTGCAATTGGATCGTTAACACTTGGTATTTTAGCAGCACAACTACTGATGACCACCTTTATTGGCAGAGGCATTATACGTGGTATTTTTTTATTTCCATATATTGCACCAATTATAGCCGTTACTATTACTTGGAAAATTTTAACTGATCCTTTTTTTGGAACAATCAATGGAATTCTTACGCAATTACAAATTTTAAATGAACCTATTAGTTTCTTGCAAGTAAGAGATATGACAATTAATTTCTTAGGTTTTGAATTTAGTTTCCCAGTTGCTTTATCATTTGTTATTTTATTTGAATCTTGGAGATATTTTCCTTTAGCGATGATTTTTATCCTAGCAAGATTACAATCTGTTCCTAAAGAACTTTTTGAAGCTGCTGAAATTGATGGTGCTACACCTTTGCAAAAATTTAGAAGTATTACATGGCCCTTAATTCTAGGAGTGTTATTTGTTTTGTTTCTTCTTAGATTTATTTGGACATTTAATAAATTTGATGACATTTTTTTATTAACTGGAGGTGCCGCTGGAACTAAAACTTTAACTGTAGATGTTTATGAAACAGGTTTTAATATTGGTAATTTAGGAACTGGAGCGGCAAATGCAGTATTAGTTTTTTTAATATTAGTTTTTGCTGCAATATTTATAATAAGATTTTCACCGAAAGAATAAGAATGAGCAATAGTCAAAAAATTCTAATTTCTTTAATAATTAGTTCATTTTGGGGTTTAATCAGTAATATTGTTTTAGGAGTATTTTTTATTCTTCTTATTGGGAGTACAATTCAATTTAATTATTTTTCTTACATTATTTCATCTTCAATAATCACATTATTGATTGTTTTTTATGATAGAAAAAGCCTACAAATTTATATTAGTTTATTTATTTTAACTTTTATATTGATCTTGATTTTTACAGGCCTTTCTCCTTATGGTTTAAATATAAATGAAAATAGTTTTTTGCAGATATTATTTTTATTAATCCAATCATTTATAATATTAATTGGCAATATTATTTGTCTATCTGGAATCAATAAAATGTCTTTTAATAGATTATTTTTAGAAATTTTATTTCTTAGGGTTTTAAAAGGTTTTGGTTTTACTTTCTTCTTAACAATTGTGTTATTTCCATTTTATGTAATGATTTTGATGAGCTTAAAAACTCATCAATTATTAATTCTTAATCCTCTTGATCTATCAATTGATATTACACGAGGATTAAATATGTTTAGAAGTTATATTGAACTATTTACTGATTGGGGATTTGGTTATTACTTACTTAATTCATTAATAGTTTCTTTGTCTTCAATTTTTATTGCTTTAATTTTTGCAATACCGGGTGCTTATGCAGTTGCAAGATTTAATTTTCCAGGAAAATTATTAATGATTAACTCAATATTATTAATTTATTTAATCCCTATGATTACATTGTTAATCCCTTTGTATTCATTTTTTACATTTATAAATTTAAGAGATTCTTTATTTGGACTTATAATTGTTTATCCTGCAGTTACTATTCCTGTGGCAATTTATATGTTACAGGGATATTTTCAAACAATACCACAAGAACTGGAAGAAGCTGGTTTAGTTGATGGGTTATCAAGGACGGGGGTTATTTTAAAAATTACTTTACCTTTATCACTTCCAGCAATAGCTTCAGTTTCTTTATTTATTTTTATGGTAGCGTGGAATGAATATTTGTTTGCATATATGTTTTTAGATACACCAGCTATATTTACACTCCCAAGAGGTTTAGAACAATTAGATGGAACTGAGGTGCCAAGACAGCATTTGATGGCTGGCTCAGTTATTGCAACCGTTCCTGTAATAGCAGTCTTTTTGTGGGCTGAAAGATACTTAACTGGAGGATTAACTGCAGGAGGAATTAAAGGATAGTATTTAACTTAGATCTATCCATTCATTTTTTTCTGAACTTAAAAAACAACTATCTAAAATTTTTTGAATATCAGCGCCTCTTTTGAAATCAGGTTGATCATTTTTACCAGAAATAATTGACGTTATAAATCTTTCATAGTTAGAAGGAGTTGGGTCAGTTTTTACAATTTCCCAATCCAAACTTTTATCATTATTAGGAGATGTGGCATTTATATCAGTACAAATTGAATAGTAATTTCCTTGAGTTATAGGATCATCAAATTTCATAGCTACTGCACCCTTGTCACAATATATGTTTAACTCTAATCTATTAACATTACCTGTTGCAAATCTAGTTGAATTTATTGTTCCTATCGCACCATTGTCAAATTCTACCATTGAGATAAAAGAGTCATTAGCATCTAAAACGTATTCATCAATTTTCTCTCCTTTATCTTTAAAGGTTTTAAGTCGACAATTTATTTTTTTAATATTACCAACTGGATACGATGCAAAATCAAATATATGAACACCAAGATCACCAAGAACTCCTTTACTGCCATGCTTTTCTGATAATCTCCATAACCATTTTTGTTCCTCTTTCCAATCACCCCAATACTTACATGTTAACCAAGATTGATAATAACTAGCATCAACATGTCTGACTTTACCTAATTCATTATTATGCAAAACTTTACTTAAGTTTTGCCACCCAGAGGAATTTCTGTAACTCAGATTAACCATATTAATACAGTTTGTATTTGCTGATGCTTTGTACATTTCCTCTGCATCTGGATAGTTTTCAGCTAAAGGTTTTTCTGAAAAAATGTGCTTATTTTTATTTAAAGATTTTAACGCAATTTCTTTGTGAAATGAATCAGGGGTTACATTGCTTATTGCATCAAGTTCACACTTATCAAGCATTTCATCAAAAGATGTGAACGTTTTATCAATATTATATTCTTTAGCAAAATTTAAGACTCTTTCTTCAATGACATCACAAACTGCAACTATTTCTACATCTTGAATATTTTTAAATGCTGTCGCATGGGCATTGGCCATCCCTCCAGTACCAACAATTGCTAACTTAATCATTTTTTATAATTATGATCTACTTGATAGCCTTTTACTTCAATTGGTTGAACAGGATCTTTTCTTTCCATGTTATCAATACCTTTTGCTATTCTGTCTATCCACAAACCAGATGTTTTTTCAGGACAAACCCAATGAATAGAATTTTTAATTACTCTTTGAACATCTTTATTATAATAAACAGGATAAGATTCATGTCCTGGTCTGAAATAAAATATTTTTCCATTTCCTCTTTTGTAACAAAGGCCAGATCTAAATACCTCTCCGCCTTCAAACCAACTCACAAAAACTGTTTCATCTGGGGCAGGGACCTGAAAAGGCTCACCATACATTTCGGTCATCTCAATTTCAAAATATTCTCCTAAGCCCTCTGCAATAGGATGACCTGGATTACAAACCCAAACTCTTTCCATTTCGCCTCTTTCAGCCCATCTAATATTTGCAGTTGTACCCATCATTCGTTTAAAAATTTTAGAATGATGTCCTGAATGTAAAACTAAAAGACCCATTCCTTCTAAAACTCTTTGCTGTACTCTATCGACAATTTTATCTTCAACCAACTTATGCGCTTTATGACCCCACCAAATTAAAACATCCGTTTTATCTAATAATTCTTCACTTAACCCATGATCTTTTTCTTCTAATGTTGCAGTTTTAATATTTAGACTTTTATCATCAGATAAAAATTCTTTAATACAACCATGAATTCCTTTTGGATAAATTGATTTTACGTGTTCATCTTCCTGTTCATGAACAAATTCATTCCATATAACAAGGTTTACCATTGCTACCTTACTCTTCCTCCATGAAATCTGTGACCAAGAATTGCTAGTATAATAATCAATCCATTAAAAAATTGTCTCCATACTCCACTCATGCCCATAGCTACAACACCAACTTCCATATATGCAATAACGCCAACTCCAAAAACAGCCCCAACTATAGTTCCAACACCACCCCAAGTAGGTGTGCCTCCAATAAATACTGCAGCCAGAGCAAGTAATAAGTAGCCAAATCCTTGTGTTGGCCACCAGGTAAAATTAATTAAACATGAAAAAATTCCTGCAAGTGCTGCACCCAAACCAACATACATAAACGCACTAATTCTTACCCAGTTAACATTAATTCCCATTTGTGCAGCTGAGTCTGGATTATCTCCAACATGATGAATATGGATTCCAAACACATGTTTCCTATAAAGATAATAGGAAAATATTGTAAACAACGCAGCCCAGTAAACTTGCATTGGAACCCCAAAAAGTTTCCCAACTAACACATCGTAGATCCAGTGATCAGAAATTTCCATAAAAGAAATTGATTTACTATCACTAGCAACAAACAAAAATCCTCTTATAAAAAATAATGCTCCAAGAGAAGCAACCAAGGATGAAAGGCGTCCATAAACAACCAAGCATCCCATCAGTATGCCAACTACTGCACCAGAGAGTATTCCTATAAGAATACATAATAATGGATCAAGTCCTGCTTTTAATAAAAGAGCAAAAATGTATGCTGACAATCCAAAAGTAGAGGCAAAAGACAAATCTATTTCTCCTGCAGTAACTAAAAAAACAAGAGGTATAACCATAAACATAATTACTGGAAGCATTACAAAAACAGATTGATGTAAATTTGGTCTCATCATTACTTCTGGAGCACCAATTAGGAAAACCAACATTAAAATTATAAAGTAACCTAAGCTTCCTAATGCTCTTCCATTTTTTCCAATTAAATTTTTAAATGTATTTTCTTTGGTACTCATTAATGTTTACTCACTGCATCTTTCATAACTTTCATAAGTGCTTCAGGCCCTTCAATATCATTTTTATTCAATTGATGAACAACTTCACCTCTGTCTAAAACAATAAATCTATCAGAGATATCATAGACATGATAAATATTATGACCAATAAATAAAACTGATCTTCCAGATTTTTTAACATTATCTACAAAATCAAAAACTTTTTGAGTTTCAATGAGTGAAAGGGCTGTTGTTGGCTCATCCAATACAATTAATTCTGCATTGTTATAAATTGCTCTTGCTATTGCTACTCCTTGTCTTTCACCGCCTGATAAATTACCAACAGGTGATTCAGCATCAATAAGTTTTGATGTAAATCCAATTTCTCTAATTAATTTGTTTGCTTCTCTTACTTGTTCTTTTTCCCTTATAAAACCAAATCTATGTTTTAATTCTTTTCCCATAAAAATATTCCACACTATCGATTGCTGTGGACATAAAGCTCTGTCTTGAAAAACAGTTTCTATTCCAGCCTCTCTAGCTTTTGAGGCATTCCAATTTTTAACTTCATTTCCTCTAATTATAATTTGACCATCATCTGGAGCATGAACACCAACTAACGTTTTAATTAATGTAGATTTACCAGCTCCATTATCTCCAATTAGCCCAACAACTTCTCCAACATCAACTTTTATTGATGCTTTTTTTAAAGCTGTGATTCCGCCAAAACTTTTGGAAACATTTTTAAGTTCTATTATTGCGCTCATATATGTAGCTGATCTACTTACAGTAGATCAGCTCTGTTTGATATATTTATCTTAAACCTGCGTTAGCAAGTTCCATAACTGATTTGTAATTCTCAGTATGTACAAATCCTGCACCAGTATCTTGATTTAATGCTCCAGTTCCAAGAACTTTCATTTGACATAAAGCAAGTACAGGTAGGTAGCCTTGTAAGAATGGTTGCTGATCAGAAGTTAAATGAACATAACCATTTTCAAAAGCCGTCATGATTTGTGGACTAGTATCAAAGCCGATTTGCAATAATTCTCCTGGACCATATCCAGCAGCTTTAGCATATGCTTCAGCATTTCCTAGTTTCTGACCACCATCATGTACAATAATTTTTGTATCAGGATTTGCAGCTAGTGCAGCTGAAAATACAGGGATTGCAAGATTTGGATCAGTTGCTTGTTCTGGAGTACCATCTAGAACTACAACGTTCATTCCATGTTCTTCAAAAATTATTCTAGCACCGTCTTCTCTTTGCGCTCTTGAATAATCTCCAATTGGAACCATTACAATAGCTGTATCACCAGCTTTAAGATCAAATCTTCTAATTGCTTCTCTTGCTAATTCTTTACCTTGAGTTGCAAGATTTGCACCAACGTATCCACCCCCAAAAGCAGCTCTTACTGCAGGAACATCAACGTTTTGATACATCATTAAGATACCAGCTTCACTAGCCATTTTAGCTAGAGGCATAATTGCATCATCACCAGGGTGACCCATCATACCGATACCATCAACGCCAGCACCAATTGCTTCTCTTAGTTGTTGAATCATTCTGTCTGACTGCCATTCTGAATAAAGAATTTCTGCATCAGCACCAGTATCTCTGATAGCATTTTCAGCACCAGTTTGAACTATTCCTGCGAAACCATCGCCTTCAGCTCCACCAGCAAAGAAGTGAATTCTTACATCACTACACCATCCATCACCTAAGTTTTTATCAATAGCATAAACTGAACCACTGAAAGAAAAAACGAAGAGTGTTGATAATAAAATTTTTAATATTTTCATTATTCCTCCCTTGAATAAATATAATGTAAGTGAACTTAAAAAATTAAATTAGTAATGTCAACCTAGTAGAGTCTTTTACTAATCCTTTTGGTCTGACCGTGACTATACACCCCATCTACACCACCATCTCTTCCATAACCTGATCTTTTGTAACCACCACCTGGAAGATTATTTCCATCTACAAACCAATCGTTTTGCCAAATTATTCCTGCTTGAATTCTATCAGCAGTCCATTTTGCTTTTTGGTCATCTGCAGTAAATACACCAGAGGCAAGACCGTATTTTGTTGAATTAGCTATACTTATTGCTTCTTCTTCATCTTCAAAATCAAATATTGA
>ENA-OSEY01001389-OSEY01001389.1-marine-metagenome-genome-assembly--contig:-NODE-1389-length-16706-cov-2.121715_pt1 | contig 16706 bp, 17 predicted proteins | sample MGYA00248465_ERZ534230 | MGnify/ENA primary metagenome ERZ534230 (study PRJEB26409, sample SAMN06344110) | marine metagenome | isolation source: Sea water from surface | place: Atlantic Ocean:Southern...
TGTCACGCTTTTCGAGTTGAGATGCAAAATTATCAAGTAGCTCATTTGCGCGCGCGATTGTCTCGTCTGGTCGGCGCCCCCACTGGCCTCGCATATCACTGTCTTCAGGAACCTTTGCTTCCAAGGCTGGCTCTTCTGGTGGGATATGGCAATCATCAGCCCGGCCGACAATCACATGTTTAAGAGGGTCCCATTCATTCCAGCTATTAACAACCGTTTTCATCCACGCTCTCCCAATGATTCAGGGCTCTAGTTGCCTCAAAACTGGACAGGATGCAAGCGTTTTTAGTCAGGTGAACCAAGTTGGGTATCAAGAAAAAAACCTTACTATCAAAGAAGGTTAAATCAGCAATTCAGTTGTCATAAACCCACATCATGAAGCAAGGATCCTGCTTCTGGGCTACGGGCTTTAAGGCCAGCTTTTTTGAGCATATGCCACCCCAGAACAAGATTTGACGACCATACAGGACAGCTGCACTGTTTCTCAATTTCTGTAATGATATCCAAGGTCTGCAGATTGGTACAAGAAATAAAGATAGCGTCACACCCGCCCCGCTGAAATAGGACTGTTGCCGCAGCTAATACAGAGTTAGCAGAGATATGCGCAACCGCAGTTTCGTTCTCTTCATTGAAGCTGCCAAATTGTGGTGTTTCGACCCCTGCGCTGCGGAGGCGTTGGCGCAGCGTTTCTGATACATCCTCAACATAGGGGGATAGAATAGCGAGGCGCCTCACACCGTTTTCTTGACAGGCAGAAATCAGTGCTGTGAGCGGTTCAGTGACAGCGGCTGTATGGCAGCCAGCTTTTATTTGATCAGAGACTGCCTCTGCCCCAATGACAGCTGCGCCCGATGTGCAGCCATATCCAACAACTTTATAGTTTAGCTTTGGGGGGAGAAGTGTCGCCGTGTTTGTAAGTGAGGACGCCATTTCAGCAAGGCTGTTTGTTGAGACCTGTTGTGCACTTGGGATACGCGCGGTGTAAAGCGCAACGCCGTCTTCCGGAAAAATTCTGCGTAACTCATATTCTAGTGTTTCATCCGACTGCAAAACAATCAGACCCATTTGGGCGTTGTAACCTACAGGACGGCCGTGTTCATAAGGAAATACAGACATGTTCAGATCTCGCACAGATTGCGCAGTGCGAGTAGTGAAAGCGGCAGGGCACAACCATTGATGGCTAATACAGGTCTTAATGCGCTGTTTTTATCATCAGAAGCAGTTGCCCGTATCAGCCTGTCCTGAAATTTGCTGACCGGAAAGCCTCGCATGACATCACGCCTCTTCACTAAGAATCACAAGAATGCGGGCATCCGATGGTAAACCCACTTTGCCTAGCAATGCCGCTGCAAGACCTGCACCGCCTGAAGGTGTCGTAGCCATACCAAGATCAGCTAAATCAGGCATCACATCTTCAACTTCGTCATCAGAGAGTAGAACAAAGCGGTCAGCATCACGTGCCAAACCGTTCAGTGCAATCATTGATGCTTCCTTACAGTCAAGGCGCCCCATTGAGGAAACTGGACCTGTTGCGCTTACAACGCGTCCAGCTTGAATTGCGTCATGAAGAGCTGGTGCCGCCTCTGGCTCAACCACAGTGATATTTGGAGCATCAACCCAGGTTGATCTGAAATAAGCTGCACAGGCAGCTGCCAGGCCTCCAACTCCGGCTTGCAGGAAAATATGAGTTGGGGCTGACGTCATCTGCTTTACTATCTCAGCAGCCATTACTAGATAGCCTTCCATCAGCCGATGCGGCAACTCTGTGTAACCTGGCCAGGAACTGTCTGAAAGAAGAACCCAGCTATTAACAGTGGCTGCTTTTGCCGCTGCAGCCATTGACGACTCATAATCATTACCTTTGCGGCAGACCTTTGCCCCCTGTAGCCGCAGTTTCTCAGCAAACGTTTCAGGAACAGTGTGAGACAGATAGACAACGGATTTGGCGCCAAAAGTTTTCGCGCCTGCGGCAACAGATAATCCATGATTTCCTGCACTCGCAGTTATGAATGTTGTGTTTGCTAAACTTTGTTGCTGTGCCAAATGAGCAATCACATAAGCTGCGCCTAATGCTTTGAAACTGCCGAGACCCATCCGGCCCCGCTCATCCTTAATAAAGAACTCACCTTTAATTGGCTCAATTTGTCTGTGATGAAGAGGAGTTTCTTTATAAACTGGGCATGATGCCAGCAGCTGAAGCGGGCGTTCAGCATCAACACTGGGAAAGGGCGCATCAGGACATAAAACGCTGTCGTTATAGTGGCGAAATGGATTATTTAAATTCATTGTTAATCTCTGCACAGACAAATGACGCTATGTCTTTAATCTTTACACTTCAGCTTAATGCTAACATTAATTTAATGTGTTAATATAAAAACTTTGATGAGCAGATGAAACAATGTCAGGAATTAGCATCACCCCACCAATAGATGCAGCGGCCCGCCGTGCGGTAAAGCCCGTTATCTGTTATCCTAATAATACACTGCCTACAGTGCCCTTGGCACTTTACCGGTCTGTACGGCAGAGTGCAGAAAAAATTGATGAATGTCTTGTGCCTGCTCGTTCCGCCGCTTGTTTTGTTGTTCCAGAGGGACATTTTTTTCGGATCACCTCCATTGAGGGGCCGCAGGTTGGGGACCTTAATCTTTGGAACAGTGGTAATCTGAATGAGCGGTTTTATTCAGGAAAGACAAGGGCTCTGCATGGCTCACATATAACAGTGGGTGAGCGGATGTGGTCTGGCTTTCCAGCTTTGCGTCCAATGGCAACTATTACGGATGACAGTTTGAGCTGGTATGGGATAGACGAATATGGAGGCTCAGTGCATGATGTTATTGGCACTAGATGTGATCCTTATACGAATAATCTGTTGTCTGGGGGGCAGTATCATCGTTGCTGCCATTCAAATTTGACGCGTGCTTTTTCAGACTTTATGGGAATCGAGCTTTCAGACGCTGAACACCACATACATGATGTTTTGAATGTGTTTATGTGCACAGGTTTCACCCGGGATACAGGGCAGTATTTTATGAAAGCAAGCCCTGTAAGGCCAGGGGACTATCTTGAATTTTTTGCCGAAATTAATCTTTTTGGTGCGCTTTCAGCCTGCCCTGGTGGTGATTGTTCTTCTGAACATTCAAGTGATTCCGCTAGCTGCTATCCGCTGTTAGTAGAGGTATTTGCGCCTCAGGCAGGCTTATTGGATGACTGGGTAAAACCTCCAGTTAATGCGTATGATCAAACGCATGGCGCTGACTAAATGAAGCTAGCGAGCCTGATCAGACTGCAGTTGTCAAGATGGGGACAAGCCACGCAGTCGTTCTGAACGGCGGCGCAGGACTTCCAATGTCGCCAGAAGGGCGATAGACAGTGCAACAAGAATTGTGGCCACGGCCAAAATTGTGGGACTGATCTGTTCTCGCAAGCCAAGAAACATCTGCCAGGGCAGTGTCTTTTGGCTGGCTGAACCAATAAACATCACAACTACAACCTCATCAAAAGACGTAATGAACGCGAATAACCCACCTGAAATCACACCTGGAAGGATAAGGGGCATCTGAATGCGGAAGAAGGTGACCACAGGCCCGGCCCCCATACTGGCGGCGGCTTGTGTTAATGACCGGTCAAAGCCCACTAGTGTAGCTGTGACTGTGATAATCACAAAGGGAATCCCCAGAACGGCGTGTGCCAGAATAACCTTGATATAACCGACCAAGTCCTTGCTTAGCCCTAGTTGATTTTCAAGGATATTTCCCATTGTTGCATAGAAGAAAAACATACCGGTCGCAGAAATAATTAAGGGCACAATCATTGGGGATATCAGAATTGCCATAATTACCCGTTTCGCTGGGATATGGGACTGGCTGAGGCCAATTGCCGCCAATGTCCCCAATGACACAGATATAATGGTTGCTAGAGGCGCAATGATAAGCGAATTCCAGAATGATCTCATCCACTCGCCATTGGAATCATGCCGGATGCCCAGAAAATCTGCGTAATGTTTCAATGAATAACCGTCAGGATCAAGCGCAAGCATTTTTTCGGTGAATGTGAAAAAGTCCTGCGCATTGAAAGATAATGGCATCACAACAATGATGGGTGAAATCAGAAAGACAAATATCGCCCCACAGATCACTCTGAAACTGTAATGCCAAAAAACTTGAGAGGGTGTCAGATAAGGAAGTAATTTTGCCCGGTAGCGCCCTTCGTAAAGCCAGAAGATAAACCACCCTGTAAAAGCTCCGATTAGAACGCCAAGCAAACTGAGAGCTATGTTGCCGAGCATAAATCCGACAACCAGAAATACAACACTGATTAACCAGCGAATCATTGTCTCTGCCAGAGGTGCTTTTACCGCAACTGCGGCAAGGCCTGCAAAGGTGGTTAAGCCCAATAAGGCGCCTATTCCACCTGCGCCATTGGCTGAACCTACTAACAGACCAACAAGGGCGCCTACAAGCGCAACAATTGGCAGAACGAAGGATAAGGGCTTGCGTGAGATTGGTGCTAATACAGACATCCAGCTTACCCCAGCTTCACATTATCAATGCCAACGATCTTGTCATAAGCCCAATAAAGAACAAGAACTACGGCCAGAAGAATGGCCCCCAGTGCAGCTGCTAGCCCCCAGTTCAGTGAGCTAGAAATGTGATAGGCGATCCGGTTTGAAATAAACACACCTTCAGTACCGCCGACAATTTCGGGGGTGATGTAATATCCAATCGCTAGAATAAACACCAAAATTGACCCTGCCCCGATCCCGGGAACAGATTGTGGAAAATAGACACGCCAGAATGCTGTCCAGTTGGTTGCCCCCAGTGATTTGGCTGCTCGGACATAGCTGGCAGGAATGGTCTGCATAACAGAATACATAGGCAAAATCATGAAAGGCAGCAGGATATGCGTCATCGCAATGATTGTTCCAAACTGATTATTTATTATCTCAAGCCTGTTATCTGTTGCCACCAGCCCAAACCAGACAAGCACTTCATTAATCACACCCTGTTGTTGCAACATCACTTTCCAGGCTGATGTTCTAACCAACAGCGACGTCCAGAATGGCAGCAGAACCAGTATCATCAGCAGATTGGATGTTCGCATAGGCAGATTAGCCAACAGCCAAGCCACAGGGTAGCCAAGCAAAATGCAACTGACCGTGATTATAAGAGACATTTTGACTGTGCGCTGAAACAAAACCAGCAGGATTTGCTTGCTTTCAGGCTGCACAGCAGGACCATCTGCTGTTTTACGCATATCAACGGCATTCAGAAAATAACCACTAGTATAGCGCGATGAATGCAGTTTAATCGTTTCCCAGACGACAGGTTCTGCCCAGTTCTTATTCACGTCTTTCATCAGTTTTGCGTAGTTCAGACGTGGCTGCGTTTCAAAATAGGCTGCTGCGGTCTTTACAAGCTCCGCTGATGGGCCAGTTAACCGGTCTATGGAAGCTCTGTTCTGGGGGTTCTGTAAATCATCTGTCAGGGCGACATAAAGGGCCTCAGTGACTTTGCCTTTTGTAAAGTCCTTATTTTTTTCAAGAGATGTGAACAAGGCCCAATAGCCATATTCACGGGCAGTCAGTGGAAGTGCCGCGGTTGCGTCTCTTGCAAGCTCAAAATTAGGTAGAGGGTCATAGGCCTGACCTTTCAGCTGGTTCAATCGAAATAACTGTCTATCTAGGAGATTCCGGTCAGAGTCTTGCCTTTCTGCCTCGTCGGTAGTGAAAAGTTCAAAAAACGTCTCTGCTTTTTTCCAGCGCGGATCAAGTGCATCGAATTCTTTTGCCAGAGCTTTGCCAGGTTTTGAAAGTGCGCGCCCACTTTTGCGAAAGGTTGAAGATATTCCTGTCTGCTCGTAATTCAGTCGTGTACCTAATTTAGTGTGCTCTTTGGCTTTTGCTGCAACAGACAAATCATAGAAAGCAGCTTTAAAGATAGCTTCATCTGGTAGCGTGTCTGGTTCTGCTGTCCAACTTTCAAGCGCGTTTACAGTATAGGGCATGATGTTCGACACAATGTCATTCTCTACTGACCTAAAAAGCATGTTGCCGATCGGCAACACAAAGGTCAGCATGACAAACACCAGCAAGGGAGCAACAAGTGCAAGGGCCCGCAGTTTTTGACGGCGCAAAGCACGCGACAAAGATTGCTTAAGTGGCCTGCCATCAGCAGCAAGCAGAGGCTGATTGCTGGTTTGTGTGCTCATTATTAATTCACTTAAATGAAATAATTGAGGGTGAGGAAAGAGAACTCAGTCCCTTTCCTCATCAAAAGCTTAGTATTATTTGGCGAGCCATGCCTGCCATTTTGCATCGATATCATCACGATAATCAGCCCAGAAGGCATAATTATATAGGAATGTATTCTTTGCATTATTTGGGTCAGTTGGCATGTGTGGGGCCATATCAATTCCAAGATCAGCATGTTTGCCGACCAGCGGTGCTGATGACGCCCGTGCAGGACCGTAAGAAATGTATTTTGCCTGGTCAGCTAGACGCTGGGTGTCTGTAGCAAACTTTACGTAATCTAGGGCCCGCTTTTTGCGTTCTGCGCTTAAGCCAGAAGGAATAATCCAACCATCTAAGTCGAAAACTTGCGCATCCCAAAGCATTCCAACAGGCTGTTTCTGCTCTACGATTGCACTAAACAGACGACCATTATAGGTCGAGCCCATAACAATCTCTCCATCAGCAAGAAGTTGCGGTGTGTCCGCACCAGCGTTCCACCATATCACACTGTCTTTGATGGTATCCAATTTTGCTAGTGCGCGATCCTGCCCTGCAGCAGTTCCGAGCACGTCATAAACATCGCCTTTTGCAACACCGTCACAAAGCAACGCCCATTCCATATTGTTGATGGGACGCTTTTCTAGTGACCTCTTACCTGGATAGGCTTTTAAGTCAAAAACGTCGCAGATGTCATCCGGTGGGTTCGCACCAACCATATCCGTACGGTAACCAAATGTGGTTGAATACACAATCTGAGGAATAAAGCACTCAGATACGATCAGGTCTCCAAAATCCTTGGAAGCTGATGTTCCGTCTGGTGCAGAAGCTAATTGGCTATCGTGGTCTATTTCCATCGCTAAGCCTTCATCACATAAGCGCATCGCGTCAGCAGCAACAACATCAACTACGTCCCATGTGACGTTTCCAGCCTCGTTCATGGCTCTCAACTTCGCAACTGCCTCAGCAGAACTGTCATCATTGATGATCGTCACGCCGGTTTTTGCACTGTAAGGCTCATGGTAGGCCTTCAGCTGAGATTTTGAATATGCACCGCCCCAAGAAACAATTGTCATTTCATCGGCAAGTACAGGTCCTGCAGCAACACTCAGAGCGGATGCAAACAGGATTGACTTCAAGAGTTTCATTTTCGTTCTCCCTTCCCGTCATTCTCTACTGACCTGTCTACGGGAAATTATGACAGGCCAATGATTTCATATTCGGCTCACCCGAATACGAAGCTGTTATGCGTCAAGCGCACGGCAATCTTTTGGCAACCATCCAATTTCAATCTGTTGGCCGGCAGTCAGTCTTTGCTGATCAGGCGCATTGCGCGTTTTGATGATAAAGTCGTCGTTTCCAGCTACTCGAAGACGGGTGCGGAAAATGTCACCCATGTAAATGAACTCAAGAACTTCTGCTTTAAGCGTGTGTGCCTGTTTATTTATTCTTTTTTTATTATACTCTACCCTTTCAGGGCGTATGGACACCCTGGTTCGATCGCCAACTTTCTCCACATTTACCGGCTTACAGTCAATCAGACTACCATCATCTAGCTGAACAACAGCCATATTTTTACTCAAATTTTTGACTTCACCATCAAGGGTGTTGTTCTCGCCTATGAACTGAGCAACAAAACTATTTTCTGGCTCTTCATATAAACTGTCCGGGCTTGCCAGTTGTTGAATGCGGCCATCATTAAAAACGGCAACACGATCTGACATGGTTAGGGCTTCGGTCTGGTCATGTGTCACATACACAACCGTAATTCCCAGTGCATGGGCCAGATTTGTAATTTCGAATTGCATTTTTTCGCGCAGCTGCTTATCAAGAGCCCCCAATGGCTCATCCATAAGCACAAGTTCAGGTTCAAATACGAGAGCGCGGGCAAGAGCGATGCGTTGCTGCTGGCCACCTGAGAGTTGTGAGGGGCGACGACTGGCAAAACTGCCCATTTCAACCATATCCAAGGCGCGTATAATTTTAGTTTCTCGCTCAGCTTTAACGATTTTCCGCACTTCAAGCGGAAAAGCCAAATTTTCCGCCACCGTCATGTGAGGGAATAAAGCATAATTTTGGAAGACCATACCAATTCCGCGATGGTGAGGCGGAATATTATTGATAGATACTCCATCAAGAAGTATGTCCCCATGGGTTGCGGTTTCAAAACCCGCAAGCATCATCAAACATGTTGTTTTGCCTGAACCTGAAGGGCCAAGCATTGTAAGAAATTCACCTTTTGGCAATTCCAAATTCAAATCCTTGACGACAAGTGTTTCGCCATCATAGCTCTTTTGAACACGTTCAAACTTTACAAATGCGTTTTTCGATGACGTAGGCACATCCTGACCTTTTGCAAAATTAGCAGATTGCTAAACAGTCTCGAGTGAAACATAGATTGAGGAATTTTGGCAACCGTTTAACCCTCATTTTAGGGATATTTTACTCAAATAAAAATTGTAAAGGTAACCAAAAATGAGAGATATTTTTTTAATTAAATGAGATGTTCAATTTGACTACATTGTACAAACTTTCAATAGAAATGATCAAATAGTATGAAAAATTTAAATTTTTGCATTTTTACGATTAAGGTATAACTACTAGCTGAAAAATTTACGCATTCAATTAGATGCGATAGGAATGGTGAGCAGATCCCTGCCAATCAACAGTTTTCCTGTGAAAGTGGTTCTGATTGCTTTCTCAAAGTCGGCGGCAGTCACGTTAAAACCAATCTCCGGTACAAAATGATTAACAACAAGGGTTTTGCAATTCGCGGCTGACGCAATCCTGCCAACATCTTCACAAGAGGTATGGCTGGCCTGAAAATGCGCCCATAATTTAGGTTTTGTCTCTTGCAGTAGAACGCAAATTTTTTGTGCCGCACCCAAATGCATGGCTTCATGCACAAGAATATCCGCATCTTTTGCAAACTCAGCTAAGGGAGGGAAGTAAGTAGTATCTGCACCAAAAACAATTTTAACAGATGCGGTTTCGAACTTTAGGGCAAAACAATCATCAATAGGTGGATGCTGTACCCGCAGGGCTTCAACTTTTAGCTTGTCATCTTCAAAAATGACGCCTTGATCGTATTCTGCACAAGAAAAACATTCGCGAATATCGTGAAGCCCTTCATCAAGTATTCGTATGTTGATATCAAACGATTGGCTTTCAATGAAATGCGTGATTAGCTTTTTGAGGCCTGATGGACCGAAGATGTTTATCTTGTGAGCTGGCGCGCCAACCCAGCTTGTATAAATTAAACCCCCAAGTTCAAGATTGTGGTCACTGTGGTGATGAGTAATAAAAACGCTTTCAAGCTGGTCATAAGTAAATCCAGCCTCAATAAATTGGCGAGTTACCCCCAGGCCGGCATCAATGACGTAAACATTGCCGTTTAGAACCAGTGCTTGGCTTGTGGGCCAAGACCCACCTTTGATAAGTCTTGGCCCACCTTTGGTGCCGAAAAGTACGAGTCTGTCATTCATGCTGATGTCCTGTGTCTTATGCATAACTGCATGATGATGAGCCTCATCACATTAAGCTGGCAACATGCAATCTCACACACACAAATGACAGAAAGCGGACAATGTTCTTTGTGTTTTTAATGCGGAAATACAGAAAGAATTGTCTTATCCATGCAAGCGGACAACAGAGCGCATATTTATGTCAATTTTGCTAGCAAAAGATGTAAAGCCTGAATCTGTTGCAAGCTTATCGTAGGTAGCTTCTACTGCTGCAAGTGACGGATAGCTAACCCCCAGCATATAGCCGCCAGGGTTGGACCCTGTCATAATCCTGCCCAGACGCATTGTAAGTGCGCCACCATCTGCGAATATAGATGCTGTGTTCTGCACCTCTCCAGTAAATTCATCGGGCGACATACCCTTTGGAGCCATCGCACGGGTCAAAACCAGATATTTCGCTTCTGCTGAACCCTCTGTAAAGCTGATCGGCATGGCTTTCATCAAATTTCGGGCATAAATATCGACCTCAGCTTCATTAAGCATACTGGCATAAGCTTTTGATTGTGGCATCACATCAATAGCTTTTTCAAACCCGGCCAGGCTTTCATACATCTGCACAAACACAAGCGCACCTGGAACAAGGCCGGACATGGTCACGCCGAAACGGCACCGGACAGCCCCTGCTTTACTAATCAGATCAGCGGCAAATCCTGGCATATGAGACAGGGCCGTCTGACGGTTTTCCGGCGCACATCTGGCTGCGGTGATAATAATGTAACTAATCATATGGAACTCCCTTTTTCTTTTTTCATTCTGGTTGTGTTTATTGTTCTCTATGAGAACAACTCATTTCTTCCAGATTGATGTTTAAGTATTCCTGCCGATTCTCAACTCCATCCTATTTTAAAGAATATTACCATGCAGTAATAAAAACAAGTTCATACTTGACTGGCACTGACTAAAAACGTTATTTTGCCGCCAAGTTTTGATCAATGTTGATTGCTAGAATTGTGACGGAGGGAGCCAGTTTTAGGGGGTCTGGTTATGATGCAGGCAAAAGAAGCGATTGAATCAAGTAGGCCGGGTCGGCCTGAAAAATACACGGCGGATGAAGTTCTGAAAACAGCGTTAGGTATATATTGGACAGAGGGTGTGTCCATGTTATCCGTTAATAGTGTGGCTCGCCGTATGGGCATTCCTAAACCCAGTTTATATAGGCATTTCCCATCTGAGGATGCACTTCATGCCTCTGTTTTGCTGTCCTATGAGGAGACAGTGCTGGCCAACCTTAATGACATTATGCGCAAGCCCGCGCCGTTTTCACGGCAACTGGATGAGATTATGGACGCGTTGATAGCTGGCATCAAGGGACATAGTCGTGGTTGCCTTTTGTTTCAAATGCGAGACTTGAGCGAGGATCTGGGCCCACTAGCTCAGAATGCCATTAATAGTGTTTTTTCGCGGTTCTGCGCAGAAGTCAAAAAATGGCTTGAAACTGCAGCTCGCCGAGGTGACGTAATTCTAAAAACAGATAGTCTGACGACTACATATCTGTTTCTAGGATTGATTACCCTTATCCGAAATGGTTTCCGTGATGGCCTGGATGAGCCTGGTATTCGCACCCTGTCAGGCGCGCATCTAACGGGTCTTTTTCAGCAAAGTAAAACGCAAACATGCTGAACGTTTGTGCCATTTGCCAAGTTTGTCTGTTTAGTTCTAGTCAAGCTTGATTGTCTAACTTTTCATTCAGCCCAGATTTTACAGGTGGCGGTTTCCCGTCCGCCAGGGGCTGAGTCCACATAAGCCTGCCCTGGTTTAGCAAAACGGTAGCGCATCTCCCAGCTCGGCTTTTCAAAATTAATAATAGTGCGACCCCATATCAGCATGTCGCGATGTTTTTTTCCAGCCACCATACAGATCAATTCATCACCACCAATCTTCATATTTTGCTTATCGGTTTCGGGGCACCATTGCTTCCACTCTGTATTATTTTTGCGCTCCCAAACCTTATCCGACCAGATGCCGTCTTCCAACTTGAAGTTGCGGACTCCAACACCCTTAATTTTGCATTTTATTAAGGTGTCTCCCCAGGCGAGAGCAGGTGAAGATGAGACTGATAATGTGCTGAAAAAACACAGGCCAATGACCAAAGAAATAACCCGCAACATTTGTCCAATCCTTTGTGAATATTTATACAGTACTCTGGGAGGAAAATTCCTATACAACAGCAAGAAATGCCACAAGATAATGCTTAAGTCAAAGGGTGAAAAGATTCAAAATGCTTGCAACTTTTACATTTTTCGAATGGCGGGTTTAAGTAACTCCATTTACTTACTTAAACTCGCAAGTTATCAATCAAGCGTACATCGCCAATTCGCGCGGCGGCCAACAGCACGGCCCTGTCTGTTCCGCCTGCCGCCAAGTTTGACTTATTTTTTAGCTTCATGAGTGGAGCTAGTGTGTCTGCTTCACACAAAATAAAATAATCCACGCTATTAAATCCCGTCGCAACCAACTCCTGTTTCGCAGTAGACAGTATTTTTGCTACCTCAACGCCAGCATAGAGACTTTCTGCAGCCTTTTGAAGGGCTTGATACAGAGCCGGGGCCTGCGCCCTTTGAGTTGCGGTCAGATAGCCATTGCGTGAGGACATTGCCAGTCCATCTGCCTCACGCAGGGTCGGGGCAGCGATCACCTCTATTTCTAGATGGCGGTCGAGCACCATCTGCTGAATAACCCGCAATTGCTGAAAGTCCTTTTCGCCAAACACCGCCTTATCTGCATCAGTCTGTTCAAATAGCTGATTGACCACGGTGGCCACGCCGGTAAAGAAATGCGGGCGGCTAGCCCCTTCTAGGCCGTCTGCCAAGCTGCTGGGGAAAATCTTGGTAGCAGGGCCGTCTTCATACATCGTCTCCGGCATGAACACCGCATCGCAAAGTGCAGTGGCGGCCAGTTTGTCGAGGTCGGCGCTTTGCGTGCGCGGATATTTATCAAAATCTTCGCTGGGTGCAAATTGCAGTGGATTTACATAGATTGAGGTTATGACCTTATCCGAATGGGTAGCTGCCACCTCCAGCAAAGAGAGATGACCATCATGCAGATTGCCCATGGTCGGCACAAGACAGACACTTTGGCCAGCGGTTTTCCAGGCTGCGCTCTGGGCTAGCATTTCTTCACGGGTTGTGCAGATGTTCATAGCCAATCTCTTTTTGTCTTATGTTTGACCAGATTTGCGGGCAGCCAGTTGGTCAATTAGCTTAAGAATGGTTTCTGCTTCGCCGATATCTGCGGCAGCATCCTTATAAAGAGTGTGCAAGGCAGAGGCCATATGGCTGGACTGGTTAGCAATGTTGAAATAGCCAATATCTTTGGCGGCATTTGCCAGCGAGAACCGCAGACCGCTGATATCACCCTTTTGCAAATAGGGCCGGAAGCGTTCCAGAACAACAGATTTGCCGCCTCCAGCTTCCAGCACATCGATCAATGTTTGTGTGTCAATGGCTTCTGTGCGGGCAGCAGCAGCAGCTTCTGACAGGATAGCTGCGAACCCAAGCGAGACATAATTGTGGATCAACTTCAACCCATGGCCTGCGCCAACTGGACCGGCAAAGGTGATCTTATCAGCAAAACAGTTTAGTAAATCCATGACTTCCTGGATGTCCGCTTCATCCCCACCCAGGATAAGATTCAGCTTGCCCTGTTCTGCTTCTTTGGGTGTGCGTGTCATTGCGGCATCAATAAACCGTATCTGCTTTGTCGCCAATCTCTTTGCAAAGGTGCGGCTTTTTTCAGGTAAGCTGGTTGAACAATCCAGCACGATCTGACCTGGTTGAGCGTTTGCAAAAACCCCTTGCTCGGAAAACAACACCGTTTCGACCTCTGGCGCGCCGGTAACGCATAAAAGAATTATATCAGCGTTAGGACAAATCATACTCATGGTTTCTGACTGAATGGCACCGGCAGCGAGAAGATCATCTGTCGGTTGGTTGCCATCATGATGCAAAAAACTCAAATGATAAGACCCGGCCCGTAAAATATTTTTTGCGATGCCATGCCCCATCAGGCCAACACCAATCATGCATATGCGCATTTGTCTCAGCTCTTGCTCTATTTTATCGTTTATTACTGTTTGTTTATTTATAGTCTTTGTATGATTTTTCTTCCACTAGCTCAGAGCCAGTTTTCAAATTAATCTGTTTTTTTAATGAGGCCCGCTGATCATTGGTAAAATAAACTGACCGGGCCAGTTCAATGAACGTCTCATCAAAGCATTTTTCAGCTTCTTTTAATCTGATCGCATCCTCAATCTCCCATAAGCGCAGATTCACTTGCTTCAATTCAGCTGCCAGCTGCTGGATTTCATCTGTCTGATAGGCGGGTAGTGCTATTGCTGGCAGAAGGCTCTCCCGCTCTTTGAGGATATTGGCCAGTTTTTCTGTATCATCTATTTTTTCAGCTTTAATATCCAAAATGGTCAGCTTGTCCATGATCTCACCAACGGACACATCAATTTTTATGCTCATCTTATGCTTTGCCTTCTTGAAAGATGTTTTGTAAGTGGTCAGAGTTCTGGGTAGATGTTCAGGTCTATGCATAATGGATGTTTTGACCGGTAATCTACAAGAAGTTGTGACGTAAAACCTTTTAAAGGTAAAGATCCCAAAGTCATCAAGCCTTCCAAAAATTTAAATATAAATGGGTTTCTTGCCTGCGGCATAAGCAATCAGATATATTACTTGAATCAATAAGGGCATTTGTTAGATCATGAACCAATTGCCTTGACAAGAGACTAATATAATCAGCCAAACCTGAATCTGTTGGAAAATAGTTAAACAGCAAATCTGGCCTTGAATTGTGTTCTACCTGCTGCCAATCTTGTTCAACAAGAAGTCTGTTCATCTGACCTGCTGTAGCTGCTCTTATGCGATTTCACTGGTCCAGGCAGGCCTTTTGTAAGTCTGACAGAAGACTACGTAAAACATACATTCACCCGCCCTTATAAGATGATATTAAAATGATGAGGTTATTTACCGCAGGTCCATCTCCTTTTGGCCGAAAAGTTGTCCTTGCCCTTTATGTTACAGGCTTGCGGGATCAGGTCGACATAATCGCCACAAATACAGCAGAGCCTGATAGCGAAAATAGGCGTCTTAATCCTTTGGGAAAAATTCCTACTTTCGTTACCGATGAAGGGCCATTATTTGATAGTCGCGTTATTTTAGAAGCGATCGACAGATTTGCTGGTGGAGACAGGCTCCTGCCTGCCGTTGGGCCTAAACGCACGACGGTGCAAACTAGGATAGCACTGATTGATGGAATTATGGATGCAGCTATACTCATTGTTTATGAAGGGCGTATGCGGCCTGAGGGCATGCAGGTCCAGTCTATTTTGGATTATCAAAGAGGTAAAATTGAGCGCAGTCTTGCTTATCTGGATAATCAGGCTCTGCAGTATGACAAGGGTAAAAATCCAGATGCTGCTGATATTGGATTGGCTTGCATGCTCGATTATCTTGATTTCCGGCAGGTTTTTGACTGGCAGGTAGCTGCACCATCTTTAGTCAGTTGGATGACAGATTTCGCCACAAGTGTCTCTGGTTATAAAGAAACCTTGCCAGAAGGTATAGCGGCCGCACCCTGGCGGAGATAGCCAGAGTCGTTCATCTAAACCAGCATCTTTTAGTCTTCTATTGTTTCAAGGCTTTGATGCCCCTGCGCGGCTGAGTTTATCAGGCTGGCGTTAGCAATTGACAATAGTGGTGGTATAATCAGCAGCGTGGCGAAGGTTGATAACGCCAGTCCGCCAAACACAACTGTGCCGATGCCTCTATATAATTCTGAGCCTGCTCCAGGAAAGATGACCAGCGGCACAAGTCCAAAAAGCGATGTAAGCGTTGACATAAAAATAGGCCTGATCCGGTTTTGTGTGGCTTCAATAATAGCATCTGGAACTGCCATTTTATCTTCTTTTAAATGCAGAACTGTTTGTTCTATCATTAGGATCGCATTATTCACCACAATACCTGTCAAGATAACAAAGCCCAACATCGTCAGCATATCCAGCGGTTGGCGCAAGAATAAGTTCAAAATAGCAAGGCCAGCTATGCCTCCTGCACTTGCTACAGGTATTACCAATAAGATGATTGCAGGCAGGATAAAGCTGCGCAACAGCACAACCAACAACAGAAAAATGACGCCTATTGCAGTCAGCACATTCAACTGCATGGCTGTCCAGGTCCTAGCCAACTCACTGGCCGCACCTTTCACATTGATTTGGACAGATTTTGACTTTAATTCTGCGGTAAGGCTAGGCAGAATCGTGTTTTCAATCTGCTCAATTGCGGCTTCTAGGGGCAAAGATTCATTTGGGCGTAGTTGAATGGACAAGGCTTGCTGCCCGCTAATACGCCTAATTTGCTGTGGTGCGCTAATGAGCTGAACCTTCGCCAATTGGTCAACACGGAATATCTCACCTTTTTCACCTATAACCGATAAGCTACCAAGGTCAGATAAGCTATGCTCACCAGCTTTCTGACCTGACAATACAAGGTCAATCAGATTTCCAGCAAGGGGGATTTGGATTATAGGAAGCCCGTCATTCAGCACATCCACCGCTTCGGCAAACTGGCGTGCATTCAGGCCTGCAGCGCTAAGCGCAAATGGGTCGGGGCTGATCCGAATCTGCGCTGTTCCAGAACTCAAATTGGGAATGGTGCGGAACTGATTGCCCTCCGAGCGGGGAAATGTACGTGCTAGCCGAGCGTTCAGGCTCCTGGCAACAAGGGTGATTGTATCTAAATCTGGTCCAGTGATATCAATCCGTATTGATCTTGAGCCACCTACAGACCTCCCAAATAAAGAAGCTTGTCTCACAAAGGCTGAGGCTCCTGGCTCTGCAAATACAGGACGGCTTAATACTTGTCTCAGCTCACCCACGCGGGTAGGGTCTTCTGCTGCTGCACCTGCAAAGGCTCCGCCTGCATAGGCAACAAAGAAAAAGCGGGAAATAGCTG
>ENA-OSEY01001390-OSEY01001390.1-marine-metagenome-genome-assembly--contig:-NODE-1390-length-16692-cov-3.779837_pt1 | contig 16692 bp, 12 predicted proteins | sample MGYA00248465_ERZ534230 | MGnify/ENA primary metagenome ERZ534230 (study PRJEB26409, sample SAMN06344110) | marine metagenome | isolation source: Sea water from surface | place: Atlantic Ocean:Southern...
TTAACTATTCTTCTAACTGATTGAAGTTCATGAGAAATTTCTTCTGAATCTACATTAAGAATTCCTTCACTAATTATATTATCTATCCTAACTTTTCCTGACGAATGAATAATTCTCTTATTGGAAATCACAATTCCAACGTGTGTTATTGCATCAATTTTTTTTCCAAAAAAAGCTAAATCACCGGCCTTCGAATTCTCTAGATTGACTTCAGTCCCAATCAATGCTTGTTGGTTAGAATCACGGGGGAGTATTTTCCCATAAATTTTAAAAACAGATTGAACAAAACCTGAACAATCTGTACCAAACTTAGTTTTTCCTCCCCAAAGATATGGTGAATTTAAAAATGAAAGTGCAATTTCCTCTAAACTATGAAAATTTTTATCATTAGAAATACAATTAAAGCCCAGATATTTACAGTTGCTAATCATACTCCCCGCAGGCACTTTGTAGTCTTTAAATTTTTCATTAAAAACTAAACTATCAGTGCTGCTGAATTTTTTTTCCTTTCTATTAATTTTGATGTAATCAACTTTAGTAATGGAAAGAAAGTGAGAAGTTCTAACCCATCCCTTGTAATTATCAAGGCTCGAAATCACCAAACACCAATTATTTTTCTTTGATACCACCTCTAAAGTTTCACCAAAAAAAAGTTGGGAAATCATTTCAGATTTCGCATTGTTTTTTTTTCTTACAGGAACTAAATTAAGATTTACTATTCCATATTCCATTTCTACTAATTTAATTTAAAAAAACAATTATTAAACTTTCTTGTTAATTTTGTGAAATGTTTGTAGAGCAAATATATACTGGATGCCTATCTCAGGCGTCTTATTTTATTGAAAGTAATGGAGAGGCTGCAGTTATCGATCCATTGAGAGAGGTTGATATTTATTTAAAAAAAGCTGAAAATAGAAATTCAAAAATAAAATATGTTTTTCAAACACATTTTCACGCAGATTTTGTTAGTGGACATTTGAGCATTTCTGAAAAAACAAATGCACCGATTGTCTATGGTCCAAACGCAGATCCTAAATATGATTGTATTATATCGGATGATAATGAAATTTTTGTTTTAGGTGATTTGAAAATAAAACTAATTCACACTCCTGGTCACACTCTTGAGAGTTCATCATATCTATTATTTGATGATAAAAATAATCAACATGCTATATTTACTGGAGACACTCTTTTTTTGGGCGATGTTGGTATACCTGATGTTGCCCAGAGATATCAAGGTATTAGTAAAGAAAAACTTGCGGAGATGTTATTCGAGTCTATTAATAATAAAATAAAACCTCTTGACGATAATATTACTGTGTATCCAGGGCATGGAGCTGGTTCAGCCTGTGGAAAAAATATGATGAGAGTAACTGTTGATACACTGGCTAATCAAAAAAAAGTAAACTACAGCTTAAATGGAAAGTTTTCAAAAATTGATTTTGCGAAGGAATTGGTTAAGGATTTACCTGAACCACCTGCTTATTTTCCACAAAATGTAAAATTGAACAGAGATGGTTATGTAGGAATTGATAAGATTCTAAAAAATAATTTAAAAAATTTAACGGCAGATTATGTTTATAATAAGATAAAATCAGACGATGTTATTGTTTTAGATACTCGTAATCCCTCAGATTATTGTAATGAACATATTCCTGGTTCAATTTTCATTGGTCTAAATGGAAGATTTGCACCTTGGGTTGGTGAAATTTTAAAGGACATAAACCAAGAAATTATTTTAATTGTTGAGGAAGGAAAAGAGGAGGAAGCGATAACAAGACTTTCCAGAGTAGGGTTTGATAATTGTCTTGGTTATTTAGATTCTGGAATTGAAAGTTGGAAAACAGCAGGATATTCAACTGAAAGCATTAGATCAATTGACCCTGAACAATTTATTAATGAATCTTCTCCAAACTCACAAATTATTGATGTAAGGGACAAATCAGAACTCATCAATGGAAAATTCAAATCTTCAAAGAATATTCCACTTTCAAAAATAGATTCACATAAAAAAATAGATAAAAACTTAACTTCTTATGTGTACTGTGCTGGTGGATATAGAAGCGTAATTGCATGTTCAATACTAAAAAGAGACAAGTTTAATCAACTTGTGAATGTTGAGTCTGGTTTTAGTGGAATCAGTAAACTAATTTAAATGAAAAAACTTATTATTCTGCTTTTTATAAATTCAATATTTTCACAACAGCAAATTTTAGATATTGATTATAAAAAGATGTCAAAAATTTTAGATAGGGATTCAACTGTCTTGATCGATGTTAGGACTGTAGATGAATTTAATTCTTTTCGAATTAAAAATTCAATTAATATTGACTATTATAGCAAAGGTTTTTTAGACTCAATTTCTTCATTCAAAGACAAAAAAAATATTATACTTTACTGTAGGTCAGGAAGAAGAAGTTATTATGCAGCAAAACTTCTACAGCAAAAAGGTTTTAATAATATTTATAACCTTGAGGGTGGAGTTTTGGAAGTTAAAAAGAAAAACTTAGAATTTAAATCCCTCAACAACTAATGTTCCTTTCCATTCTTTTGCCTGATTAAAAAAATATTTATTTACATTTTTAAAACCACTTTCTTCAAAAAAATTAATCCACATTTCTGAACTAAAAAGTTCCATTGTGTCAACTCCAGTTTTTTCTTTCCAATCATGACATTTTTCATTTTCTTGATAAAAATCAATACCCATTATAAAAACACCATTTTTTTTGATCCAATTGTTAAATATATGCTTGATGATTATTTTAGGGTTCTTAAAGTAATAAATTACCTCCATTGATATCACAACATCAACTTTATTTTCAGGTTTCCACAAATCAAGTTCAGAGCATATATAATTATTTTGATTATCTAAAGTTTTTGCTTTTGCAATCATCTCCCTTGATCCATCAACTCCAGTAAGATTCGTGTATCTTTTATTTTCATAAAAATGACGAATTAACCATCCATTTCCACATCCCGCATCAATAATTGAAGGATTTTCATATTTGTTTTCAAATAATTCAATCATTTTCATTACGGGCTTAAAATGATTATCCTTCATTCCTTCATCTTTTCCAGATATTGCCCAATCTGAAAAAACTTTAATTGGAGGTTTCATTTAAATAAACTTTTTTGTTGATACTACATAAAGAGTATATGTGAACATTATCACAATTATTTCCCAGAAAAATATATAGTATGGCCATTCACCAATTAATAGGGGGTTGTCAACATCAGGAGGAGATGCTAGATACATGTAATTTGAGTCAATTTGAAAATTAAATGGTATTATAAAAGCAATAATTATATTTAAATAAACCCAAACTCTAAACCAAGAGAACTTTGTAATAGAATAATTCAGATTTGTTAGAAGAAAAATTGGAATCAAAATTATTCCTGCATGTGAAGTGTGGTAAGAGATATATTCAAATGTTGATCCATCAAAATTATTAATTTGAGGTGTTAAAAAAGCTTGTATTCCACCAATTATTCCCGCAAAGTAAAAAAACTCAAAAACTCTTTTATTCAATTTTGTAAATAAGACAGAACATGCTATTAAATTGGTTAAACCGCACATATGCAAGGGAAGATTATCTGAAACATTCCATAAACCATTCATGATATTTCTTGAATGATCCGTAACTGTCATAATAATCATAAATAAAGAGAGAATTTTTACAATTTTTAATTTTTGATCTTTATTAAAAAAATTATTCGATAGAAAAAGGATTATTAGAATCAGACAAACGGAAATGATTGTATTCCTAATCCATTCATCCGACATAAATTCAATTATATAGTTTTGAGTATCCATTAGTCTAAGTAATTTATCATATTCATTAAAACAATTTCAGCCACAGGGTCGTATCCTATATTTTGAATTAATTTTAGTGTAGATAGAATAATTTTTCCATCCCCATGTTTTACAATTGAGAGATCTGACCCTGACCATACATCTCCTGAACCAATATAGTTTCTTTTCATGATATTTCCGTCGGGAATTCTATCAAATGCAATAGTGTTAACTAAATTTTCCGCATCAATCCCTCTCAATGTTATAGTTGGGGCTATATTCTCATATGTGCCACTCATGTTGACATTAGTTGGTAAATCTTTAAAAATTTTGTGATTAGAATTAACATGGAGAATTCCATCCCATAATCCTTGTGAAATATTTTTAACAAACTTAACAGGTAAGTAGTTTTCTCCTTCATCAATAAAAGTTAGGTTTGGTCCTTTTCTTACTCTTGTTTTTCCAGGCACTGAAAGATAAATTACATTTCCTCCCTTTTGTACAAAACTGTTTAACTCGGTGATTCTTGACTCAAGTTGACTGTTTTTTGAATTTGATGAAGGCCCACCAGGAGACAGAAGATTATCTTGATTGTCTTCATTTTTAACAACGTTTCCATCACTAGAGTTAATAAATTCTGCTTTTTCATTACTAAATATCACAGGAACATCGATTTTTTGTTTTTTATTAAAACTTATTACATCAAACCCTTTATCAATTAGAAATTTTTCAAGTCTTTTATCTTTATTGGCAAGAGCAATTTTTTTTCCAATTTTTTTTGATTTTGAGTTGTAGACACTGAATTCAATCGTTGAAAATAATTTGGTTTTTTGTGAATTAAAATTAGATTCAATAATATAATTTCCCACATCTAAATCTACAGTGTCATCATGAATTAGAGATATTCCTTTTTCGAGCTGTGTCTTTGTTTTATTCTCATAAAGAACTTTTTTATTTTTCTGAGATTTTATTCTAACAGAAAGGTTTCCGTTCAATACACTCTTGTCATTAATCCCTTTTATTTCTATTTTGATAGACTCACCTAGATAATAATTTCTTTTATCAGTTCTAATAACAATGATTCTATCCTCATTAGCTTCTTTTGTCAAATCATATGCTTTCCCTTTTGGATTGCGCCATAGATCAAGTAATCCAGCACCAATAATCCAATCTCCAGCAGTTAGAGCATGTACACAATAACCAATAACAGTAGGGTTAGACCTTATAGCCTCCAACATTCTTTTGTTAGCAATCCCATGAATTTCTTGCTGTTTTAGGTAGAAATCAGTAGCAGATTTAAAAATTTTATTTAAACCTGTTTCTTTTAAAGCTTTTTTTATATCTCTGTTGTAATTAATGTGGTATATATAAGGATAGGTTATTGGGTTTCCTTTTTCCTTAAATAAAGCTTCATTATTCTCCAAATCAGGTAAACTTCCATATCCTATTTCTGAAACATAAGATGATATATTAGGCACTACATTTCTTCCAGGTGTTCTTGCATTTAGCCCTAATTCAATATTTTTCTCTTTAGAGTTACCTATTGTTAAAAAACCATCAAATTTATTATTAGTAATGTTTGGACCAGGGTAATTATGTATGTCATTAAATTTAAATGCTTTGTTTGAAAAGGGTAAGTATAAGTTGGCACCATATGCCCAACCCCCTGACTCATCAAGTATCATTCTAGTTGGGTCTAATTCTCTAGCTTTTAAAGACATTGGTACTAACATATTTGCTAGCACAGGTCTTCTTATCTCGTTAAACAATTCCCATTGCACAATTGAGGGGTGATTCCTATCTCTCAAGATTGCTTCAGTTATTTCATTTTCTACTCTTTGTGGAAGGTAAGGAGATTCTATTGGCATATCCATACATTCTATTGCCATACTACCAACCGTTAACACGCCAATAGAATCAGCCAAATGAAGCCATTCTTTTGGTGGAGGCTTTCTCCAAGGTCTAATCATATTAAAACCTGCCTCTTTTGCCAATAAAATCTCTTTGATCATCATTTCCTTTGAGTCAGGATATGAGAGTTTAACAGGATATAAACCTTCAAAAAAAGCTGCTTTTAAATAAATTGGTTTACCATTTAAATAAAATCGATCGTTCTCAACTGTAAACTCCCTAAATCCAAATTTTTCTTTGACATGATCGAGTTTTGTATATACAGTCCCTTGATCATTTTCTGTAACCTTATCTAAAAAAATTTCTAACTCATAAATTTGTGGGTCTTCTGGAGACCATAATTTGTGATTTTTAACTTGGTGTTTTAAATCAAAGTCAACGATTAAGTTGGAGTTTTGAATTGTCAACACCTTTTCATGTGTTGTTTTTTCAGAAAGATTATGTAGATTATTGATAGAATATTTATATCTGTATTTACCGTCTCCCAATCCATTCAATATTTTATTTTTTAATTCTACATTTCCATTTTTATAATTCGCAATGATAAAAACATCCTGAATGTGAGTTTGAGCTGTAAATGAAAGGAAAATATCTTGCCATATTCCGCCTGTATATGATCCTCTCCACTGTGGAGTTTCCATTTGACCAATTCCATCTATAACTTTGTCTTGAATAGTTATGGGACCCATAACTTTTACTATTAACGTATTTTCATTTTCAAAATCAAGAACATGCTCGATGTTGAAGGAAAAAGGAGAGAAACCTCCTTCATGAAATCCTATTGAATTGTCATTAACATATACCTCGGTTATATAATTTGAAGCGTTAAAATTTAAATGAACTTTTTTGTTTGCTTCTGATTTTGAAACTTTAAACTTTCTTCTATAATAAACGACACCCTCATAATCTTTCTTAAATCTCTCCCAAACACTAGGTACATAAATTTTTTCAATCAATCCATTATTAAATCCATCATTAGAATGATATTTATTCTTTTTTCCTTCATTATTTTCATCGTATATTATTTCCCATTCTCCATTTAGCATTTGATTGTTAAATCTTTCTTGGGATTCAATTGAAAAACTAATTAAGACAAATAATAAAAACAGAAATTTTTTCATAGTTGTAATTTTTTTAGACCGTTTGGTACCATTGGGTATGTTATTTTTTTTAGAATTTTGACCATCTCATCTCTTTTTGGATGAGTTTTTTCGTAAATCAAGTTATTCCATTCTTTTGGATCAACAGCATTGTGATAGAGCTCCTCTTTTCCAGAGTCATAAATTATATATCTCCAGTCTTTTGTTCTTAAGGAATAATGATGATTAGATGATATATTTTCATTTTGATCTGAGCTGTATACAACAGATAAGGCTCCATCCGGTCCATCCCATCTTTTTGTATTTGGATCTTCAAGAAATGGCTTTAAGCTAAATCCATCTAGTGACTTTCCTCTGTCATTTTTAGCTGTGTTATTATCCAGTCCTGCCAATTCTAACAAAGTAGGGTAGACATCTATTAGAGAAACAGGATGATTAACCTTTGAGTTGGGTTTTGTAAGTCCTGGAGCTCTAATTGTTAACGGAACTCTTGTACTCTCTTCCCAAGGTGAATTTTTATAAATGTGATCTTTTTCACCAAGTGTCCATCCATGGTCACTAACAAAAACAATGATTGTGTTGTCTTTGAACTTAGAGTTATCAATAGCATTGACTACTTGTCCAATGTTGTCATCAACAGCAGTAACACATGCGAGATAAGCTTGAGTAAACCTCTTCAATGCTTCCTCTTTTGTCTTGTATGATTTAATTAAATTTTGATACGATTCTATAGATCTTGTTCTTCTTTCTTTTGTTTCGAATTGGTCCTCATCATGAAAGAAAGTATCATCTTTGTCTTTTTCCAAAATATTGGCCAATTCAATCTCTTCTAGGGGATACATATCAAAATACTTTTGTGGAGCTATAAGGGGTGTATGTGGTCTAACAAATCCAACAGCCAAAAAGAAAGGATTATCGTTATCCAATTTGGCTAACTCATTGATTTTATTTTCGGCCCATTGTGCATTGATTTCATCTGGGGTTAAATCTCTGTCATCCTCACTTACATATTTAAACTCTTTGTATCCTCTAGAACCTCCATAAGCCCAAGTAATTTTTTCACCATCCTCCACCATATTTGAAATATTTTTAAAAGGACCAAATGAACCATCAATTTGTCCAATTTCTGAGAATGGTTTTGCAACATCAGGGTGAGCGACTCCTCTTTTTCCCTTTTTACGAAGTCCTTTATATGCTACAGGTCCGTAGTCTGCTTCGTGCTCAAATTCAGACCATAGTTCTTGTTTATTGTGATGTAAAATTTTACCACTACCTACAACATAGTATCCATTCTCTCTAAATTTTTCCATGATTGTTTTGGTATTATTTAACACATCATTATTGAACCAGGGTTTTTGCCAAAAATTAGATGAATTATGCGGATATACACCTGTGATCATACTTGATCGAGATGGTCCACACATCGGATCATTTGAATATGCATTAGTAAAAGATACACCAGAATCAGCCAATTTTTTGATGTTTGGAGAAATTATCTGTGGATGCCCTTTTAGATCTTCATTATAATCATTTAAATCATCTGTCATGATTAAAACAATGTTTGGTTTAGTTTGTGTTTTAGAGTTGCACCCAAAAGCAAAAAATAAGGTGAGGATCAGTACTATGATTTTTGACATGAAGATTTAATATTTCAAATTCAATTTGTATCTTGATATTAGATAACCTAGTTCTCTAAACTATGAAAAAATTTTTTATTTTGATACTATCTCTTTTCGTTTTATCATGTTCCTCTGACAGTGTTGCTGGTGATGGTGACAACGGAGGAAACAATGGAGGAAACAATGGAGGAAACAATGGAGGAAATAACGGCGGAGGAAATAATTCTGATGATGATGGTTCAGACCCAGATGATTATACAGATTCAACTTCAAATGGGAATACAACATACTATATAAGTTTTAGTTCTGGTGATGATTCTAAAGACGGAAAAAGTGAGGAAAATGCATTTAAAAATCTTGGAAAGATAAATAGTATAACTTTCAATGCAGGGGATATAATCAAATTTAAAAAAGGAGATACATGGAAAGGTTATTTTAAAATACGTGGTTCCGGTTCTGAAAATAGTCATATAACTGTGGATAGTTATGGTTCTGGCAACCTTCCAATAATTGATGGAAATGGATATCAAGCCTCAATTTTTCTAGAAAATATTGAAAATATCACCGTCTCCAATGTTGAGCTAACCAATGAAGCGACACATAGAAAATCTGATGGTTCCGATAAGTTAATGCATAATTCTGATCGAACTGGAAAAGATGATAGATTTGGAATTCTGGTACTTCGCTTTGGTGATGGAAAAGACATTTCAAATATCAATATTAAAAATGTAAAAATATCAAACGTATACCCCACACCTGGCGATGCAACCAAAGAACATCGAGGTTATGGGATAAGATTTGAGTCCTACAACGAAAGTCAAAGAAATTACTATTCAAATATTGAAATTGATAATGTTGATATATCTCTCACTGGTCATTACGGCATTCATATTGTTAACAGAATGTCCCCAGCTAATTCAGAATTTTATCACAGAAATATTACAATTAAAAATTCAAAGTTTACAAATACTGGCGGATCTGGTATTGTTTTGGCAAGATGTAAAGACATTGTAGTAGAAAATAATCATTTTAATGGATCAGGTTCTGATGAGGATAGCAGGATGTGGAATAGGGGAAGTGGTATGTGGACTTATACATGTAATGATGCACTTATTCAAGAAAATATTTTTGAGAATGCTTACGGACCACAGGATTCATATGGCGCTCACATTGACTGGGGATGCGAAAGGGTAGTAATGCAATACAACTTAAGTAGAAACAACTATGGAGGTTTTGTAGAAATTTTGGGTGAAAATGAAATGTGTGGGTATCGTTACAATATTAGTGTTGCAGACGGTAAAAGAACAGGTCAACATCATGGAAATGTTTTTTGGATATCTGATTTTGCAGGGGAAAACAGGAGAGTTACATCCAATAATAACTTTATATACAATAATACTGTATTCATCCCTAGTATTAATGATGTCAACAATAACCCTATGAGTCACATTGAAATATTTTTTAGAGAAGCCGATTACACTTATGTCTATAATAATATCATTTACGTTAGTGATCAAGCTAAGCTTACCATGGACATTAGAAATGACAATGAACAATTCAATTCATTTCGTAACAATATGTATTACGGAAATGTTGTGATAGACTCAAATTATCCCTACAATCACGATCCTAGTGATTTATTGAGTACAGATCCACAATTTTCCAATACAGGAGGTAATTCTGCAAATGATTATAAATTAAAATCAGGAAGTCCTGCTTTTAACTCAGGATTTATCATAAATGGTAGCACAGATGTAAAAAATTATATTCAAAATAATGGAGGCAGGGACTATTTTGGAAATACAGTTTCTAGCGATACAAAACCAAATGTTGGGGCATATAATGGTAATTAAATGAAAAGATTTTTATTAATCATTGCTTTAGTTTTTAGTTCATGCTCTCAAGTTCAATACGGAGATAAAAATGATGCTGGATATAGTTATCACTTCAACTCAGTTACAGGGGATAATTCAAATCTTGGAACAAAAGAGAAACCTTTTAAAAGTCTTGATTTTTTAAATAATATTAAATTATCAAATGGTGATAAGATATTATTATCAAATGGTTCTACTTTTTTAAATACAATAGAGTTGATAAATGAAGATGGAATTGAAATCTCCAATTATGATTCTGAAGGAAATTCTGAACTACCAATTATAAATTCAAAAGGTAAAATTGCTGCTATTTTTATAGAAAACTCATCAAAGATAAAAATCAGCAATGTTGAGATTACAGCAGATGGCGGTGGTCAAAATAAATATCTACATAAAAAATTAAAAACTGATTTAAGAGCGGGGATTTTATATATCGTTACTGATAAAAAATTGCACAGTGGTTTAGATATATTATCAGTCAATATCAGAGATGTTTTTTATGAAGATGCAGGGTATGAAAGAAATGAAAGTGAAGTTCGAACACCTAACGGAACAAAAAGCTATGGTTGGGGAATACGTATCCTAAATCTTTCTGAATTTGGAAACTTGGAGAACATATCAATAAAAAATTCACAATTCACTAATATTTCACATACTGCTATTCGCTTTATCGGTAAAAAAGAAAAACAATTTAAAAACCTTGAAATATTTGACAATATTGTTTTACGAACAGGTGGACCTGGAATGGTTTTTAACAGCACAAGAAATTTATTCGCTAGAGGAAATGATATCAACTATTCTGGTTCATTTGATGATAGTCGAAAGTGGGGAAGGGGTAGTGGACTTTGGACATGGGGGACCTCCAATGCTGTGATTTCTCAAAATAAATTTCAAAATGCAAATGGTCCAGCCGATTCAGCAGGATGTCATATTGATTTTAATTGTAATGATGTTATTGTTGAAAATAACTTGAGTAGAAACAATGCTGGTGGGTTTATTGAAATTTTAGGCAATAATTATAACTGTTCATATAGAAATAATATAAGCATCAATGATGGCCACAGAGTAAAGGGAAAAAATGGAGCTTTTCAAGAGGGAAAAACTTTTTGGTTGAGTGGTTACATAGGACGTGGACAAGAAAGAAACGGACCTTTTAACTCTTATATTTACGGAAATAGGGTTTATGTTGGTAAAGATATCACTCCAAAGATAGCTGTAGATAAAGCTTCTAAAGGAATTTATGTAGCCAATAATGTTTTCTACTTCGAAAATGATCCTGTAATGGTTTTGGGTGATCAGTATAAGCCAGATAAAGGAGGCGGCACTGAAATTATAAATGTTTTTTTTGAAAACAATATATTCTACAAAAATCATTGGCCTAAAGATGTTTTAATTCAACCAAAAAACAACATCATATTAACTGAAAATGATCTTAAAAAACAATTCTCTGGATCGAACTCATATATTTCAAATCTTGAACAAAATTTAAAAGAGCACATGATATTTGATATCAACCGTTTTGATGCGTCTTATATATTTGATTTTTTGGGATTTGAAAAAATTAAAATTAGTAAAATAAAAGAGGACCAAAAAGGTCTATGGCAAGGCTTTTAAAATGAAAATATCTGAGGTAATTCCATATGTTTTAACTGAGGAGCTTGAAAAAGAGTTTTTCTTTTCACAATGGGAATACAGTAATCGTAAAATTTGTGTTGTTAAAATTATTTGTGACAATGGATTGATTGGATGGGGAGAGGCATACGGACCTGCACCGGTTGTTAAAGAATGCATTGATTATATAAAGCAGAATATAATAGGAATGAATCCCTTAGAATCTGATGTGATTTGGTCGACGCTCTTTCGAAGAGTTCATGATTATGGTAGATCTGGAGTTTTTCTTTCCGCAATTAGTGCAATTGATGTTGCAATATGGGATATTAAAGGAAAGTACCACAAATTACCCATATCTAGCCTTCTAGGTGGTTCATACAGAGAAAAAATAAGACCTTATGCAACTGGTCTTTATTTTTCAGATTCTAAAACCCTAACCAAAGATTTATGTGATGAAGCTATTGGATACGTAAATGATGGTTTCAAGTCAATTAAAATGAAAGTTGGATTAAACATAGATCATGATGAAAAAAATGTTAAGGCGGTTAGAGATGCAATAGGTTTTGATATTGAGCTTATGATTGATGCCAATCACGCATATTCATATGATGAGGCTTTAAAACTATCAAAACGATTGGAAAACATGGAAATCAAATGGTTTGAAGAGCCGCTGTCTCCTGAATTCTATGATCAATATTCAGATTTCAAGGCGAAGTCTCAAATACCAGTGGCAGCTGGAGAATGTGAATATTTGAGATATGGTTTTCAGAAGCTTTTGGACAAAAACTGTATTGATTTTTTGCAAATGGATATTTGTTCCTGTGGCGGTTTGACTGAGGCAAAACGAATAACGTCACTTTCATCTACCAAAGGTGTGAAAGTAATTCCTCACACATGGGGTTCAGGAATTGCATTTTTTGCAGCAATTAATTTTATATCAAATCTTGAACCCATTCCTGGAAGACTCTATCAAGACGATGCTTACATTGAATACGATAGAACCGAAAATAAAATTCGAGAAAATATCATAAAAAATAATATCTTGATGAAAGATGGATATATAAAGACTAATACACTTCCTGGTTTAGGAATTGATGTTGATGAGAATTATTTAAATGAAATTAAAATTTAAAGATGAATTTTGGACAACTTAAAATGTATATTGACGGAGAATTAGTTTCCTCTGTAAATAATGTAACAAAAGAAATTTACAGTCCTTTAAATGATGAGAGGATTGCTACACTTTCATGGGCAAATAGTTTGGATTCTGAACGAGCTTTGAAATCAGCAGAGCAAGGATTTGATACTTGGTCAAAAACACCCGTTAAGAAAAGAAAAGAGTGGATGCTCTTATTGAAAGATAAAATTTTAGAAAAAGAAGAAATTTTAAGAAAATCAATTTCTTATGAAATGGGAAAACCGTATGGTGCTACCGCTGAAGATATAGAGTCAATCACTAACAGTTTAAAATATTACTCAGATATTGTTGAAGATTATCAAAAGGATAAAGAAATTATTGATCCTGATGGAACCCACAACCATCATTTAGTTTCAAAGCCAATTGGGGTTGTAGTTGCATATTTGGCATGGAATTTCCCATTGCTTAACGCAGGATTTAAGTTAGGCCCAGCTCTAGCATCTGGATGTAGTATTATTTTAAAGCCATCAGAGTTATCTCCAATATCGTTATACATTATTGGTGAAATCCTTCATGAAATTAACTTTCCAAAAGGAGTTGTGAATATTTTATGTGGAGAGCCTGCAGAGGTTGCTACAACATTATCTAAGAGTACTTTACCGAAATTAATCACAATGATAGGGTCAACAGAAACTGCTAAAAGAGTTATTTCAGATTCATCTACGTCTATAAAAAAATATAGTATGGAACTTGGTGGAAATGCACCATTTATTGTTTTTGATGATGCAGATATTGAACTTGCATCAAATATTGGTGCTGCTATAAAATTTGGAAATTGTGGTCAAATATGCGTTGCAGCTAATCGATTTTTTGTTCACGAGAAAGTTTTTGATGAATTTATGGATAAAATGATTTCTAAAGCGAAGCAATTGAAAATAGGTTTCAATAAAGAACTCGATTTTGAAATTGGTCCAATGATCACAAACAAATCCAAAGAAAGAGTTTTGGGTTTAATTAAAAAGACAATTGAGAACGGTGGAAAACTTCAGTATGGTGGAAAATCACCCGAGGACTTAAGTCAAGGTAATTGGATTCAACCAACAGTAATTAGCGGGGTAACTGATAAAATGAACATTTTTCATGAAGAGATTTTTGGTCCTGTTGCTTCACTAATTTCTTTTAAAACAGAGGATGAGGTTATTAAGTCGGCGAATAACACTAAATATGGTTTAGCATCATACTTATTTACGAATAATAAAAAAAGAATTAATCGTTTTATCAATGAACTTGATTTTGGAGAAGTTCAAATAAATGGTATTAAGTATGATATTTATCTTCCACATGGTGGAATTAAGGAAAGTGGAGTTGGTCATGATTGCTCTGAGCTTGCACTTGATGATTACTTAATTAAAAAACGTATAACAATAACAAAACAATAATTATGGAACTATTTTTACCTTTTTTACTTTTAATTTTTGCCAGTTTCTTTCAGGGAACTTTTGGTTTAGGAATGAAATACATGAATCCAATGTCATGGGAGTCTTGGTGGGTTATTCATGTTTTAGTTGCAATGATATTATTTCCAATGATATGGGCATACATTGCAATTCCTGATTTATTCGAAATTATATCGAGTTCTCCACGTGATGCAATTTTTTGGGCGATGGCACTAGGTTTTGCTTGGGGAGTAGGTGGTATTATGTTTGGGGTAAGTGTTCCATACATAGGTCTGTCATTAACGATGGGTATTGTAATGGGTCTTGCTGGATCAGCAGGTAGTCTTATTCCATTATTCCAAATTGAAAATGCTACCTCTCAACCATCATTCCCTTATATAATAGCCGGTTTAGTCATTTCATTAATTGGAGTTGCAATAACAGCGAAGGCAGGAATAGACAGAGATAAATTGATTGAAACCTCAAATAAGTCTAAAAATATAACTAAAGGAATTTTAATTGCTGTTACATGTGGTTTATTATCATCTTTACTTAATGTTGGATTTGCAAATGCCGCACCAGTAGCACAAACAGCAATCGAATTTGGCGTCATTCCAAGAAATTCTAGCTTGGCCGCATGGGTAGTGGTGCTTTGGGGAGCTTTTTTGATGAACTTCGGATACTCTGTCTTTTTGCTATTTAGAAATAATTCTTGGAATACCTTCAGTATAAATAAATCACTAAATGCGTATAAATGGGCAATAATTGCAGGCTTTTGTTGGTTTGCGGCACTTGGCGTTTATGGGCAGGGAGCAGCTCTGTTGGGTGAAATTGGACCAGTCATTGGTTGGCCAATTCTTCTTGGCTTATCTTTAATAATTAGTAATTTTTGGGCTTACAGGGCTGGAGAATGGAAAAATGCCAAAGGACCGTTTAATAAGCTCCTTGCTGGACTTGTTGTTTTAATAATATCTGCAATAGTTCTTGGACTTGGAAATTCAGTGTAATGGATAAAATCCTTGCCTATGGGGAAATAATGTTAAGAATTTCATCTGATGATGAAACAATAGACAACAATTATACTATTGGTTATGGTGGATGTGAGGCGAATGCTCTCAGTTTTTTAGGTCAAAGGAAACACAATTGTGAATTCTTGTCTTCATTCCCTGACAATTTTGTAGGTAGAGATATAGAGTTATTTTTAAAATCATTCAACATAGATTGTAACCTTAATTTTGATGACAACAGATTAGGTGTTTATTACACCATTCCAGGAAAAAATAATAATCCCACTAAAATTTCCTATGATCGTACCAATAGCAGTTTTTCCCTGTACACTGTTCCAAGAGCTGTTCTTTCAAACTCTATTAAAAAAGCAAAATATCTTCTAATCTCAGGAATAACACCAGCCTTATCAAGTCAGTGTCAAGAAAATATATTAAAGATGGTAGAGTTGGCAAAAAGTAAAGATGTGAAAATTATTTATGATATAAACTACAGAAAAAATTTATGGTCTCTAAGTCAATGTAGAATATTTACACAAAAAATATTAAAGAGAGTCCTTAATATGTATCGTACTAAAGTCGGCGTCGATTTAGCAAAAAATATAATTCAGAAAGGATAATTTTATGCTCTAATCTAGTTGCTCATGCCCAACATCATTTTTGGAAAGTAAAAGGAAAGAAAAGTTCATGTGCATTAGCTTTGTTTCTTGCAAATGATTTAATTGAAAATACAAATAATTATTTCAACCAACCTCTTATTCCTATATATGCTGTTCCAACAACGGCTGGTACAGGTTCTGAAGTAACTTCATTCGCTACAATTTGGGATCATGTTAATCAAAAGAAAAAGTTTATTGATTACAGAAATATTAATTTATTTGAGTACTTATCAGATGGTAATTTCATGATTCCTGTACCAATGATGAATATCCTAAATGGTGGTGCTCATGCTGATAATTTAATTGATATTCAAGAGTTTATGATTGTTCCAAACTCGGCAAAGTCGTTTTCTCATGCATTGAGGATTGGTGTTGAAATATTTCACTCTTTGAAAGAAATATTGAAAATCAAGAATTTATCAACTAATGTGGGAGACGAGGGAGGATTTGCACCTAACCTTAGTTCTAATGAAGAAGCGATTGAAATAGTCATAAAGTCAATTAAAAATGCTGGATATAAACCAGGTTCAGACGTTTCATTGGCATT
>ENA-OSEY01001391-OSEY01001391.1-marine-metagenome-genome-assembly--contig:-NODE-1391-length-16691-cov-3.598832_pt1 | contig 16691 bp, 13 predicted proteins | sample MGYA00248465_ERZ534230 | MGnify/ENA primary metagenome ERZ534230 (study PRJEB26409, sample SAMN06344110) | marine metagenome | isolation source: Sea water from surface | place: Atlantic Ocean:Southern...
CCCGTAATATTTTTTGCAGCGTCTGAGCATAGGAATAAATAGGCACCTATCATGTCATCGGGCTCCATCAATCCTGGTACCGCCTGCGCAGCGGTGATCTCGGCAAGAAGCTCGTCTTCCCCGCGACCGCTTATACGGGCCATATGCCCAAGGGATTGCATGGCCGCGTCCGTCCGCACCCATCCAGGGCAAACAGCGTTGACGTTTATCCCTTTTGGCCCAAGCTCCTGAGCGAGCGCGCGCATGAAACCGATATTTGCGTGTTTTGAAGCGCAATAGGCAGACATCTCCGGCACCGCAGTCTGGCCCCAGATACTCGACGTAATGACAATCTTTCCTCCCTTGTCCATATGGGGCAGGGCTTCACGGGTGATATGGAATCCTCCCATGATATTGGTGTCGATAATCCGGTGGAAGGTTTCGTCAACCACTTCATCCGCTTGCAGAATTGGTGTAGGACGCTCAAGCCCAGCATTGTTGATCAGAACGTCAATATGACCGAATTCCTTCATGACAGCACCAACGCGCGCGCGATCTGTTATGTCGCAGACATGTCCATAGACGGTGGCACCAGTCTCCCGACCCAGCGTTTTGGCGGCGGTTATCACAGTGTCGTTCGTGGCAAGGATATGGAGGTCGGCTCCTGCCTGAGCGAAACCTCGTGCGACACCAAAGCCGATGCCTCTTGAGGCTCCGGTAACTAATACCGTCTTGCCAGAGAAATCGAAGTGTATGCTAGTCATTGCCCTACGACCTCATGCCAAACGGTGGTGGCTTTGCGCCCGCATCAGTCGCATAATATGACGCTTGGCCTCGGCATATCCGTCCAGAGACAGAGCGTCCTCTTTTTGAACGATGCGTTGTCCGGTCTTGAAAGTGGGCCTGTCATCTTCCAGAACGGTGCCGGGATGCGCAGACAGGAAAATGATGTGGTCACCAAGAAATAGGGCTTCCTCAATGTCATGTGTCACCATAACGACGGTCGTCCTAGTTGAGTCCATTATCGAAATCATCAGTTCTTGCATGGACCAGCGCGTTTCTGCGTCTAACGCGCCAAATGGCTCATCCATCAGCAAAACATCCGGCCCCACTGCAATTGCGCGAGCAATGCATAAGCGCTGTTGCTGACCACCTGAGAGGCCGGTTGCCTGATCATTTAATCGGTCAGAAACTTCTTTCCACAAGCCAGCTTTTTTCAGACTATCCTCAACAATGAAATCCATCTCCTGGCGATTGGTGGCCAAGCCATGAATACGCGGCCCATAGGCAACGTTTTCATATACGGTTTTCGGGAAGGGGTTGGGTTTCTGAAACACCATGCCCACCCGGGCGCGCAACAAAACAGGATCAATTTTTGGGCTGTTTAGGTCAACCTCATCCATAATGATCTGGCCTTCAACCCGGCAACTCGGAATGACGTCATTCATTCGATTAAAACAACGTAAAAACGTAGATTTGCCGCAACCTGAAGGCCCAATGAGAGACGTGACAGACTTATCATTAATATCCAATGAAACGCCAAAAAGCGCCTGCTTTTCAGCATAAAAAACATTTACGTTCTGAGCTTTTATTTTGCTTTCCGAGATCGTTTCGATAGATGCATCCATCTCACTTACCACTTCTTTTCAAATTTACGGCGCAACAAAACAGCGGTCAAATTCATCGAAATCAAGAACAACAAAAGCACCATGATAGCTAACGAAGAACGCTCGTAAAAAGCGCGCTCAGCGCTATCAGACCAAATGAAAATCTGCACAGGCAAAGCTGTTGCTGGGTCGGTAAAACTAGATGGCACGTCCACAATGAATGCCACCATACCGATCATGATCAACGGCGCGGTCTCACCAAGCGCCTGCGCAATTCCGATGATCGTGCCAGTGAGAATGCCGGGCGCTGCCAGTGGTAGAACGTGATCCAGCGCGGTTTGCATTGGAGAGGCGCCAAGTCCTAAAGCCGCATCGCGTATTGAAGTTGGCACCGCCCGAATTGATGCCCGTGTTGCAATAATTATGGTCGGCAGTGTCATTAGCGCCAACACCATCCCACCAACAAGGGGCGCAGATCGTGGCATGCCAAAAAACCCCAAAAACACCGCAAGGCCTAAAAGGCCAAATACAATTGATGGCACAGCGGCCAAATTATTGACATTCACCTCAATAAAATCAGTTAACCGTCCGGGCGGAGCAAAGTATTCCAGATAAACGGCCGCCATTACAGCTAGTGGCAATGCAAGAACGACCGTAACGATGAGAGCCAGCGCAGATCCAACGATGGCACCAAGCACCCCAGCGCTCTCTGGTTCACGCGAGTCAGCCATTGTGAAAAATGTCGAATTAAAAGCCAGCCTGACATTATCTTTCGCAACGATCTTATCAAACCAGACGAGCTGGTTATTTTTTATGCGCCGCTTTTTTTCGTCAATAGTGCGATCCAAACGCCCCTTCATCAACATATCCACATCGTCAGATGCTTTGACCCAGTAGGTCACCGGACCATCTGGGATGACGCCGGCATTCTCAATTTGCAATCGCAAATCGTAGCCGGCATTAGCTGAGAGCAATTTACCAAGGCTACGCTTGTCTAGCATGTCGGTTACTTCTGGAAATTTTTCTCTAAAGCTGCGCTTGACCAAACCAGACCAGTTAAAATCGCGAGATTTCTCCAAACTAATTGTACCGGAATCATCCAAGATTTCACCAGCCGGAACATCAATAACGACAGCGATTTCGGTCTGTTGCAACGCCGTATATCCATTACTGATAATTGTGGTCAGCAAAATGCACAAAAACCCTATTGCAGTAACTATTCCAAATATACCATAAAGACGAAGACGCCATGATGCGGCGCGGCGCTTCTTCAAGCCCGCCGCAATATGTGCCATCCGCACATCTGTTGGCGCGTTATAAAGCCCAACTCTGCGCGACGTTGATGACATGCTGTTGTCGTGATTATTCATATCTCTGTCCCAATTTACGAGAAATGTGCAATGCCGCAATATTTAATAGCAAAGTCACAACGAACAGGGTGATCCCAAGAGCAAATGCCGACAGTGTCTTAACTGAGTCAAATTCGTTATCACCCGTCAGCAACATCACAATTTGCACAGTAACTGTGGTGACAGCCTCAAGCGGGTTGATCGTCAAGTTAGCAGCAACTCCTGCCGCCATCACAACGATCATCGTTTCTCCCACAGCACGGCTGATAGCCAACAGGAATGCGCCAACAAGGCCAGGAAAGGCAGCTGGCAACACCACCCGAATTATCGTCTCGGCATGAGTGCTGCCTAACCCAAGCGCTCCATCACGCAATGATTGGGGTACCGCGCTTATGACGTCATCGGACAAAGAGGAAATGAATGGAATTATCATGATACCCATTACTCCACCAGCAGCTAATGCGCTTTGAGACGACACATCCAGCCCAACAAGCAATCCGGCCTCACGAAAAAATGGCGCGGCGGTCAGTGCCGCAAAAAACCCATAGACAACTGTTGGAATTCCCGCCAACACCTCTAGCACAGGTTTGATAATATTGCGTACACGGAGCGGCGCAAATTCAGCGGTATATATTGCGGAAAACAACCCAATTGGCACCGCAACAAGCATCGCAATAACCGCCACTAGTAGAGTGCCCAGCATTACCGGCACCATACCAAATGACCCAGACGATCCGGCCACTGCCTCATCAGCTGCAGCCGTGCCCTCACGAAGTGATACCATTGGCGACCAATGAGTGCCAAAAAAGAAATCAATCATCGAAATTTCGCTAAAGAACCGAGATGCCTCAAACAACAATGAAGCCACAATGCCAATTGTTGTAAGAACCGCCAGAGTCGCCGCAGCAAAAAAACTACGCCGCAGAAAACCCTCGAGGGCAATCCGCGCTTTGAATTGGGGCGCAACTCGAATAAAGGCAAACAAAAAGCTGATCATCATAATGAACATCAGCGTTAGAACCCGCGCTAGAGCGACACGGTCCATTGACTCGTTTAACGCTTTTGCTTCTGCCGCCATGATGTCATCCGGTGCATCAATATAACCGGCAGCAATATTTCGCAGTTGTGCAAGTTTCAGATCCAAAAAACTGGCGGGCAGGTTTGGGTAGGCTCCAGCGAGGCGCGCTTCAGCCGCATTGAGCAATAAAGGATCAGCCGCAAAAGCCCAGATCAAAGCCAGCAGTAACGCCGGCACCAATGTCCACAGCGCAGCATAAACACCATAATATTTGACGAGCGAATGCGATTTGACTCCTTCACTGACAACACGCGACCTGATACGGCCAATGGCCAACCCATAGGCCGTAGCACCAAAGAAGAGCGTGATGATCAGCATCGCAACGTTACTTGTGACAAACGTCATAATCAGCCCTATAAAACGTTTTTTTATGCCTGCAAAAAGCGGTTACAGCCTCACGACCAACGTGTCAACACATCAAACATCTGCGGGTCACCAAGCTAAAAAATGCAAAAGTAAACCAGACAACACGGCATGCAAATGAAAAAGCAGGTGCCGAATTTGTCCAGCACCTGCATAATTACCGAGTAATTCTTTAGAGGCTATTTTTGGCGGCTATTTGCTTAGCAAAATCATCCTCAGATAATGGCACAAGACCAGCTGGGAACAGATAACCGTCCAAACCCATGGCTTTTTCAGAAACAAATTCATTTATGAATTCTCTAATGCCTGGGATGACGCCCACATGCTGTTTTTTTACATAAAAGAATAGTGGACGAGCGCCCGGGTATTTATAAGACGCAATATTTTCAAAGTTCAACTCAACGCCATCAAGAATAGCTGCTTGAACCTTATCACGATTCTGATCGAAGAATGAGTAGCCGAAAATTCCAAACATGTTTTTATCAGCTACCAACTTTTCAATAATCAGCGCATCGTTTTCACCAACTTCAATAGCACGACCATCTTCACGGAGTTTTTTGTAACCGTTGCCTTCAAGACCTAGTTTTTTCCAACCAGCTTTCATGAACAACGAACCCATCGCGTCGCGTGTGCCAGAGGTTGGTGGCGGCACCATGACTTGAAGGGGTTGGGCTGGCAAACCAATAACCGCTGAGCCAGTGGCTTTCGCAACATAAGCATCGACATCAGCCCAAGTGTTTAGGCCGTTTACTTTAAAGCTTTCACCAGAAGTACCTTGATTTGGTAATTCAGCCGCAAGTGCTGCAGCGATGTGCGCAATTGAAATATTAAACTTCTGTCCAGCCAAGCTGTTAGACACCGCCACACCATCATTGCCAACTATAAACTCTTGGAATTCCACGCCTGCATCTCGACACAGTTTCGCTTCACTGCTTTTAATCGCACGCGAAGCATTTGTGATATCAGGATGCTCAACACCTATTCCTTTACAAAATAGCTTCATGCCACCGCCTGTACCAGTTGACTCAATCACTGGTGTTTTAAAACCGCTTGATTGACCGAATTTTTCGGCAGCGATGGTTGCAAATGGATAAACTGTTGATGATCCAACAATTGAGATTTGATCGCGGGCTTGCGCGACGCCGGTTACCAAAATGCCAGCAACAACGCTGGCAACGACGACAGAAAAACGCATTGATACCTCCTGATTGAGCAACGGTATTCGGCTTTATCCGAACAAGCCCAGCATAGATTTCAAACATTTCAAAATATTTACAGAAATATTACAGTTATGTGACAATTTAGAGCGCTTTTTTATCTGATAAGATCAGTTATCTGTGACTCATTCATGAATGAATCAGCGGCACAATTACCGAAAATTTTGTGGTATCGTTTAACTTGCTGGTCACACCTAAAGTCCCGCGATGCCGATTTACGATATGTTTGACAATAGCAAGCCCAAGCCCAGTGCCCCCAATCTGCCGCGACCGCGCTTTATCAACCCGATAAAATCGTTCAGTTAATCGAGTTAGGTGGCGTTGTTCAATGCCTTCACCATGATTATTCACGTCAATTTGCAGGCGGTCTGAGTTGACCTCAACGACGCTGATCTCTATCTCGGTATTTTCATATCCATATTTGATGGCGTTTTCGACAATATTGACAAACACTTCAGTCATTTCATCAAAACTGCCAAGCATAACCGGGACACGCTTTTGATCAGTGCGTTGGTCAGATAACGTAATCGTCATGCCGCGCTGTGACGCGCGACCGGCCAAGCTATCACGAACCATCGATATCACATCAATTAATTTCACCTGATTGTCCGGCACGATATGTTCGTCAACCTCAACACGCGATAGAGATAACAAATCGTCAATGAGTCGCGACATGCGCTTAGCTTCTTCATCCATGATGCCTAGAAATCGCTTCCGCATGGCCTCATCAGGCACATCACCATCGAGCATGGTCTCGATAAACCCAGCAAGACTTGTTAAAGGTGAGCGTAATTCATGACTGACATTGGCGACAAAATCTCGTCGCACAGTCTCCAGATTTTTTTGTCGTGTCAGATCGAGAAATAACAACGCAATAGGCCCGTCACCAAGCCGTTTTATCCTTAATATAAATTCACGTTGTATTTCATCGTCTTTCGGGCGGAAGGGAACATCCACTTCACCAGGCTTTTTTATGGCTTTGTGAAATACCGACTCAAAATTCTCTCCCTCAATCACACCAAAAATTGATTTGGAAACAATATCAACACCAAAAAGTTGAACCGCTTCATGATTTGCTGAGAGGACTACGCCATCACTGTTTGTTAACAATAACCCCTCATTAAGCATGGCAGCCATTTGGCTAATGGCTGTGATTTCTGAGTCTAGTGGTGTGGCATTTTTTTCTGTCATAAGATCAATTGAGAAACACTTTTGGCTGACGATGGGCGCTGTGAGCCAACATTTTAAATCGATTGGCGCACGCTCCATCAAATAACGACTGTGCGGATTTTTTTACATGCACGGACAGAAACTTATCATCAAGTTCAAAGCGAATGTCACGCAGCGAGCCTGTTGTTCCAGCCGCAAAAATCAATGCAAATCGTAATGCCAGGCCTATAGTAACAGCCTCAGCCCGACTCCTGGTGCCAAGCAAGCTATCCAGCTCTTCAGGACGCGGCTTGTTCTGTTTGGTGCCAACATACCGATGGTATAGAGCAACACCCAACCAAACCCGCTCTTTGTGTGTCATACAATTTACTGGCAAACCTAAAATCCGTCGTGCCGCCAAATCACCACGCATATCGCTGTGTTCATGCCAACACATATCAGCGAGATTGCATGCTACCTCAATCAATCTTGAAAAAGCTGTTGTCGGATTGATCTTCGCCAACGGCTGCAACAGAAACTTCAGCGCATGTGACAAACCGGAAAACCGTCCACTGGCCTCAGCAATTTCTTGACTAATTACCATTAGAAAATCTGCGCGCTGGGCATCATTCAATTCATTCACTGCAATGACGCCATCCCGAATGCTCGTCCCACTTACAACAAGCTGGCGCACGCCTGACACCTTAACAAGCGCGCGCACAATTTTTGCAGCGGCCGGCATGCTATGTTGACGTGATACAGGCACTCCATCAAAATTTGGTATTGGCTTGGTGAAATCGTCACACAGTCCACGAACAAAATCAGCCTTTATTTTAGTGCCGTGCAACACGGGCAGAGGGTAAGATGCCCGATCGAAAAACGCGGTGCCAAACGCACGAAAACTGCCGCCGACACCGAATAATCGTTTAGCTTGCCGCTCAGCTATCCAGCCAGCACTCGAGAGCGCCTTGGTGATTTCACTCTCGTTCACATCTGATAAGTGCCCAAAATTAAAGCTAGTGCCATGCCTTATTACACCCTTTTTCAAAGAAACGATTTCGATGCTACCACCACCAAGATCAGCCACTAGACCATCTGCATCTGGGATGTTTAACGTGAGGCCTCGTGCGACATAGTTTGCCTCATCTTCTTGTGTTAAAATATCGACTGCCATACCCAGTATTTCTTCTGCTGGTATATAAAATGCCTCACCATTTTTCGCTCGCCTGACCGCGGCGGTTGCGACTGGGTAACACACAGACACGTCCATCGCGCGAATGATTGCAGCAAAGCGAGTGATAGTAACCAACGTTGCGTCGATCCTGTCCTGCTTCAAATCACCAGTTTCATCAAGCTGCGCACCGAGCTGGCAATTTGACCGTTCATCAAAAAGAGGAGTCGGGTACCGTCCATTTTTTTCGTATACGACCAAGCGAACGGAGTTAGACCCGATATCTATAACAGCTACCCGAGTGCCAACATTAGGCCGCAAACCATAATATTCAGGTGTTGATTTAACACTCACAGGAAGCACCCTAATAAAGCAGTAATTAGCCGCAAGACTTAAACATCTTCCATTAAACTTGTTCAACTGATTTTTATGTTAAAACGGTTTATCTTTTCGCTTGGTTCCCTTTATGTAGCATTAAATTTCGTTGTGCTAGGAGCGCAGCCACTTGATTTGGAGTACGGCACTCCTGATATGATAAGTTGGACGTGTCTCTCTGCGTGTTAGCGAAATTTTAGTCAAAACGCGTCAACCGTTAGTTAGTGAAATGGCAAGAAGCAAAGACGAAAAACCCGGACTTAGCGATGATTTTCATCAAGTCATTGATGACATCGCGGAATTGGAATTTGAAGACATACCAATTCCCAAATCAATCAAGGCTACTTACCAAGAGAGGCACCGCAACGACTTAAATGCGAAGGACTACTATGCTAATCTTCTCGATCTACAAAAAGAACTCATAAAACTCCACAATTGGGTGGAGCAATCTGGCGCAAAAGTTTTAATTATTTGTGAGGGCCGCGATGGAGCAGGTAAAGGCGGTGTCATTAAAAGGATCGCGCAAAGACTTGATCCAAGAGTGGCACGTGTTGTTGCATTGCCGAAGCCATCAGAGAGAGAAAGCACCCAATGGTATTTTCAAAGATACGTTCCGCATTTACCTGCAGGAGGTGAGATCGTTCTTTTTGATCGATCCTGGTACAACAGAGCTGGGGTGGAACGGGTCATGGGTTTTGCAACAGAAAAGGAAGTTGAAGAATTTTTTCGAGATGTTGTTGAATTTGAGAGAATGCTCGTTCGCTCTGGAATCATACTCCTGAAATACTGGTTTTCAATCTCAGATGAAGAGCAACAGTTTCGTTTTCAGATGAGGATCGAAGATCCCTTGAAACAATGGAAATTGTCGTCCATCGACCTCGAGAGCCGGGTACGTTGGGAGCAGTACACAAAAGCAAAAGAGGAAATGTTTGAGAGAACGTCAATTGACGAAGCTCCGTGGTACATTGTTGAAGGTAACGATAAGCGCCGTGAGAGACTAAATTGCATATCGCATATATTATCGAAAGTGCCTTTTTCGGAAACACCCCATGAGGATGTCGAATTGCCCGAAAGATTTTTTAACAAGGATTATGAAAGACAAACCATGCCAAAAGAACTTTATGTGCCCAAGCGATTTTAGAGCAATGCATGGCAAAGCTAACCTATTATTTTACCAATCCTATGTGATAACTGCGCAGATCTTGCAGCATGGCCAGCGCCCTTCAAACCCGCAAATGGGTCGATAGCCAAGTAAATAGGTAAATTAGAGAGAAAAGCGCTTCGACGTCCGTGATCACCTAACCGCTCATAAAATCCACTTTGATCAAGCAAGCCACGTAACCTTGGCGTAATTCCCCCCGCAATAACGATCCCAGCGCCTGCACCAAAACTTAATGCGGCATTTGCAATCACAGTTGCAAAGCTTTTAAACATCAAGTTAACCGCTTTAAGACATTTGTTATCACCAGCTAGGGCTCCATCTCCAATTTCTGGTGCAGCTAATCTGGCACCATTTTGTATCTTATATATTGCCTCAAGTCCCGGGCCACTCACCACCCTCTCCGCAGACACATGGCCAAATTCAGCCGCTAATACTGCCAAGATATTTCTCTCAGCCTCATCACGTGGGGCAAAGCTTACATGCCCTCCCTCTCCCTCAATTACCATTGGGCCCGAGCTTGATGGCAGAAGCCCAGCGACCCCCAATCCAGTGCCAGGGCCGGTTACCAACAGTGGTGAACCAGCAGCCTGCACACCCTTTCGAAGCAGAATATGAAGTTTCGGGTTTATAATTGGCTTTGGGCTCAGCAAGGCCGAGTTAGAAAACGCCTGCGCTGTAAAGTCATTTATAAGGAGATATTCATTTGCTCCTAACTCTTGCGCTAGCTCTCTTGCGTTAAAAATCCATGGATTATTGGTAATATCGACTTCTAGCCCAGATATTTCAGCAGCTACCGCTAGGACAACACTATCAACTTTCAATTGATTTTGATCACAGTATTGCCTCAAAGCGTCAACAGGTTTGGCAAAATCACGACAGGCATATGTTACCGCATCTCTGATATCCTCAGCCTTTTTTGACTGCCAGCCAATCCGGATAGATGTGCCACCGATATCCGCCAAAATTTGACTCATGGCAGCCAACTCCTTACTTCCTTTAGCCATCCAAGACCGTCAGCAGTTCCATTTCGTGGGCGGTATTCAGCACCAATAAATCTATCGTAATTTACTTCTTCCAAAGCCAAAAACACCTCACGGTAGTCTAGCACTCCTGAGTCAGGTTCTCCCCGATCAGGTACGGCGGCTATTTGAATATGGCCTATATGATCAATATTGTCCCGAATAAGTCTTACAGTGTCACCTTGAGTGATTTGCACATGATAACAGTCAAACATCAGTTTTATGTTTTTACATTTTGTAGCTTCAATAGTTTCAACAGCATCTTCTACAAAAGCTAGGTGATAGCCCGTGACATCATTCCGATTTATCGGCTCGATCAATATTTCAATGTCATGCAATGAAGCTAGTTCCGAAGCATAGATAAGATTTTCTCTGAAACAATTCTCCGCAGCCTCTCCATTATCAGTTCGTCCAGCCATCACATGCACGGCATGACCGTCTACTTCTTGTGCATATTTGACCGCTTCTTTTATATAAATTCGAGCCTGGACCTCTCGTCCAGGTATTGCTGTAATTCCAAAATCATCAGCTTTAGGATTTCCACGCCTCGTATTTAGGGTTACCATCGGCAGACCAACGTCTTTTAATGCTTTGCTGACAGATTTCGATGGAACATCAAACGGCCAGTGACACTCAATCGCATCAAACCCACTAGAGGCAGCAACTTTAATGGCATCTGTTAGCGCCAAGTCTGTCCAAAGAAAGCCTAGATTGGCAGAAAAACGTAGCATGATAACTCCAGCGATTGGCGCATGTTGCCGTCAAAAATTGTAAAAGGCAACAAAGTCTCATTTGAACAAGAACTAGCACTTTCAGAACCTTGGAAGCACTTTCATGAGTGACCGTTTCTGGTTTATAAGAGATTGCGGACAAGTTACTCCGTCCAAATTAAATTTAGGGGACAGCCATATGAAGCGCACTGGCCAGCAAATAATCCAAGAGCTGCATAACCGGCGCGAACAAGCGCGTCTTGGCGGTGGAAAAGCACGCATAGACCGCCAACATGAAGCCGGCAAACTGACCGCAAGAGAGCGTCTTGATGTTTTGCTAGACCCGGGCAGTTTTGAAGAAACAGATATGTTTGTTGTCCACCGCAGCCGTGATTTTGGCATGGATGGCAATACCATTGCCGGTGATGGGGTTGTAACTGGGTCAGGTCGGATTAATGGACAGCTTGTCTATGTATATTCTCAAGATTTCACTGTTTTTGGTGGATCTCTTTCAGCCACCCATGCCAATAAAATTGTAAAAATCCTAAAGCTGGCGATGCAAAATGGAGCGCCTGTAATTGGACTCAATGATAGTGGCGGGGCGCGCATTCAAGAAGGCGTCGACTCGCTTGGTGGTTACGCTGATGTATTTTTGCAGAATGTTATGGCCTCAGGTGTTGTCCCACAAATTTCAGTGATCATGGGGCCTTGTGCGGGTGGAGCTGTTTACTCACCAGCGATGACTGATTTCACATTTATGGTCCGCGGCACCAGCTATATGTTTGTAACCGGACCAGATGTTGTTAAAACCGTGACCAGCGAGGATGTTACCGCCGAGGAGTTAGGCGGGGCAGACACCCATACAAAATTATCCTCTGTCGCTGATGGTGCATTTGACAATGACCTTCAAGCGCTCCATGAAATTCGTCAACTGGTTGGATTTCTACCCGCCAATAACCAAGAAAAGGCTCCCTTCAAATCTCCAATTGATGACCCAAAACGCACTGTGCCAGCCCTAGACAGCCTGATCCCCGCCAATCCCAATTTACCCTATGACATGAAAGAACTTGTCATCAGTATTGCTGACGAGGGCCAGTTTTTTGAGCTGCAGCAAGATTTTGCCAAAAACATTCTCACGGGCTTTGTACGCATGAATGGCGCAACAGTTGGTGTGGTTGCCAATCAACCAATGGTCCTAGCGGGGTGCCTTGATATAGACTCAAGCCGAAAGGCCGCCCGCTTTGTGAGATTCTGTGACGCGTTCAACATTCCCATTATGACTCTAGTAGATGTGCCAGGATTTATGCCAGGCACAACGCAGGAATATGGAGGCATCATCAAACATGGCGCCAAATTACTGTTTGCCTATGCTGAAGCAACTGTGCCCAAGGTTACACTGATCACAAGAAAGGCCTATGGAGGTGCTTATGATGTAATGAGTTCCAAACATTTGCGTGGCGATGCCAATTTTGCGTGGCCAACAGCAGAAATCGCAGTAATGGGTGCAAAAGGTGCGGTCGAAATTCTCTATCGTTCGGAACTTGGAGACGAAGACAAAATCGCTGCACGTACAGCTGACTACGAAGATCGATTTGCTAACCCATTTATCGCCGCAGAGCGTGGATTTATCGATGATGTGATTGTACCTAGCAACAGCCGGTTTCGACTTATCCAAGCTTTAGAAAAATTGAGAAAAAAACAACTAAAAAACCCAAAAAAGAAATTTGGAAATATTCCGCTTTAAAAATATAAAAATGCACCGAAATTTCACTCAGTCGATGAAATCAAATGTCTAAAATTTGTGAAACTTAACGGCCACTATTTGATTGGATAAAAATTTCTTGCTCCTTGGTCTCAATCGCGCCAGGCCGTGATTTCCTAACTAATTCAATCGATTTTTCCGCCGAGAAACCCAGGTGGCGCAGCAGAAGGGCTGCGATTGTGCCTGATCGTCCAAGCCCCCCTTTACAATGTATTGCTATTTTTTTCCCAGACCGCAAATTTTCCAATAAATGTGATTGGGTCTCAAAAAAACGTTCTCTAAATATTTCATCCGGCGCAGTCATGTCTTTGAGCGGGTGAAAGAACCAACTGAAATTTCGTTTGCCAATTTTTTCCTCAAACTTTGGGTAGGAAATAAACTGATCAAACTCGTGCACTTCGACCAGTGAGACCAAAGACCTATAGCGATTTGAGTCGAGAAAATCAAAAAACTCTTCCATTAAATCAATGGAAAAAACGTTAGTGTGCTCACGCCCTGGAAAAGCTGACAAACAAATTTCAGAGCCAAAATTTTCGAGTCTGACTAGATTAAAATTCATCCAAAATTAACTCAATTTTAAATGTTTCGCCAAGCCTGGGTTCTTTTTAGTAGGAGTGTAGAAACCAGTGTATGGAGACCTCTAACAACAAATGAAATGTAAACTATTAGCATTGCCATCGCCGCCGCACCTGCCACGTCACCTTGCTCATCCAAATGAATCGCAGAAACCGACGCTAAAGTCGTGTCATAAGAGTAAAGAAAAATCACACCTGAAACCGTAGTCATGGCATTACAGAACAAATAGATAAAAATATCAAAGACAGTAGGCAAACAGACCGGCAACGTAATCTTAAAAAACATTTTGTATATCGGAACTTTTAATGAAAGCGAGACAGACTCAAATTCTTGATCCAGTTTCTTGACCGCTGTAATGGCAGATAAATGAGACACAGTATAAAAATGCACAACGGTGTTGATTACAAGAATCGCCATAGTCGCATATATAAAATTTAGTGGATTGTCCTTCGCATTAAAGAAAAAGATATATGCAAGACCAAGTACGATCCCAGGAATTGCCATCGGCATTAGTGCTACCATCTGCAAAATCTCACGCAGACTTTTGTCTGCACGCATTTTCTCAACTAAATAACTCCCAACAAAAATCAAAATAGTACCAAAAAACGCAGCATAAAGTGACATGCGCACGGAATTGTAGAATGAGTCCCAACCGAGGCCTGCAACCTCAAAATTATAATGTTTTAACGTCAAAGATAGATTGTACGGCCAAAACTTCACCAAGGCTCCAAATTGTGCCATGCCAAGAATTGCTAAAACTAAAAGTGTTATGAACATACAATAAGCTAAAGACAAATTGTCCCTTACCTTGTGGGGTTTGGGGACATAAACAACTGCTCTCGAGGTCAATTGAGCTGCTTGACGTTTTCGTGAGTATTGATCAAGTGCAAACGCAAGTAAGGCTGGAATTAGAAGAACGATTGAAATAACCGCACCCATCTGAAAATTTTGCATACCCACAACTTCACGATAAATATCAGTGGCAAGGACGTTGTAATTGCCGCCGATCACTTTAGGAACACCAAAATCTGTGAAAACAAGAATGAAAACTACGAATGTAGTGCTTATAATTCCGTATTTTGCCCCGGGCAAAGTGACGTTTAAAAATGTTCTAAACTTTCCTGCTTTTAGAGCTTCAGAAGCCTCATACAAGCGAGCGTCAGACAACGACAATGAGGTTGAAAGAATCATAAGTGCGTGAGGAAAAGTCCAATAGACTGACGCCATTATGATGCCAATTGGACCGTATATGGAATTACCGAAAAGGAATGCTTTCAGTAGACCCTGATTTCCAAACCAGTACACGAGTGCGATTGCCGCCAGAATTGATGGGCTTAGCAACGGGATCAGCGCTACGACACGGAAAAATCCCTTGAACGGAATGCAAGTGCATTGCAGAGCAAATGCGTACAAAAATCCCAAGCAAACAACTATGATAGTTGACATCGCGGCCACAAAAAGACTGTGGAAAAACGACTTGAATAAGGTGGGCTCATTTAAATATGCAACAAAATTTGATAGCCCAACAAAAGCACCATCCGCGTTTTGCATGCTTTTTGACATCAACGCAAACAGTGGAAAAATCATGAAACATAAGAATAAAATCAAATAAGCAACGACAAGGATCCGGCCTACATTATCTGATTTATCTCTCGCAGAGCGTGTCAAGGCATAGTCGGACATCATGCGGCTTCATGTTTGTAGATATTCAAAAGTTTTGAAGATAAGGTAAAATTAATCTTAGCGTTTAGGGAAACACTGGTGTCAAAATTTTCGGTCATTGGCGTATCAGCCAACAAGTAGTTGTTTGAAGATAACGAGGTCTTGATGTGCAGTCTTACAAACGATCCAAGGAATTCCATATCGACAACCTTACCTTCAAAAGAGTTTTTTGTTGCCTTAGACAAAATCTCTATCGCCTCTGGTCGAGCGGCAACGCAAATTTTGTCCCCTTCTGAAAAATCTTTGCACTGCACATTAATACGTTTTCCGCCAATATTGATGCGATTTGGCCCGACAACTTGAGCATCGAGAAAATTGGTCATACCGATAAAGTTAGCGACAAAAGCGTTTGCCGGATTAATGTAAATATCTCTCGGCGTTCCCGACTGCATCATTACGCCATCATTCATTACGAAAATACGATCTGCAATAGAAAGAGCCTCTTCTTGGTCATGGGTTACCATTATTGTAGTTAGGCCGAGTCGGCGATGAAACTTTTTTAGCTCCTGTCTAAGATGGATCCTTACTTTTGCGTCCAAAGCAGAGAGAGGCTCATCAAGCAACAGCAAGTTTGGAGAGGTTGCGATTGCTCTAGCTAAAGCGATGCGTTGTTGCTCACCACCTGATAATTGGCTTGGAAACTTGGCTGTATGCTCAGAAAGGCCAATTAGAGAAAGAAGCTCATTTACCCGATCAGCAACGTCCTTTTTTTGCCAACTGAGATTCTGCAAACCGTAAGCGATGTTGTCAAAACAAGATAGATTTGGAAAAAGCGCATAAGACTGAAACACAATACCAAAATCACGTTGAGATGTTGGAAGTTGTGAAATTAGCTCTCCGTTTTGATAAATTGTACCTTGCGATTGTAACTCAAGGCCGGCGATACAGCGCAGCAGCGTCGTTTTTCCACAGCCTGACGGCCCAAGAAAACAAACAAATTCTCCTTCATCAATTTTAATAGAGATATCATCCAAAGCTCTGAATGAGCCAAAGTCTTTTGTTAAATTTTCTATTACAAGATATTTTGATTTCAAATCTATCTCCAATTCAATCTAACTAAAAAACTAAAACTTTGACTGTAATATCCAAATCATAGCAAGGCCGTAATAAAATTTTAGCAAAATTGTAACAAATACTTAGTACTCATTTTGCATCACTATGATACGAAAAAGGCACTTGCTCATTATCCAAAATGCTAATGTATTTCGCGGAATTGTGATACGTTAAAAAAAAGGGAGAAACACATGCAACAAAATTTAAAAAGATTTTTGATCGGTGCGGCAATCGCAGCACTTAGCATTGGCTCAGCCAACGCTGGAGAACTTCTGGTCTATTCAAGCACTGATGCCGATAACTTAAAATATTACATGGACGAGTTTCAGAAAGATAATCCTGACATCAAAGTGAACGTTGTTCGAGAGTCCACGGGAACAATGGCTGCGAAAATGATGG
>ENA-OSEY01001392-OSEY01001392.1-marine-metagenome-genome-assembly--contig:-NODE-1392-length-16687-cov-4.965382_pt1 | contig 16687 bp, 18 predicted proteins | sample MGYA00248465_ERZ534230 | MGnify/ENA primary metagenome ERZ534230 (study PRJEB26409, sample SAMN06344110) | marine metagenome | isolation source: Sea water from surface | place: Atlantic Ocean:Southern...
GCTATAAGACCATTGAGAGACGGAGTTATTGCAGATTTTAATGTTACAGAAAAAATGCTGCAGCACTTCATAAAAAAGGTATCTAATAATTCTATTCTTTCTCCAAGTCCAAGAGTGCTTGTTTGTGTTCCTTCGAAGGCTACGCAAGTTGAAAAAAGGGCCATACGTGAATCGGCACTATCAGCTGGAGCGAGTGTAGTAAAGCTCATAGAAGAACCAATCGCAGCGGCATTAGGTGCAGGTGTAGCTATAGATAAACCCAGAGGTAGCATGGTTATAGATATTGGAGGTGGTACATCTGAAGTCGCAATTCTATCTCTGAATGGTATTGTTTATTCTGAATCTCTCAAAGTGGGTGGCGATAAATTTGATGAAGCCATACAAACTTATGTTAGAAGAAAGTTTGGTGTTGTTATAGGAGAATCTACTGCTGAATTAATTAAACTCCAAGTTGGTTGTGCAACTTTAAACTGCAAAAAAGAATTCGAACCGTACGAATTTAGAGGTAGAAATCTTGCTGAAGGAATACCAGAACTTGTTATTTTCCAAAAAGAGGATGGTTTCAAAGCATTAGAAAACCAAACATCAGCAATAGTAAGGTCTGTTAGAACTGCGCTTGAATTATCGCCCCCTGAACTAGCTGCTGATATTTCCCAAGATGGAATTGTGGTTACAGGTGGAGGAGCGTTACTCCATTGTCTTGATACTCTTATAGAGCAATCAACAGGGATTCCAGCGAGAATAGCTGAAGATCCATTAACCTGTGTGGCTAGAGGCGGCGGTATTGCTCTTGGCCTAATGGATAAAGATTTCGATTTATTTGCCGAAGAGTAATGGCTAAAAAAATTCTTCCATTTCAGAAGAAATTGAGTTTTGGATTTTTTTCACTTTTTTTTGCAGTTTTATTGATTTACGTATCATATAGCTTGGGACTAAATGAAAAATCACAGAGACTTTTAGTTAAATTTTTAAATGTTCCTCAACAATTTTTATCCAAAGTTTTAAATGAGTATCAAGAATTTGAGAATCAAAAAATAGTTCAACTTGAAGAAGAGATCTTAAACTTACAAAATCAAATCTATGAAAATGAACTCAAAATAAAATCATTAGAAAATTCACAACCAACCAACAATCTTGATTTTAATTTGAGAGGTGCACTAGATACCTACATTAGCTCATTCGATCAAATAAACTTTACGTGTTGCAATAAACATAGAGTTTATATTAATAATTCAAATAATTTAGAAGATGGTATTTACGCAATATCACAAGGCAACTTTGCTCTTGGTAAAACAAAGAATATTTCGAGGGGTGAAATAGAAGTTAGATTATTAAGTGATCCAGAGGAGTATATTTCTATAAAAAATATGACTGGGTTTTTTTGTATAGCTAAAGGAACAGGAAAAGGCAGGCTTATAAGTTGTTTAAATGAGTCAAAAGCAGCTAGTTATGAATTAGGAGATACTTTTTTTACTACTGGCTTTGATGGAATTTATCCTCCTGATTTAATTGTAGGCAAGATAGTAGATATTTCAGCTAGTCAATCAAATATATTTCAACAAAACCTACTAATAGAACTCTTTTTTGACCCATATCAATCAATTTACAAAAAGGTAAATGTCCATGAATGAAGCTATTAGGTATTTAAGTTTTATTTTCTTAATAATTTTTAATCAAATTTTGTTAGCAACAAATTTATGGGCTATATTCCCAGATGTATTTTTGGTACATGTGCTTTTTTTCACTACATTTGTAAAAAAAATTCCAAATATTTACTTGTTTGTATTTATGGGTTTCTTGATTGATCTTTTTTTTAGCGATATTTCAACTCCTTACACACTAACTTATTTATTAATCGGACTATATTTAAATTTTTCTAGTTTAAAATGGATCCAAAGATCACTTTTGGAACAAATAATTCTAATGATTGCAGTAAGTTTATTATTAAACATTCTTCTGTTTACCGTAAATAATTTTTCTGATGACATGAGTAAAAGGATCATCATAAATCCATTAATTAATTCAATTATTTGGGTTCTTGTTTTTATAAATCAAAGTAAAAAATGGTTAAAAAATATTTAATATGGCCAATTAGGTTGTTTCTATACCTTATAGCCATTTTTATTTTAGCCTTTTATAGTTTTTGTCTAGTCATTTCAACAAATTACGGGTCTCAGTTGATTACTAATTATTTATTCAAAGATAATTTTAAATATCGAGAAATATCAATAGAACCAAATTTACTTGGCATGCAGGTAGATATTGAAAATTTTCAATATATAGGTGCAGCTGATTTTTCAGGAGAGGAAATAAAATTACAAATTGATTTTCTTAATTCTATAGTTGGAAACAAGATTTATGTATCTGAGTTTTCATTAAAAAATGCCGAAGTAAAATTAAGTGAAAATGAACAAAGTAAACAAATTGATCAGACTGAAGTTTTTATAAATGTATTATCAATAATAAATTTAAAGGTAGGAAACACTGTATTTCAGGAATTAAGATTATCTAACTTTTTAACTTACAAAGATGCATTTGGATTTAATTTTGAAAATTTAAATTTAGACCTTCAGGGAAATCTAAAAGCTCTAAAAGGCCTTGACGGCAAAGGTTATTTCTCTGATGGAAAATTGTTTGGCGATCTTAATACAAGAGAGGGAGCATTGTATTTTAGTTTTTTTGAAGATCCCCAAATTCTTGAAAATCTAGAAGGGCAAATTTATTTAGATTTTAATGATGAGTTTAAAATTCCTTACGCGAATATATCAGCATTTAGTAATGAAACAAACTTAAAATTAAAATTTAAATATGACGAGGAATTTCAATTGCAAATGTTTTCCAGAGGAGATGGCGAAACGCTATTAAGCTATCTACCAAAATCTCAAAGAGATTTAAAAAATTTTTTTCAGGACACAAATTTTAAAGCAGAACAATTAGATATTTTATTTTCGATATCCTCATTTAAGGATAAATTAAACTTTTCTTCGGTAATAGTATCTAACAGAAACCTAATTAACGTTGGGGGAGCTGAATTAAAGGTTAATAATCTTAAAACTTACATAGACAATTCTTCAATCAACTTATTTGGCGATGATCTTCTTATTTCTGACTACTCCCTGGGAAATATGTATTTAGTAAACAATTTCACATATGAAGATAAATATGAGCTTTTATTAGATGATAGAAGAACATCATTAAAATTTGATAATAAAGGCAGATTTTTAAGCATATATGGAGATTTTTTTCCAACAGAAAGTTTAGACATCAGCGTGAATTTTAATGATAAGGATTTAGTATTTAATTACAAAGATATTTTTGTTGAATTTAACTATTTAGATTCTTATGCATTTCAAAACAACATTCTTACGATTTTTCCAAAAAACTTTAAATCGAATTTTTTTAGTATAAATGAAAAAGAACTTAATTCCTTTGATTTCGATTTGAGTAATTTTTCATTCAAAAATATCAACAGTCAGTTGTCAATAAAGAGTCAAGATGAAAATCCACTGAGAAATTCAAACCTCAGGTTTAGTAAATTAAATCTTGGTTTAAACAACAGTTATGTCAATATCGAGGATGAAAATTTAGAATTTGGTGGTCTTATAGATATTTCAGGAGAGAATATTTCATATTCTGACACAACATTTACAATTGATGCTCTAAGGGTTTTATCACTTATTGATATAAGGTCTAGGTTATTAAATATTTTAAACGCAGATTTTGAAAAACTTGACCAAAATAATTTTTTTATCAATACATTAGACGGAAAAGTTTTTATTGATAGTTCAGGTTATGCAAATATTGACCAATTGAAGATGAGCTTTGATGTAGGAAACGCTGAGCTTTCAGGAACTATTTCATCTGATAAAGAATCTTTTGATGATTTCAATTTGGAAATGACTTTTAACTCTACGTTATCTGAAAGCATCCCTTGGTACGTTGCAATTCTTGGTGGCTTGCCCGCAGCAGCTAGTGCTGTAGTAGTAACTGAAGTGCTCGAAGACGGATTAATCGATATTACAAGTTCAAAATATTCAATATCTGGAAATGTCGACAATCTCGATATTGAATTTATGCAATAAGAAAGCTCACAATGCCAAGAAAACTAACAAAACCAATAATATCTGTAAATGTTGTGATAACAACACCCCCTGCTATTGCAGGATCATAACCAAATCTTCTCAGAAAATGCGGGAACCCAAATCCAAAAATAGCAGCTGCTAGTAAATTAAAGATCATTGCAAGTGCTATTGCTAATGAAAGTGCTGTATCAGCAAACCAGTAAGAAGTAATGATATATATGAGGACTGAAAATACAGAGCAATTTGCTATAGCAACTAAAAATTCTCTACGAAATAAATACCTGAAGTTTTTACGGTTTAATTGTTTCATGGCCTCCGCTCGAATATAAATACCAAGTGTTTGCGTAGCAGCTATACCCCCCATGCTCGCGACTATTGGCATTAAAATAGCTGCATAAACAACTTTTTGTATGACATCTTCAAACAAACTGATTGAAGCAGCTGCAAAAACTGCTGTAAGCAAATTAACCGAAAGCCATAAAACTCTATTTTTTATAGATTTTTTTGGAGAAGCAAAAATATCTTCTTCAATTTGGGCAAATCCAATAAAATCTTGTTCAACTTCATCTACCGCAACTTCAATAATGTCATCAACAGTAATTCTTCCTAAAAGATGGTTTTTATCATCAACAACTGGTGCTGAAAAAAGGTCTTTAGTTTTAAATTCATTGTATACATCTATTTGATCAATTTTTATATTCAATGGTTGAAACTCAGTATCCATAACTTCTCTGACTGTAAGATTTGGATCTGATGTTAAGATTTTTGTGATTGGAAGTATTCCTAAATATTCATCATTTTTGTTAACAACATATATATCATCAGTATTTTGCGGAAGTTCTCTAAGAAATCTTAAATAACGCATTACTAATTCAATAGAATTCTCAGCACGAACAGTTATGACATCAGTGTTCATCAAACCTCCTGCAGATTCTTCAGGATAATCAAGTATTTTTTCAACTCTGCCCCTATCACGAGAATTCATTAAAGATAAAACCTCATTCGTCATTTTTTCAGGAAGTGTCTGAAGAATGTCTGCTAAATCATCAACTTCTAAATCGCTGATTGCAGCTGAAATTTCCTCAGGATTCATGCCTGCGAGTAAATCTTCACGAAGATTTTCATCAAGTTCACCCAAAACTTCTCCTTCGGTATCAAGTTGAATTAGGTCCCAAATAATTTTTCTTTCATGTGGGGGAGACGATTCAATTACGTATGCTAACTCGCTTGGAGTCATTTCATTTAAAATACGTCCAAGTTTTGTCTTATATTCTAGATTTGAAAAGGTTTCTTGTATCAGCTCAAACCTTTTATCTAAATTTTCATTAGCCATTGGGATATTTTACAAGAAAAAAGTTTAATTCAGTTTGCCAAAATATAATTTTTTGGCTACAGAATTGTTCTTAACTTCATTTGGAGTGCCTTGTAGAAGTAACTCTCCCTGATTAAGAAGAATTATTTCATCACAGACATTCATAACATCTCTAAAATTATGATCACTTATAAAAATACCAAGATCTTTCTTAAAGTTCTTGAGAATTTTGATAATTTCTTCAACCGAGATTGGATCAACTCCTGCAAAAGGCTCGTCTAAAAGAATAAACTTTGCATCAAGCAGAATAGCTCTTAATATTTCAGTTTTTCTTTTTTCTCCTCCTGATAAAAATTTAGATTTTGTAGTCGCTTTATCGGTTAATTTCATTACTTCCAAAAGTTTTTCAATCTGCTTACGTTTATCATGTAAAATTTTTTTAAATCTTAGTTCTACAACCGCTTCAAGATTTTCCTGCAAACTTAAATCATCAAATAGAGAGTTTTCTTGTGGTACATAATTTAATCCAGCATTTGACCTTTCTTCAAGAGTCATTAAATGTAAATCTTCCTCATTAAAACTTATTTTCCCTTTATCAATTTTTGATAGCCCAGAAATAGCTTTAAATAAGCTAGTTTTACCTGCCCCATTGGCACCTAAAAGTCCAATGATTTTATTATTTGGTAGGTCAAATGAAATGTTTTTAAAAAGTATTTTTGATTTTATTGATTTACTTATATTTTCAACTTTAATCATTGGATAACTTGATAGTCATATTTTTAGAATTAATCTTATTACCTGATTTTTTTATTGAGACATTCTTCGAAAGTTTTAATACCTCAGTGTCAATTTCAATCATTTCTGCCTCTCCCTCAACAAATTCAATCCCGTCATAAAATTTAATTCTAATTGGAAATCCATATGCTATAAATGACTCATTATTTTGATTGAGTGTAAGTTCATCAGCTGTAAAAAAAATATCATCCGATTTAAAAACCACATTATATTGATAATTTATGGTATTTAACTCTGTATCAATTTCTATATTTTCTGATGTAATTTCGTATTCCTGTGAAGCCAGATCAAATGAAAATAAAATAATGATTAACCTATAAAACATTTGCTTCCAAGATATCATGCATTGTTAGAATGCCAACAACTTTTTTATTTTCTTCAACTACGAGAGTATAGACTTTGAAAGATCTCATCTTTTCTGCAGCTTTGACCACTAATTCATCAGAATCAATTGTTTTAAATTTTGAGGTTAATACTGAAGTTAGTTTAATTTTATCTATCTGAATATTTTTCTGCAGCTGTCTTCTTAAATCACCGTCTGAAAATACTCCAATAACACTTGCCCCTTTTTTAACTAGTGCTATTCCTTGTTTTTTTGCAGAAACTTCAAAAATTAAATCTTTTATCGTATCTGAATCTTTCACTACCGCAGCTTTTTTAATAGGCACCATCAAATCCTTTGTTCGTAATGTTAGTTTTTTTCCAAGCTTTCCTCCTGGGTGCGATTTTGCAAAATCTTCAGAAGAAAAGCCCTTTGCTTTGAGTAAAGCAACTGCAATTGCGTCTCCAAGTGCAAGTGTCACGGTTGTACTGGAAGTAGGAGCTAGGTCATTAGGGCATGCTTCTCTTTTAACTTTTACCAAAATATGAGTTTTTGATGCTTTAGCAATAGTTGACTGAGTGTTCTCTGTAATAGAGAAAAGATCAATTTTCTTCATATTTATCGCAGGCAGTAAATCACAAATTTCTTGGCTTTCACCAGATTTTGAAATTGCTAAAATTGAATCCTTTTTTTCTATCATTCCCAAATCACCGTGTAATGCTTCTGCTGGATGAATAAAGAAAGATGGTGTTCCAGTACTTGAGAGGGTTGCAGCAAACTTATTAGCAATATGTCCAGACTTTCCGACACCAGTAATGAATATTTTTCCCTTACAGTTTGAGATATGTGTACATAATTCTTCAACATTGAAGTTTTTTGACGTAGAAAAAGCCTTTAATTCCTCTAATTCTATTAAAAAAGCTTTTTTTGCTTCTTTTTGGAAAATATTTTTTTTCATTTCAAACTATAATTTACACATGTTACGATTTTTTTCATCAAAAATATTATTTGTCATTTTTTTAACACAAAGTTTATTTGCCGAAAAAATTCCTGATCTTCATGAATATATTGATTCAAATGCTCAGTACTTTCTGACTGTAATAAAGGAAGAAGGTTCAAATTATGAGGACAATCCTGAGGAATTTAAAGAAAAGCTCAAAAATATTTGGGAGCCAATGGTTGATGTAAAAGTTGTATCGAGATTAATTCTTTCATCAAAGATTTATGGCACCGCTACGGAAAGTCAGAAAAATTTATTTGAAGAAAGAACAAAAAAATTATTGTTAGACACATATGTATCAACTTTATTGGAATTTGATAATTACGAAATAATCACAGATGAGGACATTAAAGTTAATAAAAAAACTTTTGAAGTTTCTGTAAATTTTTTCTCTGAGTCTAGCTCATTTGTTACTAAATTAACTGTCTATAAAAATAGTCTTGGGCAATATAGGATTGTAAATATTATTGTAGACGGTATAAATTTAGGCTTAATATTCAGAAATCAATTTCAAGATTCTTATCTAGAGAATAACTCTGATTTGGATATCGCTATTGAATCTTGGAAGCCCACAACACTCTAGATTATGGAAAGATTAATAATAAAGGGCGGCAACCATCTTCAAGGAGACATTAATTGTTCTGGTGCTAAAAATGCTGGATTACCTATTTTGGCGTCAACTATATTGCTTGATGGTTCTGCTTTTTTAGGAAATTTACCACACTTACAAGACATAACAACAAAACTAGAATTATTGAATTCAATGGGCTCTCAAATAAATTTTCATGAAGATGGTTATATTGAAATAAACTCTTCAAATATACATTTGCCTGAAGCTAGATATGAGCTTGTCAAAACGATGCGGGCCTCTATTTTGGTTATGGGCCCTCTAGTAGCAAAATATGGAAAGGCTAAAATCTCACAGCCGGGTGGTTGCGATATTGGTACTCGGCCAATTGACTTCCATCTTTCAGGCCTAGAGCAAATGGGAGCCGAAATTAAATCGGATTCTAAATATATCTATTTAAAAGCAAATAAGCTCAATCCTATAGACTTCACTTTTCCCAAGGTTTCAGTTACTGGAACAGAAAATTTAATGATGGCTGCAACGTTAATTGAGGGGACCACTTTACTAAGAAACTGTGCAAAAGAACCAGAAGTATTGGAGCTTGCAAACTATCTTAACAGTTGTGGAGCAAAGATTAGTGGCGCAGGTGAAGCTGAAATTGTAGTCCAAGGAGTAAAAAAATTAGAAGCAAGCAGGTGGAATGTCTTGTTTGATAGAATTGAAGCTGGCACATATCTGGTTGCAGGTGCAATTACAAATGGCCATGTAAAAGTTAATAAAATTGACCCCCAAACTATAAATATCATTAGTGAAAAACTAATAGACATGGGCGTGAAAGTAAATATTGGCTCGGATTTTGTTGAAGTTGATGCAACTTCTACAGATTTGAAAGCCCAGAACATATACACCGAACCATTTCCTGGTTTTCCTACAGACATGCAAGCACAATTTATGACTTTAAATACAATCGCGTCAGGTGCATGCATAATTGAAGAAACAGTATTTGAAAATAGATTTCAGCATGTTAGCCAATTAAAAAAAATGGGTGCTGATATAACTTTAAATAAAAATAAGGCATCTGTATCTGGTGTATCAAACTTGGTTGGAGCAAATGTTAGTGCATCTGATCTGAGAGCATCAGCTAGTTTAGTTCTGGCTGGATTGGTTGGTAAAAATAAAACAGAAATAAATGATATTTACCATATCGATAGGGGTTATGAGTGTATTGAAGAAAAGCTTAATAAATTAGGTGCAGAAATTATTAGAGAACCTGTGGTCTATTAGGCCTTTCTTTTGTCACCAAACTTAAATTGAGCTTTTCATTAGATCTAATGATTTTTAAATCAAGAATATCACCAGGTGAAATACTATTGACTGATGCTAGCAATGTGTTCCACCTTGCGTCAGCATTCTTTATCGCAATGATAATGTCTCCATCTTTTAGACCATTTTCAAAACTCGAATTGTCATTTAAAGCAACTGTATAAAGTGCAGGGACTCTAATATTTGTTTCTGGGTCCGTATAAAAACCTCTTCTAAACCTAAATTCTCCTATCCAGGCTCTACTTACTTTTCCATATTTAATTATTTCATTTGTAATTGATAGAACTTTTCCTGAAGGTAATGCAAAGCCCACTCCATCAGAACCTCCTGATGCTGATGCAATTAAAGTACTCAGTCCAATCAGCTCTCCAGACTCATTAATTAGAGCTCCACCAGAATTTCCTTTGTTAATAGCTGCATCAGTTTGAATGATGTCTAGATAGGGGTTCCCAAAATTTCGACCAGTAGCGCTTAAAATTCCTCTCGAAACAGATATTCCAATGTTGTAAGGATTTCCGATTGCATAGACTGTCTGACCAATTTCTAAGCTCTCTTGATCAGAAAATTTCATATGATTAAGATTGTCTTCATTAATTTTTAAGACAGCAAGATCAGCATATTCATCAAAACCAATTAAATTTGCAAGGTAAGATTTTTCAGCAATTTTTACTGTGCTGAGATTTCCTGAAAGATTATGGAAAGCAGTTATAATATATCCATCTGGAGAAATAATTACTCCAGATCCAAAACTTTTTCCACGATTATTTAAAGACTCAATTGTTACAATCGATGACGAAATTTTATCAAAGTTTATTTTTTCCCCTTCTTCATATCTCTTTTCAAAATAAACAAATTGTGCTCCAAAAAATAAGCCTATGAATAATATTAATAAAAACAGGTTCTTCATGTTTCAAATCCTTTATCAATATATTAATATATAGCGGGTCAACTTTGAGCATTACATGAAAACTACAGCATTAAGAACTCAAGATATAGAGCAAAAATGGTACATACTTGATTGTACTGGGAAGAAACTGGGCAGATTATCTGTACAGGTCGCCAATATTTTAAGAGGAAAAAATAAACCAGAATATACACCAAACTCTGATGTAGGAGATTTTGTAATTTTACTTAATGCAAAAAAAATTATAGTTACTGGAAAGAAAGCAACAGATAAAATTTATTTCAGACATTCAGGCTTTCCAGGCGGAATTAAACAAATCTCTTTTCAAGATCAGATGGAGAAGAATCCTGAAAAAGTAATAATGGATGCTGTAAAAGGAATGTTGCCTAAAAATAGATTAAATAGAAAAATTATTAAAAAATTGAAAGTCTACAATGATGATAATCATCCTCATGAAGCACAGAATCCTAAGGAGTTAAAATAGTGGGAACAGTTTCAGGAAGAAGAAAAGAAGCTACAGCTGTCGTAAAGCTCACTAAAGGAACAGGTATTGTTATTGTAAACAAAAAAAGCATAGATGATTACTTTGGCAGAGATGTCGCTAAAATGATTGTTAGGCAACCACTTGTACTTACAAAGAACGAAGGTTCATTTGATGTAGAAGCAAAAGTTCAAGGTGGTGGTTCTTTCGGACAAGCTGGTGCAATAAGACTAGCTATATCTAAAGCACTTTTAGAAATAAATCCTGAGCTAAGAGCTGATCTCAAGAAAGCTGGATATCTAACTAGAGATTCAAGAGTTAAAGAAAGAAAGAAAGTAGGCCTAAAGAAAGCTAGAAAGAGCCCACAATTTTCTAAAAGGTAGTATCTTTATTTTTTGAACACTCATTAATTTCAATAAATATTCTGTTCAAAATTCAATTTTCCAATGTTTATTTAGGAAAAAGCTTTTTATTTTAAAAAAATTCTGTTTATAATACTGACCATAAACATTTAAGAGGAATTAGCTAGTTAAGTTTCACTTTACTTTGAACACTAAACTTGCTGTTCAAAATGCCCAAAAACAAGCAAGGAAAAAAACATATCCATATACTAGACGGAATGTCTTTATACACCAGAGATAAATCTCCTTTTTATTGGGGATATTTGAACGTTGAGGGTGAAATTCATAAAAAAAGCCTTAAAACTACAAATAAGAAAGAAGCTGAAAAGCTTTTGTTTCATTGGAAAAATGAATTGCTTTACAAAGGCAAAACAAATGACTCAGATGAGAACTCACAAATGGATATACCAAATAAACCTAAAGTTGATAACACAAGAAGAAAAGCTTTAATGATTACTTCAAGTCTCATGGGAGCAGTGACCGTAGCAGGTTTCGCAGTACCTTTCTTAAGCGCTTGGAATCCAAGTGAAAAAGCAAAAGCTTTGGGAGCTTCCGTAAAATTTGATTTGTCAAAATTAGAGCCAGGTGCAATGGCAGTTGTTGAGTGGAGAAGAACACCAATTTTTGTAGTGCACCAAACATTAAAGGCCCTAGAAAATCTACCCAAAATGAACGATAGAGTAACAGACCCAGTTTTATCTGAGGGTGTTGCTAGATCCAGTAATGATAAATTTACTGTTTTGAAAGGAGTATGCACTCACTTGTCATGTGCACCTAAGTATCACCCTGAAATTGAACCAAAAGCTTGGGATGAGCAGTGGTTAGGGGGCTTTTTCTGCCCATGCCATGGATCTAAATTTGATCTTGCTGGTAGAGTTTACAAAGGTGTACCAGCTCCAACAAATTTAGAAGTCCCCCCACACAAGTTTGAGGGAGATACATTAATTATAGGAGAACCAACATAATGGCTAATGAAAAAAATACCGTAATGAGCTGGGTAGATAGAAGACTACCAGTCACTGAAAATCTTGAAAGACACTTAACAAAACATCCCGTTCCCAAGAAAGTAAATTTCTTCTATCTTTTCGGTGCATTACTAATGGTAGTTTTTATGATCCAAGTAATAACAGGCATTTGGTTGATGATGTTTTATACAAATACTGAGGAAGGAGCTTTTGCAAGTGTTGAATATATTATGCGAGATGTAGAATATGGTTGGCTAATGAGATACATGCACAGTACAGGTGCTAGCGCATTTTTCTTTCTGATGTATTTTCATATGTTTAGAGGACTTTTATATGGCTCATACCAAAAACCTAAAGAACTAGTTTGGTTATTCGGATGTTTTCTACTATTTTTGTTAATGGCGGAAGGATTCTTGGGTTATGTTCTGCCTTGGGGTCAAATGTCTTACTGGGCAGCAAATGTTATTTTATCTTTATTTGGAGCGATTCCGTTTATTGGTCCGGACTTACAGGTTTGGATTCAAGGAGATTTTGTTCTTTCAGGAATTACTCTTTCAAGATTCTTCGCACTACATGTTGTGGTCGTGCCTCTCCTAATGATAGCTTTGGTTGTATTTCATATTTTTGCACTTCATGAAGTCGGAGCGGGTAATCCAGAGGGAGTTGACATTGAAAAGCACAGAGACGAAAAAGGTATGCCACTTGATGGAGCTCCATTTCATCCATATAAGACTTTTGGAGCATTACCAGCAATTGGGATTTTCTTTATAGTGTTTTTTGCAATTGTTTTTTTTGCACCAACAGGTGGTGGTTATTTTATAGAAAAGCCAAATTTTGAAGAAGCAAATTTTCTAAAAACTCCGGAACATATAGCACCAGTTTGGTACTATGCCCCTTTCTATTCTATTTTAAGGGCTGTAACTTTTGGGATTCCTTTCTTAGGCATAACAAGCAAATTTCTTGGTTTTATTGTTTTTGCCGCAAGTATAGCTATTCTTTTTGTAGTTCCATGGTTGGATAGATCAAATGTGCAAAGCATCAGGTATAAAGGTATTTACAGTAAAATAGCAATGATTCTTTTTGCAACATCCTTTATTACACTTGGTTATCTTGGTACAAAGCCAGTAAACGAGTTAAGGACGCTAATAGCTCAAATATGTACTGTTCTATATTTTGCACCCTTCTTACTTATGCCAATTTACACAAAATATGAAAAAACATTAGAAGTTCCTGACAGGTTATGAAAAAACTATTAATTATACTGGTAATCTTTAGTGCATACATCAATTCAGCAGGTGAAAATGATTGCGGTTCTCTAGAGAAATGTGATGCTTTTTCGTCAGATGTGCATGACTTATATTCTCTTCAAAGAGGCCTAGGTATTTACATGAATTATTGTGCAAGCTGTCATACTTTGAAGCTTTTAAGGTGGAATAGATTACAAAAAGATTTAGTTATTCCAGAGAATATTGTTACAGAAGAATTAATTCGAACTCCTGATACCAAAATAGCTGATCACATGACTTTTGGAATGCCTGAAATATCGCCAATTGGTGCTCCAGACCTTACTTTAAGAACAAGAGTCAGAGGCGATGAGTGGATTTATACCTATTTAAGAACTTTTTATGAGGATCCCTTGCAAACATCTGGATCAAATAATCTTGTTTATGTTGGAACGTCAATGCCAAATGTCTTAGTCGGATTGCAGGGCAATCAAGCCCTTGACAAGGATGGTAAACTAATAAAAATTTCAGAAGGTTCTTTGACTAAAGAAGAATTTGATAGATCTATGAAAGATTTAGTTAACTTTTTAGCTTATGCAGCTGAACCTGCACGTATAACTAGAGAGAAAAATGGTGTATTTGTTATATTGTTTTTTATAGTTTTTACTGCTGTTATGAACCTTCTGTATAGAGAATACGCAAAGGAGCTTAAATGATTTTTTATTCAGAAGAAAAGGGACACTACAGCCATATGATTAGAATTGTACTTGCTGAAAAAGATATAGCTTGTGAGGTAAAAGAATTTGATCCAGAAGGAAAATTACCCGAAGAATTACCAACAATCAACCCTTATAACAAACTACCGGTTTTGGTTGATAGGGAAGTCACAATTTATGAACCAAGAGTAATTCTTGAATATTTAGATGAACGATTTCCTCATCCACCATTACTGCCTATATACCCAAATGAAAAAGCAGAATGCAGATTATTAATTCATAGAATCGAAAAAGATTGGTTGCCAATTGTTGATAAAATGATGAGTCCTAAAATTAGTCAAAAAGAATTTGACTCACTGAAAAAACAAATTGTTGCATTAGTCTCAGGAATAGTACTAGTTTTAAAAGAAAAGCCTTACTTTATGAGTGATGAGTTTACTTTGGTCGATTGCTATATGTCTGCAATATTATATAGACTTCCTTACCTTGGGGTGAGTTTGCCAAATACAAAATCTTTTGCCAGCTTGAACGCATATCAAGAAAAAATTTTTTCAAGGCCCAGTTTTGAATTATCTCTTACAGACTCAGAAAGGGATCTAAAATATTCCTTCAGTTGATGTAAGATTTCGAAATTAAAGCATCATTTGTGATTTGATAGATTCCAAGAAGACCTCTAATTTCTCCTTTAATATTATTTGCAATAGCATAGCTTAAAAGAAGAGCATCAAATCCTAAGCAGTAACTTCTGCTTTTGGATAAATCGCTTTTAAATTTATTATCATAAGTATGATCAATGAGCCTTATTCCATGCAATGAAATTTCATTTTGATCTATTTTTTGGTCGAAGTTGGATGTAAGAGATAAGATTTCGTAGTCAAGCCCATAATTAAACCTTATTAGAGATGCTATTTCATATAACCTACTTAACTCTTCTGTAAAAACTACTATTTGTGAGAAATCTTTTCTGGTGCGAGGAATAAACTCTACATCAGAAAAACTTGCCTTATCAATAATTTTAAACCTTGCCTTGCTATCAGATACATCCAAAAAATTTTCAATTCGATTTGATGGTTTGTTTTGAGCTTCTATAGTTACTGCATCTCTTTTTGCATTAAACCAAATGCTCTTAAAGGCCTTGATTTGTTCAACATTATTTTTCTGATCCTCAATAAAGCCTAACCTGCGAACATTATTATTTTTTAAGTAGTTTTCAAGTGTAGAAATTTGAGCTTTCTGACTAAGTGAAATTGAAAAATTATCTTTTGCATCATTTAAAAGAAGGGCTCTATTTTTTGACAGTAAACCATCAATTTTTGAAACACCTTCACTGCTTACAGGACCTATTAAAAAATTATTGTTTGCTTCTGACAAATTTAAATTTTCTTGGCTAATGAATTCAACTTCATTTTTAATTTTTAATTGATTCTTAGCTGTTAAAATACCTAGTTGGAAAAAATTATTAAATTTGGAAAACCTTTTATGATCAGGTGATGCAATGATAAATTTCTTCTGAAAATTATTTTCCTCAATATAATCCTCAATATTAGTGATACCATTGAATTTAAAACCTTCAATACCTGGGATAAACTCAGTTTTTGCAATACTTTCTTTAGGGGCACTCGAGCAACTAGTTATAATAATTATTATTAATAATTGATAAAATTTTTTTTTAAACATGAATTTTTATATTATACCTTCTCCAATTGGTAATCTTGATGATATTACTATTAGAGCAATCAATGTTATTAAAAAAGTTGATTTTTTAGTTGCTGAGAATAAAGTTACCACTCTGAAATTATTGAATAAACTTAAACTTGGAAGGAAGAAAATATTTACTTATAGCGATCACTCAACAGTGGCTGATAGAAATAATATAATCAGTCAATTTGATAAGGGAATTAGTGGTGGACTAATTTCAGATGCAGGCACACCATTGATATCAGATCCAGGCTATAAGCTTGTCTCAGATCTAATATTAAATAATGTAAATATAATTTCTTTGCCAGGGCCTACTGCTCTTATAACTGCGTTGGCAGGAAGCGGATTGCCTACAGATAAATTTCAATTTCATGGATTTCTTCCTAAAAAAAATAAAGAGTTAGTTACTACACTCAATGAATGCTCAAATTTCTCGGGTACATCAATATTCTTTGAAACACCACATAGATTAATGGCTTCTTTAGAACTAATTGATCAAATTTTAGGATCTAAGATTCATCTTTGTGTGGCAAAAGAATTAACTAAAATACATGAAAATTTTTTTAGGGGCACTACAAAAGAAGTTTTAAAAATATTTAATGAAAAAAAAGAACTTATCAAGGGTGAATTTGTTTTGTTAATAAATTTTGATGAAAAAGAATGTGACTACTCGAATGCTGATAAATTATTCGAAAATTTAGAATCAAAAGTCTCTATTAGAGACATATCAAAGTTAGCTTCAGATTTAACTGGAATAAATAAAAATTTACTTTATAAAAGATTTTTGTCTTTTTCAGAAAAGTCCTGATATCATATGCACCTGAGTTGGTCGAGCTATCGCTTATTTTTATAAGAGGAAAGTCCGGACTTCAAAGAGCAAAGTGCCAGTTAATTGCT
>ENA-OSEY01001393-OSEY01001393.1-marine-metagenome-genome-assembly--contig:-NODE-1393-length-16683-cov-4.690112_pt1 | contig 16683 bp, 18 predicted proteins | sample MGYA00248465_ERZ534230 | MGnify/ENA primary metagenome ERZ534230 (study PRJEB26409, sample SAMN06344110) | marine metagenome | isolation source: Sea water from surface | place: Atlantic Ocean:Southern...
TTCTCTCGCTTCTGCCCTTGGAGCCCCCTGGTGTGACGGGGGTCATCGTCGGCCGAGCCCTCTACGACGGACGTGTCGACCTAGCGGAGGCCATTGCCGCCTTGGGTGAGGCAAGGCTTCAAGACGTCACCGCCGTGGCGGCAGACATCGCCTGAGCTGGCCTTGGGCCTTATGGTTGAGGGAGCAGGCACCTTCTGTGGTAAAAGCAGCCGCCAGCAAGATCATCGCGCTGTCCCCCGCGGGCAGCTTGCAGGAGGTGTTCGAGCAGTGCCGGCGGCTGGGCATGCGCCTCAGCCGTCAGCGGCGCATGGTGCTCGACCTGCTCTGGAGCGAGAAGAGCCACCTCAGCGCCCGCGACATCTTTGAACAGCTGAATCTGAGGGGGCGCAGCATCGGCCACACCTCGGTGTATCAGAACCTCGAAGCCCTGCAGTCGGCTGGGGTGATCGAGTGCCTCGACCGCGCCAGTGGTCGCCTGTACGGCTACCGCAGTGATCCCCACAGCCATCTCACCTGTCTGGACAGCGGTTCGATCGAAGACATCGATGTTGTTCTTCCCGACGACCTGTTGCGTCAGATCGAACAGCGGACCGGCTTTCGCATCGAGTCGTACACCCTGCAATTGAACGGCCGGCGCACCCTGGAGAACTGAGCAGAAGCTCGTTACCTTGAGCCCAACTGTTTCGGGTTCAACCCTTGGCCTCCCCTTCGCCGGTGCGGATGTTGCTGCTCGCCCCGGATCTGCTCGGGGAGTCGCTGGCGCTGAAACTCACCTCCGCCCGGGACGATTGGGAGGTCGTGCTTCGCCCTGAGCGCCTGACGGGAGCCCCGTCTTTGGTGATCTGGTCGATCGACACCGTGGCCTCATTGGCGGCGATTCAACAGGAGCTTTTTGCCCTGCAGGAGCGCTGGCAACCCGCCCCGGTGCTGTTGCTGTTGCCCAGCGACCTACGCCTGTCGCGGGAGCAGCTGCTGGAGCTGCCGGCGGCCGGCCTGCTCCAGAACGTCGACGCCCAGGGCCTGCAGAACGCCATCGAAACCCTGTTGCAGGGCGGACGCGACATCCGCCTGGAGGCTGCGTCGGAGTCCCAGGGCCCGGAGCAGACTATGGGCTTGGGCCAGTGGTTGCTGGTGAGTGGCCTGCAGCAGGTGAGCCGCGACCTGCAGGGGGTGGAGGCCCTGCTCAATCCACCCCCGGAGCAGCCGTTGCTGTTCCTGCTGCTGCAGGGGCGCCGCCGCGAATTGCGCTTCGCCAAGGGCTTGCTGCTCTGGCTCTGGGGGCCGCTGCAGATGGGCCTCGCGCACGCCGAACCCCTGGGCCCCTCCGTGTCCAGCGATGGAGCACCCACCACCACGGCCATCAGCCTGCGCGAACGCAATGCCGTTGCTGTATGGGATGCCATCCGCGACCGCATCGATGCATCGGTTCAGGCTGGATTGACCAATTCCACCGGCCGTCTGCTGGCGATTGAGGGGCTGCATCCTGATCGCCGCCGGGAGTTGCTACTGGCCCTGTTGCAACAGCTTGATCAGGTTTTGCAGCGCCTGCGCAGCCGCCAGGACGGCATAGCGATGGCCCAGGCCTGGGATTCGTTGCAGCCCGAATTGCGTCAGCAGGCCATCACCGCTCTGGCCGGCAGTTACGTCCAGATCCCCCGTGACGGGGAGCTGCAGCCGGTTGTGGCGTCCCTACTCACCCGTGCTGATCTCACCGGTGCAGACGGCGAGCTGCCCGATCCAACGGGGATGCTGGCGCCGCTGGTGGCGGATCAACCGATGCTGGTGAACGGCCTGCTGCTCCCGGCCGATGATCCCAGGGCCTTCCTGCAACTGGAAACCTTGGTCAGCAACTGGCTGGTAAGGACGGCGGAACTGATTGGTGCCGAACTGCTCGATGCCTGCGGTGACTGGCCGGAGCTGCGTCGTTATCTGCTGCGGGATCCCCTCCTGGCGACCCGGGAACTCGACCGCCTCAGAAATCGCTTGAACACCCAGCTGCGCTGGGCGGATTGGGTGGAGCGTCCGATTCAGCTTTATGAAAGCCAGCGCACCCTGTTTCAGTTGCGCTCCGGTCGCATCGAACCGCTGCAGCTGACCGAGCCCCGCGACAAGGAGCTCAATCAGCTGGGTTGGTGGCAGCGGCAGGTGGCCTTGCTCTTGGAAGCCCGGGATGCCCTCGCACCCCAGGTGCAGGCCTTGGTGCGCCGCATCGGCGACCTTGCCGTGATCCTGCTCACCCAGGTGCTGGGACGCGCCATCGGTCTAGTGGGGCGGGGCATAGCCCAGGGGATGGGACGCAGCTTCGGCCGCAGTTAGGCCCCTGGGTCCACAATGGCGATCCGCTGCTTCGGCTTGATGCTTGCTTTGGTGCGCTGTCTGATCACCGTTTCGATCGCGCTGCTGCTCCATGTCGCACCAGCCGCCGCTGTGTTGAACAGCGATAGCTACGACGGCAACATTTACGCCCTCTATGCCGGCAATGGTTCGTTGGTTCCCCCCGCTAACACGCTGGAGGAGTCCCTCGCTGAGGGACGCACGGCCGTGATCGTTTACTACCTGGATGACAGCGCCGTGAGCAAACGCTTTGCTCCGGTGGTGTCGGAATTGCAACGGCTTTGGGGCCGCAGCATCGATCTGCTGCCGCTCTCCACCGATCCGCTGCAGGGCCGTGAAACGCTGGGAGCCGGTGATCCAGCCACCTATTGGTCTGGAACCATTCCTCAGGTGGTGGTGATCGGCACCGATGGCCGGATTGTTTTCGATCAGAACGGTCAGGTTTCCCTGGCGGCGATCAACGACGCCATCAGCGCCTCCACCGGTCTTCCTGCTCCTGAACTGGGGCGCATTGATCAGGAAGGCAGCTTCAACGAAGTGAACATCGAAGTCACCGCCAACTAAGCCGCCCACCGCCATGGCGCCTACGCTGCCGGCCAGTTGTCCCGGTCGCTGAGCCGGATCCGCTGTGTCGCTGCTGCTTGCTCCGCTCGGCCTTGGACTTGCTGTGGCCTGGCTGGAGCTCCGCCATCGCCTCAGACCGGCCTCACCGTTGCGGATGACTCCGCGCGACTGGCGTGTGGATGATCTGGGCGCGCGGCTCCGCATCGAAGGCGTGCTGGAGATCAGCAACCCCCACCCCCGCATGGAGGTCTTTGTGCCGGAGCTGCGGGTCGAGCCCGTGCTGCTGGGCTCCTCCGATCCCACCGGCCTGGAGGTGAAAACGCGGATCATTGCCGACCATCCCGACGAGGAGACCCGCGCAGACGGCTACTGGGCGGCCTACATCGTCAAAGGACGCAAGACCACCCGTGCCCGGGTTTTGATCGAGATCACCGGCCCGACGCCATCGGCCCGGGTCGACAGCCTCTGGGTGGATGCCCACTGGGCGAATTACGGACCCTTCGGCCGTCTGCAGCGCCGTCAGGGCGTGCTGGTTCCCTTGACGCGTCCTGAACCCCTGCAGCCCGATCAAGTCCACTTCCGCCAGGGGGAAGGCTGCCGCGTCTTGCCCCTTCGCACCCACCTGCTCGGGCCCCTGGATAACGCCATTGACGTCCTGCGCACGTATGCCGCCGATCTGGTGCAGCCCGGCGACATCCTCACCATCGGCGAAACCCCCGTGGCTGTGATCCAGGGGCGCTACCGCCATCCCAGTGAGGTGGAACCCGGCATGGTGGCGCGTCTGGCCTGCCGTGTGTTCCACCCCACCAGCAGCCTGGCCACGGCCTGCGGCATGCAGACCTTGATCGATCTGGTGGGGCCCACCCGGGTGCTGGCCGCCTGGATTGGGGGGCTGCTGATGAAGCTGGTGGGCATCCCCGGTGGCTTCTATCGCCTCGCTGGCGACCAGGCCCGCTTGATCGACGACATCACCGGCACTACACCGCCATACGACCAGACCATTGTTCTGGGGCCATCCCGGGCTGAGCAGTTCTGCCGTGATGCCTCCGCTGAACTCGGGGTCGACGTTGCCATCGTCGATGTCAACGACCTCGGCCGAGTGAAGGTGCTGGCCTCCAGCCCCGGTTGTGATGAGGGCTTGCTAGTCCGGGCCCTGCGCCCCAACCCCGCTGGCAATGCCAATGAACGCACTCCCCTGGTGTTGGTGCGGCCAGGCCTGGAATGAGCGATACATTGTGAACAGTTGGGGCTGGAGGGTGTCCGGTGACAGAACCCAAGACCACCTCCATCCGCATTGAGCCCCTCAATCTGGCCCACCTGGCCAAGTGGATTCAGGACGCTCCGATTGATCAGCTCTCACGCTTTCAGGGCTTTCTGATCGGTGAATGGCTCTCGAGAGTTGAGCAGCGCTTTCCTGATCTGCTCCCCAGCCGCTCGCCCCGTTGCCTGATCGCCCTCGACGGCGACCGTCCGGTGGCCAGTGTGGTGGCCCGGCCGTTCAACCGTCGCGGCAGTTGCTGGATCCTCCATTTGCCGGAGCTGCTGGGGCCGCTGGACGATCACAGCCATCGCACCATTCAGCAGTCCCTGCTTCAGCAGGCCCTGCAGTCCTGGACGGCCCAGATCTGCAGCTGGGTGATCCGCTGCCCGGCCACCGATGCCGATTCCATTGCCCTTTTGCGAGAGCTGGGCTTTCAACCGCTGCGCCCTTATCAGTGCTGGTGTCCACCAGGGGCTGTGGTTGAGCCACCGAGCAGCGATCAGCTGCCTGCGGGTCTGCGCTGGGGGGCCTTGAACCGCCGTACTGCCCAGTTGCTCTGGCCGATCGAGCAGGGCGGCAGCCACAGCCACCTGCGTCAGATCACCGACCGCCATTGGCTGGATCTGCTGGACCGGAACGGTCCCGGCTGCGGCGTGCTCATGGCCGGAGACGCTGTGTTGGCGGGCTCCATCCGCCTACCCGATGCGGGAGAGGCCGGCGTGCTGGAGCTGATGCGCGATCTCGCCTGGGATCCCCGGCTGGATCAGGCGCTTCCCCGCGTTCTGAACAGGATCCTTCAGTGCGGCCGCCCACGCGGGCTGCTCACGGCTTTCGACGATGCACCCCTGAGCCGGATCCTGGAGGCGGAGGGCTGGACCCGTGGCGATGAGCAGCTGCTGCTTGGACGCAGCATGTGGCGGCGTCAGTCCCCCCAGCGCAACCTGCAGCTGACCCGATCGCTTGATCAGGTGCTTGGTCGCTTACGGCCCCAGGGCACACCCCTGCCCACGCCAAGCCTGGGTGATCGGCACTGATGCGGCCGCGTCCCTGTTCGATCCTCAGCCTGGATGTGGGCCGGCGGCGCATCGGCCTGGCCGGCTGCGATGCCCTCGGCATCAGCGTCACGCCCCTCGCTGCCCTTCGCCGCGGTCGCTTTGATGCCGATCTGGTCGTTCTGCAGGCCTACTGCTGCGAACGGTCGGTGCAGGGGCTCGTGGTGGGCTTGCCCCTGGATGCCGCGGGCCAGCCCACCGCTCAGGCGAAGCATTGCCAGCGTTACGGCCTGCGCCTGGCTGCCGCCCTCGATCTGCCCCTGGCCTGGGTGAATGAACACAGCAGCACCTGGGCGGCCGGTGAACAGTTCGGGCTGAAGGGCGACCGCAGCGGTCGTCTCGACAGTGCAGCCGCCGCCCTGCTGCTGGAGCAATGGCTGGCGGAGGGTCCGGAGCTCAAACCGGCCCAACAGACTGCGTCAAGGTCGGGCGCCGGGGCGGGCGATGGTGGATCCTGAGCCCAGTCAGAGCCGCGTCGATGTCTGAGTCGGGCCCCGGTAAGAGCAGCGATCACCCCACCCTGCTGGTCCGCGACCGCGAGGGCCACGACCTGCTGTGTTTCCTCGAGCATCTGATCCCCATCGAGGGGCAGGACTACGCCCTGCTCTCGCCGGTTGATACACCGGTGTCGCTGTTTCGGCTCAATGACGATGCTGAGCCGGTGCCCATCACGGAAGTAGCCAGCAGCGAGCCGATTCTCTCGGTGGCTGATGTGGTGCTCCAGGAGCACGATCTGGTTCTGGTGCGATCGGCGATCACCCTCACCGTCAGTGGTGAATTGGAGGAGCCGGAGCAGGATGAGCTCGATGAGCTGGAGGAGGACGACGACGTTGATGAGGACGCCGAGACCTTTGAACTGCTGGTGAGCTTCATGGTTGAAGCGGAGGAATACGGCCTCTACATCCCGCTCGATCCGTTCCTGGTGTTGGTGCGAATGGTGGACGGCCAGGCCGTGCTGCTGAGCGACGATGAGCTCGACCGCGTTCAACCCTTGATTGAGGCGGAACTGGAGGAGCGTGAATGGCCGGATTGACGGCACAGCACTGGTTGATCCCCAATTGGGATTCCCAGCTCACCATCGCCCAGCTTTCGCTGCCCCACCTCACGGCCCAAGGCCTGAAGGCCGCCGTGATTGACGTCGACAGAACCCTTCTGCCCGGTCGCGACGTAACCCTGCCAGGGCCAGTACGCGACTGGCTGGTGGATGCCGGCCGCCGCTTGCAGTTGCATCTGTTCAGCAACAACCCCTCCCGCGAGCGGATTGCTGCCGTGGCCGATCAGCTGCAGGTCAGCTTCACCTTTGGTGCCGGCAAGCCCCGCCGTGGTGCCCTGCGCAGTGTGGTTCGTGATCTTGCGCTGCCACCGGAGGCGATCGCGATGATCGGTGACCGCCTGTTCACGGATGTGCTCTGCGGCAACCGAATGGGGCTCTACACGGTGTTGGTGCGCCCGGTTCGAGACGACGGCAAGCCCTGCAGCCATGACCGGGTGCAGCGGTTTGAACGCGCCATGGCTCGTGTGATGGGGGCGCCTTCAGCATGACCCTGTGGGTCGTGAAAATCGGCACCAGCCTGCTTCGGGGGGAGACCGCTACCACGATTGATGGCTATGCCCGCTGCTTCGCAGGGGCCATGGACCGCGGTGATCAGGTGGTGCTGGTCACCAGTGGTGCCGTCGGGCTGGGCTGCCAGAAGCTGGCCCTCACCAACCGACCCGACACGGTGGTGGCCCTGCAGGCGGCTGCAGCCATCGGCCAGGGAGCGCTGATGGCGCTCTATGAACGGGCCATGGCCCGCCATGGCCGTTCCGTGGCCCAGGTGCTGCTGACCCGCTCCGACCTGGCCGATCGCCGTCGCTACCAGAATGCTTCGGGCACCTTGCGGCAGCTGCTGAGCTGGGGGGTGCTGCCGGTGATCAACGAGAACGATGCCCTTTCGCCGGCGGAGTTGCGCTTCGGCGACAACGACACCCTCTCGGCTTTGGTGGCCGCCGCCGTTGAAGCGCAGCAACTGATCCTGCTCACGGATGTTGATCGCCTCTATTCCTCGGATCCGCGGGTTGATGCCAACGCCGAACCGATCTCGGATGTTCGCCACCCTCGGGAGCTGGATTCGTTGGAACGGGGGGCCGGCGACGGGGGGCGCTGGGGCACCGGGGGCATGACCACGAAGCTGGCGGCAGCCCGCATTGCCACCGCCAGTGGCATCACCGTGCAGCTCGCCGATGGCCGCGACCCCGCTCGTCTCGAGGCTTTGTTGCAGGGGGAACGGGGGGGGACGGTGTTCCATCCCCACCCCGAACCCCTGGGCAATCGACGCAGTTGGCTGGCCCACGTGCTTCGGCCTGAGGGTGAACTGCAGCTGGATGCGGGGGCCTGTGCTGCGCTGCAGCACCGTGGTGCGTCCCTGCTGCTGGTGGGTGTGACGGCGGTGCGTGGTGACTTCGCCGCCAATCAACCTGTTCAGTTGCTGGATCCTGATGGAGAGGACCTGGGCCGTGGCCTCTGTTCGATGGACAGCGACCAGTTGCGGGCCGCGATGAATGACCCATCGCCGGGGGAGTCCTCTCCGGTGGTGGTGCATCGCGATGGTCTGGTGCTTCGCAGCCGTTAACCACGTCTACGATCCGCCGGACTGCCCTGGCCTCCATGCGTTTCAGCACCCTGATCAAGGTTCTGCAGACCGGTGATGCAGGCCTGCGATGGAGCCAGCCGGGCTTGGACCCATGGCTGGAGGGTGCCGCTTCAATCGACCAGGCCTCAGCCGAGCAACTCAGCTTTCTGGAGAAGGGCAATGCCCTAATGGCGGCTTTGGGCGCCAGCGGAGTGGGTGCTCTGTTGCTGCCCGACCAACAAGATCTGATTGATCTGGCTTCGCAGCGTGGCATCGCCTTTGCAGTCTTCGCTGATCCGCGTCTGGCCTTTGCTGAAGCCCTCGATCAGTTGCATCCCCGCCGCCGGCCCTTGGCGGAGATTCACCCCTCGGCGGTGATCGATGAACGGGCTGTGGTGGGCCCCGGCACAGCGGTGGGCCCGCGGGTCTGCATCGGGGAGGGAAGCCGTCTTGGTGCCGACTGCATCGTTCATCCCGGGGTTGTGATTTACGACAACGTCGTGGTGGGTGATGGCTGCGAGCTGCACGCCAATGCCGTGCTCCACCCCGGCAGCCGTCTCGGGCGTTGCTGTGTGGTGAACTCCAATGCCGTTGTCGGCTCCGAAGGCTTCGGCTTTGTGCCGACGGCCAAGGGCTGGCGAAAAATGCCGCAGACCGGACAGGTGGTTCTTGAAGACGGCGTTGAGGTGGGTAGCGGCACCACCATTGATCGCCCTTCCGTCGGCGAGACCCGCATTGGTGCTGGCACCAAGATCGACAACCTTGTGCAGATCGGCCATGGCGTCACCACCGGCCGTGGCTGTGCCTTCGCCTCCCAGGTGGGCATCGCCGGTGGCGCCCACATCGGCCAGGGGGTGATCCTGGCGGGCCAGGTGGGGGTCGCCAATCGCGTTGTCGTGGGCGATCGCGTCATCGCCAGCTCCAAGAGCGGCATTCACGGTGATGTGGCCCCCGGAGAGGTGGTGAGTGGTTTTCCCGCGATTCCGAATCGCCTCTGGCTGCGATGTGCTGCCACCTTCAGCAAGTTGCCGGAGATGGCCAAGACCCTGCGGGAGCTCAAGCGGGACACCCCTCAGTAACCTCAGCGGTCGACCTGCCGCACCGGACCGTCATGGCTCAGCACCGCGTTGTTCTCCTGCCCGGTGATGGCATCGGCCCCGAGATCACCGCTGTCGCCCGCCAGCTGCTGGAGGTGGTGAGCCAGCGTCATGGTTTTTCGCTGAGCTTTGAGGAACAGCCCATCGGCGGCAGTGCCATCGATGCCACCGGTGAGCCGTTGCCCGCCAGCACCCTCGAAGCCTGCAAGGCAGCCGATGCGGTGTTGCTGGCCGCCATCGGCAGCCCCCGCTTCGACAGCCTTCCCCGCGAGAAACGGCCGGAAACCGGCCTGCTGGGCCTGCGCGCCGGCATGGAGCTGTTCGCCAATCTGCGGCCGGTGAAGATTGTTCCGGCCCTCATCGACGCCAGCAGCCTCAAGCGTGAGGTGATCGAGGGGGTGGACCTGATGGTGGTGCGGGAACTCACCGGGGGGATCTACTTCGGTCAGCCCAAGGGACGCATCGAGACCGAGGGAGACGAGCGCGGTTTCAACACCATGACCTACTCCGCCTCGGAGGTGGATCGGATCGCGAAGGTGGCCTTTGAGATCGCCCAGGAGCGGCGGGGCCGGCTCTGCTCGGTGGACAAGGCGAATGTGCTCGATGTGAGCCAGCTCTGGCGGGACCGCGTGGATGCCATGGCGCCCAGCTACGGCGCTGTGGAGGTGAGCCACATGTATGTGGACAACGCGGCGATGCAGCTGGTGCGTGATCCCCGCCAGTTCGATGTGCTGCTCACCGGCAACCTCTTCGGCGACATCCTCAGCGACGAGGCGGCGATGCTCACCGGCTCCATCGGCATGCTTCCCTCCGCCTCCCTCGGCAGTGACGGCCCTGGGCTGTTTGAGCCTGTGCATGGTTCAGCTCCCGATATCGCCGGTCAGGACAAGGCCAATCCCATGGCCATGGTGCTGTCGACCGCAATGATGCTGCGCATCGGCCTCAAACAGGCCGCGGCTGCCGATGATCTGGAGGCTGCTGTGGATGCCGTTCTGGCAGGTGGCTTCCGCACTGGGGATCTGATGGCAGAAGGCTGCACCCAGCTGGGTTGTCGTGCCATGGGTGAGCAATTGCTCAAAGCTCTGTAAGCCAGAGATTGGTGCAATCGGGCCCTGATCTGGCAGGATCGCCGGGCCCGTAGTCCCTGCGTCGATGTCGAAGCGTCATCCGGTTGTCGCTGTTACCGGTTCTTCCGGAGCTGGAACCAGCACCGTCAAGCGCGCCTTCGAGCACATCTTTGCGAGGGAAGGCATTACCCCTGCAGTGGTGGAAGGCGACAGCTACCACCGCTACGAGCGGATGCCCATGAAACAGGCCATGGCGGATGCCCTGGCCAAGGGTGAGAACTTCTCCCACTTCGGCCCTGAGGCCAACCTCTTCGACAAGCTCGAGGAACTGTTCCGCACCTACGGCGAAACCGGTGCTGGCCAGAAGCGCTACTACCTCCACAGCGTTGAAGAAGCGGCTGAACACAACGCCCGTCTGGGCGTCAACCTGGAGCCGGGCCAGTTCACGCCTTGGGAAGATATCCCTTCAGGCACTGACGTGCTGTTCTACGAAGGTCTTCATGGCGGTGTGAAGGGCGAGGGCTACGACGTGGCCGCCCTGGCCGACCTTCTGGTGGGTGTGGTGCCGATCACCAACCTCGAGTGGATCCAGAAAATCCACCGCGACAACGCTGAGCGTGGTTATTCCGCTGAAGCGATCGTTGACACGATCCTGCGCCGGATGCCCGATTACATCAATCACATCTGCCCGCAGTTCAGCCAGACCGACATCAACTTCCAGCGTGTTCCCACCGTGGACACCTCCAACCCCTTCATCTGCCGGAACATCCCGACCCCGGATGAAAGCTTCGTGATCATTCACTTCCGAAAGGGTGCTCGTGAGAAGTGGGGGATCGACTTCGGTTACCTGCTGAACATGATCCACGATTCCTTCATGTCCAGCCCCACCAGCATCGTGGTGAACGGCGGCAAGATGGGCTTCGCCATGGAACTGATCCTCACTCCGATCATTCACCGCATGATCGAAGAGAAGAACAAGCTCAGCTGATCGCTTCTCTTAACAACAATCGTCTCTACAATGAGCTCATCTGAGTGATCAGGTGGGCTTTATTTCTTTGTCAACGCCCTCCTTTGAAATCCGTGGAGCATCGGGGGCGCTCTCGGCTCCCCGCTGGGACCGCATTGACAGCCGCTCGCTGATCGCCCAGGCCCGTCGCATTTATTTCGCCTATCTCTCCAGCACCCCTGCGGGGCAGGAGCCTCTCGGCGTGGTGGTTGATCCGCAGGAACCCGATGGCCGTGTGGTTTTCGAAACCCCTGTTCTTCTTCCGGATGAGGAGTTCATTGCCATCGATCTGATCCGGGGGCGCACGAGCCGTGGCCGGACCCGATGGAAGGGTTGATCCTGGTTTGGACAGGCCTGCTGGGCGCCTGCGTCGGCAGCTTCACTAACGTGGTGGCCTGGCGTTTGCCCCGCCAGGAATCGGTGGTCTTCCCCGGCAGCCACTGCCCCAAATGCGGCCATGCCATCCGCTGGCATGACAATCTCCCGGTGCTCGGTTGGCTGCTGCTGAGGGGGCGCTGTCGTCATTGTGATGCGGTGATCAGCTGGCGTTACCCCGCCGTGGAGGCCCTGAGTGCCGGTCTCTGGATCTCGGCGCTGTTGGTGTGGCCTGGTGCTGGCGGGGGCCTGCCTGATCTCTGGCTCCCCTGGGCCGGGCTGCCCCTGATCGCGCTGTTGCTGCCACTGGTGTTGATCGATCTGGATCACCTTTGGTTGCCGGAGCCCCTGTGCCGCTGGGGGTTGGTGCTGGGCTTGCTCGTCAGCACGGCTGCTGGGATCCCTGTTCTGACCAGCCATTTGATCGCGGCGGTGTTGGCCCTGCTGCTGTTGGAAAGTCTCAGTGCACTGGCCGAACGGTTGTTGGGACAGCCTGCGCTTGGCCTGGGCGATGCCAAGTTGGCGGCGCTGGGCGGCGCCTGGCTGGGGCCCGGGGGAATCGCAGCCGCAATGACCCTTGCGGTTGTCTCGGGAGCCTTGGTCGGAAGCACCGCGCGTCTCAGTGGCCGGTTGGGCCCCAGGGAACCGTTCCCCTTCGGTCCCTTCATCGCTCTGGGCATTTGGCTGGTCTGGTTGACCGGTCCGCAGTGGTGGTGGAGCACCTGGTTGATGCTGCTGGGCGCTTGATGGATCAGCGTCTATTCCCCGGGCCGGCTTTTAATGGTGTGAGCTGACGTCCCTGTGTGTCTCTGTTCGATTGGTTTGCTGATCGCCGCAAGGGTCAGTACGTCGCCAACGTCAAGCAGGAACCGGATGAAGGCGATGGTCTGTGGAGCAAATGTCCGGAATGTGGTCAGGTCGTCTATCTCAAAGACCTGAAACTCAACGCCAGTGTCTGCGCCAACTGCGGCCATCACCACCGGATCGACAGTGCTGAACGCATCGCACTGATTGCAGATCCCGACAGCTTTCAAGTGCTGAATGCGGATCTGGCACCGGTGGATCCCCTCGGATTCAAAGACCGGCGTGCCTATGCCGACCGGTTGCGGGAAAGTCAGGCCTCGACAGGACTGCGGGATGGTGTGGTCACCGGGCTCTGCCGGGTGGAAGGCATCCCCATGGGCCTGGCAGCGATGGACTTCCGCTTCATGGGTGGATCGATGGGCTCCGTGGTCGGCGAGAAGATCACCCGTCTGATCGAGGAGTCCACCGCCCGCAAGCTGCCGCTGCTGATCGTCTGTGCCTCCGGCGGTGCCCGGATGCAGGAGGGGATGCTCAGCCTGATGCAGATGGCGAAGATCTCCGGCGCGCTGGAACGCCACCGCGAAGCCGAGCTGCTCTACATGCCTTTGCTCACCCACCCCACCACGGGGGGTGTGACCGCCAGTTTCGCCATGCTGGGCGATCTGATCCTGGCGGAACCGAAGGCGTTGATTGGTTTCGCTGGGCGTCGGGTGATTGAGCAGACCCTGCGCGAGAAGCTTCCCGACAATTTCCAGACTGCTGAATATCTGCAGGAGCACGGCTTCGTGGACACGATCGTTCCCCGCACCCAGCTGCGCTCCACCCTGGCCAATCTTCTGCGCCTGCACGGCTGCAAACCGATGGAGCTCACCAGCGCATGATCCGAGCTGGTTTTGTTCTGATCCTGGCCTTGCTCTGCTGGGTCGCCCCCGTGCTGGCGGGCCCCGTGGAATGGATTGAGGTGCCTGCTACCGAGGCTGGCCAGCAGTGGTGGGACCGCGGCAGTGTGCGTATCGATCGGGATGGATATCGAACCGTGCTGAGCCGGTTCACCCCAGCGGCCAGCGAGGAGGGGGATCAGCCCTCAGGAGAGCTCTATGTGATGCAGCTGGACTGCTCCCAGCAGCTGTATCGCGACAAACAGGTGAACGGTTTGCCGCGTTTTCGTGCTCAATGGCAGCCGGCCGGGGATGACGGGCTGATCACCTCCGTGATTGAGGCTGTCTGCACTGAACCCCTCTCCAGCTGAGATGTCTCCACAGCCCCTTGGTGTTGCCGTAGCCGGTCTCGGCTTCGGGGAGAAGGTGCACCTGCCGGCCCTTGCGGCAGCGACTGATCTTGAGGCAGTGGCGCTTTGGCACCCGCGCCAGGAGCGCTTGGATGCCGCCACGGCCGCCCATGGCTTGAAGGGATTCAGCGACTGGGATGCTCTGCTGGCCGATCCCGCGGTGGACGCGGTGATCATCGCCACCCCCCCGGCACCCCGCTTTGACCTGGCCCGTCGGGCCCTGGAGGCGGGCAAGCACCTGCTGCTGGAGAAGCCCATCGCGCTGCATGCCGATCAAGCCCGGGAGCTGCAGCGGCTGGCCCTGGCACGGGGACTATCGGTGGCTGTGGATTACGAGTACCGAGCCGTTCCCCTGTTCATGCAGGCCGCACGCCTTTTGCAGGCCGGTGCTGTCGGCACGCCCTGGCTGGTGAAGCTCGACTGGTTGATGGGCAGCCGTGCCGATCCCCAGCGCGGCTGGAACTGGTATGCCCAGGCGGATCAGGGCGGCGGCGTGATCGGAGCCCTGGGAACCCATGCCGTGGACATGCTGGCCTGGCTGATCGGCCCCCTGGGGGCTGTTCAGGCCCTCAACGGCGTTTCGATCAAGCAACGCCCTCACCCCGATGGTGGTCTGGCCGCCGTGGATGCCCCCGATGTGTCGCTGCTGCAGACCGTTGCCCATTGGCAGGGCAGGCAGGACCTGCCGGTGCCGGCACAGGTCAGCCTCAGTTCCGTGTCGCGCAACGGCCGCGGTTTCTGCCTTGATGTGGTGGGCTCCTCGGGATCGCTGATGCTCAGCAGCACCAATCAGAAGGACTACGTTCATGGCTTTGAGCTGAAGCACGCCCCGCTCGGTGAGCCCTTCCGCGCGGTGGAGGCCGATGCCGACCTCGCCTTCCCGCAAACCTGGACGGATGGTCGCATCGCCCCTGTGGTGCGGGTGCTGGGCTGGTGGGCCGAAAGCATTCGCAGTGGGCAACCGATGCTGCCTGGACTGGCCGAGGGCGTGGCCAGTCGTGTGGCCTGCGATCAAGCACAGACGTCACTTGCTCACAACTGATTGAGCCAAATGATGCAAGCCCTTGGTTCCAATTTGAAGGCGTTTTTGTAACTCAAGTCAATTGGTTTGTCGCTTCAGATCGAAGAATTGCTTTCCACTGAATCGACCCCATGGCTCTGGCGGATTACTCCTCGGAACTGATGGCTACAGCCCAAGCCCTAGCCGCTCCTGGTAAGGGGATCTTGGCTGTTGATGAATCGACCAAGACAATTGGTAAACGTCTCGGCTCAATCGGTGTCGAGAACACGGAAGCGAACCGTCAGGCTTACCGCGGAATGCTCTTCACCACAGCAGGCTTGGGTGAATTCATCAGCGGCGCCATCCTTTACGAAGAGACCCTGTTCCAAAGCCACGCCGATGGCGAGTCGATGGTCGACAAATTGGGCAAGCTTGGAATCATTCCCGGCATCAAGGTTGATAAGGGCCTGAGGCCATTGGGTGGAGCCAATGCCGTCGAGACGCTTTGCACCGGCCTTGATGGATTGGTCGAGCGTGCTGCCGACTTCTACGCCCAAGGTGCTCGGTTTGCAAAGTGGCGAGCTGTGCTGCAGATCACGGCGGATGGCTGTCCTTCAGCGCTCTCCATTCGCGAAAATGCTTGGGGCCTCGCCCGTTATGCCCGCTCAGTTCAGGAATCAGGCTTGGTGCCGATCGTGGAGCCCGAAATCCTGATGGATGGCAACCACAGCATCGAAACCACAGCTCGTATTCAGGAGCATGTGATTCAGGAGGTCTATCACGCTTGCCACGCGAACGGTGTTCTGCTCGAAGGCACTCTTCTGAAGCCTTCCATGACCGTTCAAGGGGCTGATTGTGCTGAGAAGGCCGATCCAGCAAAAGTTGCTGCCATGACGGTGCGAACCCTTGAGAGAAGTGTTCCTGCCAGTGTCCCCGGCATCGTGTTCCTTTCCGGAGGTCTGAGTGAAGAGGCCGCCTCGGTTTACCTCAATCACATGAACAGCATTGAGCGCAAAGCCAAGTGGAACCTGGGTTTCTCCTATGGCCGTGCTCTTCAGCACTCCTGCCTCAAAGGCTGGGCTGGTTCCAATGTGGAAGCTGGTCAGGAAGCCCTGCTTGCAAGAGCTCAGGCCAACTCTGAAGCTTCTCGAGGTCAGTACGTGCCCGGATCACAGCCTTCCTCGGATGAGCAGCTGTTTGTCGCTGGTTACACCTACTGAATCGGATTTCACCAAGCCCTGTCGTTCGTTCAACAGGGCTTGGTGACAATTTGAACACAACTAGGTAAAGTCGTCGCCCGGCGGAGTCTTATCCGTCAAGGTTCTCCGTTTCAGACTTTTCCTATGGCGCTCGTTCCGCTTCGGCTCCTGCTCGACCACGCCGCTGAGAACGGCTATGGCATTCCTGCGTTCAACGTGAACAATCTGGAGCAGGTCCAGGCCATCATGGAAGCGGCTGACGAGACCGACAGCCCTGTGATCCTCCAGGCCTCCCGCGGTGCCCGCAGCTACGCCGGTGAGATCTTCCTGCGTCACCTGATCCTGGCCGCGACCGAGACCTATCCCCACATCCCTGTGGTGATGCACCAGGACCACGGCAACGCCCCTGACACCTGCTACTCCGCTGCCATCAACGGTTTCACCTCCGTGATGATGGACGGTTCCCTGGAAGCCGACGCCAAGACTCCCGCCAGCTACGACTACAACGTCAACGTCACCAAGCAGGTGGTGGACTTCGCCCACTCCGTGGGTGTGAGCGTTGAGGGTGAGCTGGGTTGCCTGGGCTCCCTGGAAACCGGCAAGGGTGAAGCCGAAGACGGCCACGGTTTCGAGGGCGAGCTGTCCAAGGACATGCTGCTCACCGATCCCGCTGAGGCTGCCGACTTCGTTGCCAAGACCAAGTGCGACGCCCTGGCCATCGCCATCGGCACCAGCCACGGCGCTTACAAGTTCACCCGCAAGCCCACGGGTGAAGTGCTGGCCATCAGCCGCATCGCTGAGATCCACAAAGCCATCCCCAACACCCACCTGGTGATGCACGGCTCCTCCTCCGTTCCCCAGGAATGGCTGGAGATGATCAACAAGCACGGTGGTGCCATCCCCGAGACCTACGGCGTTCCCGTCGAGGAAATCCAGGAAGGCATCCGCAACGGTGTGCGCAAGGTGAACATCGACACCGACAACCGTCTGGCCTTCACCGCAGCTGTGCGTGAAGCGGCCATGG
>ENA-OSEY01001395-OSEY01001395.1-marine-metagenome-genome-assembly--contig:-NODE-1395-length-16651-cov-5.899360_pt1 | contig 16651 bp, 14 predicted proteins | sample MGYA00248465_ERZ534230 | MGnify/ENA primary metagenome ERZ534230 (study PRJEB26409, sample SAMN06344110) | marine metagenome | isolation source: Sea water from surface | place: Atlantic Ocean:Southern...
ATCATGGATGAGCAACTATACGCAAGGAGCTGAAAAAACATTTAAATGTTCTAACAATTTTGAAACACTTGCATCAAATGTAGGAATTCACATGACTAATTTTTTAAAAAATGTATATGAACCAGATGCTCATTGGGGATATTCTTGGATTGGCAATAGTGGAAATCCCACAGATGATGGAAGAACCTTTTATTATACAAACAATAACACTATCAGGTTAAGAACTCTTTGTGATGGAAAATTGATAGAAACTACTTTAAGTGGTAATTGATGAAACTAATTTTAAAAACTTTCATAATAATAGTTTCTTTTTCGATTTTACACGCGGAGGAAAAAAAATATGATCAGAAAACATGTGAAGAAATTTATGTTGGTATAGCATATTTTTTAAAAGCAGCAGACAAACACTGGAAACAAACAAAGAATGAAAAAAAGGCTGCAATGTATGCAGATACGGCCGCTAACTATACAACGATTTATAATACTTTTTGTAAATAATAATTCTAAAAATGGATCAGTTTCTATATTTTAATATTTTAATTTCAGCATTAAATATTTTTATTATCGTTTACGCTTTTTCTTATAATTTTTTTCCAAAAAAGTGGAGAAATAAAGTTAAACAAGGAACAATTATTGGTTTAGCTTTAATCTTTGTTACGATGATTACTATGTTTTCTTGGGTAATTTATTTTTATTATTTAATTTTTAAACCTTTAGAAAATTTGAATTTTTTAGCTTTAATTTAAAAGTTTTCTTTCCAAGAATTTCTGTAAGATGAAGCAGCTCCTTGACCAGCTTGAATCTGAACTAAATCTTTTTTATTTCCTGCAGATTGACCTGCGATGTTAGCAAATAATTTATCTGCAAAAACTACAATTTTTGATAAAACACCTTGTCCAACATAATAACACGCTTCACCTTTTCTTATAGTTCCTAATTGACTTGAGTTGTTACTTCCACATTCATCATCAGCTTGGCAAATATATGCATTACCTAAACTACACTTATTAACTGATTGCGTAGGTTCATATATAGGAAAATACGCAAAACCTTTGTAAACAGTTGGCTCTGCAGTGACTTTAGAAGAATTATCTAAAACTATATACCAGCCTCTATGTTTATTTTCCACAAGACATGTAGTTGGCATATCATTTGTCGTATTTCTGCATTTAGTTATATCATCTGCTGTTGCTGCTTTACCGACATCTCTAAATTGAGGATAAAATTCGTCTCTTATTCCTATTAAGTAATTAGATGTTCCAGCTGAAGTGTCATTTATTCTATTAAAGTCTCCAGTTCCTGCGTATACCCATAATGAATTTGTCGATCTACCAATAGTAGCATCCATTGGATGGAACATGTACCTTCCATTAGTTTTGTTCGATCCTGCAGTAAATAAAGTTGTTTGGTCGAATATTTTAATTTGATTTCCGGCACCATCGTCGGTCATATTTGTTAAATTAAATTTCGTAATTTTACCTTCTAAATCACTTAGATATAAAAGACCACCTGAGTAAGTTACTCCCCTAGCTGTATCAGGAGTTATCAAAACCGGAGAAGCCGGGGTTGAATTAACAATATCACTTGATGCCATGTCTGTGATCTCTATTCTTTTATATAGACTTCCAGGATTTGTGAAATCTTCAAGATTAACAATTGTTAAATTTGATCCAATACCCTCAAACTGAGTACCATATCCGCCACCCATTGCGGCAACATAAATATCATCTCTTATATCATTGTCACCTGCACCATTGTTTGGAATTCTAAAAATTCTTGGATCTGACCATGTCTCACCAAGAAGACTGTAGTCATACTCTGGATGAGTAGTCACACCAGTATTTTTAGAGCCTGCTTTGATACTGACACCAAGTATTGAGCTTGTATTGCTGTCACCTGTATCTGCAGAATAAGTTATATCATCAGCAAAGTTTAAAACTGTCTCACCATTTGCATCTTTTGTAACAGTAAAATTTGTGTAATTCTTGTCGTTAAATAAAACTTTTATATCGTTTTTTGAAATATCTCTTACAGGAAACGTCCATGATTTACCTTTGTAACATGAAGTAGTAAGTTCTCCATTACTATCTCTAGTGTCTTGACATGTATTAGATATACTGCTGTTTTGAGAAAATTTATCTGTAACCTCTAAAGCTTCTGCAAAACTAGCTAAAGAATATGATCGTGCAATATATTTATAAAGATGTGTATTTTCGTTATGATCTATTCTGTAAACAGTACTGTTAATATTGTCATTATATATTGACATTAAGTGTAAAGGTTTTTCAGGATCTGTTACATCAAGAACAGAAAAACCAGCTCCACCTCTACCATAAGGTACCATTAATATTGTATGCCATTTTTTGATTGTATCTAAAGGACTCTTAAAGTACATATCATGCACTACAATAGAGCCATCAACTCCAAAAACTGCATTTGTTCCACCTTTTGTTTTATTCAGTGATCTATTCATAACTAGCGGAAGGTTCGGAGCAACTAAAGGCGGCACAAATCCCCATAACTCTTTTCCTGTTTTAGAGTCGAAGGCATGAAGTATTCCGCTATTAGAGCCTGCGTAGATTACTTCTTTTCTAGTTTTATTATTTGCAGCAAAATTAGGGTAGTTATTTAAAGTTCTAAAATAAGCTTCCTGGTTATTTCCTGTAAATGCTGTATCTGCGCCTGGCGGACCAACTACTACAAGCTGTGAATGATAAATGTCACCTAAAGGATTGTCTCTTGTTTCAGTTAAGTTACAATCACCATCATAATCGAAATAGTCTTTACCTCTAATAAACTCTATTAAACCTTCCTGATCGTCTGAATTACCATCTATAACACCAGCTGTGTTTGCACATCTATTGTTTGTCGTATCAGTATCATTATGAAAGTCGACAATAGCATTTTTGTATAAACTAAATAAAGCACCAACATCTGCCGCATTTGCTTTAGTAAAATTGTTATAGCCAGATTTGTAGTTTGTTCCAGGAATTCCAACACTCCAAATTTTCCTTTGATCTGGCGCTGGCATTTCCTCAACAGCTGACCAATTACCACTATCCTTCTCATCTAAGTCTCCATTTGAGTCAATGGCTGTTCTTGTAATAGTACCTGCCCACTCCTTATTTTGTCTGTAATCAAATTGTGCTTGAAATAGTGATCCTGAAGACTCAATTGTTGCTGTAATTGCTGGAGCTGTAAATGATAATTTTTGAGCAATAATTTGCGAAATTGCCGCTTTAAGTTCTGATTTTAATTGAGCAGCTGTTTTTGCAACAATTGCTGCATCTGTTCCACCTTCTTTTGCAAGTTGATTAAAATTTCTTAAACCACTTGATGATATTCCTGTTCCAAAAGCAACTGCAAAAGTTTTTACAGGATGTTTTTGTGTTCTAAGACTTTTTGCTGCATTCTTCGCACCATTATGATTATACCAATCACCATCCCCAATTACCATGGCATAACTATTTTGACATGGTGAGTTTTTATCTATTGGGCTGAATCTGCCATGATTATAATACTGTTGCGCAATTCTCATAAAAGCCATTGCATCTGTTCCACCCCCAGGGTTTACTCCGCTAATTATTTGATTAATTCTTGCAGCTCCACCTTTATGAACTCTAACTTTTAAACAATTATATCTATTGCATGGACTTGAATTTCCTGTTGTTATGTTTCCACTCCAATTATTAAATCCAGATGAACCATGCGCCCAATAAGCAAATCCAAAGTTAACACCAGAAGTTAAAGAAGCATCTGTAACGATCGCTTTGATAGCCTCGTGAGCTGCCTGCATTCTTGTTTGTGGAGCACCACCGAAATTTTTCAACCAGCTTCCATTCATATCAAAAGATTGAACAGTTGCTTTATTTAGTCCTGTTGTAATAATTCTGCTATTAGTTTTATCTACTGAAACTCCCCAAGGATAATAAAAGTAAGTAGCGCTACTTGTTGAAGCCGCAGTGCTTCTAACACCTTTCCTCCATGTATAATTACTTTGACCGTAACTAACTTTTGTCAGCCTACTTGAACCCCAGCTCAGATGATAAAGAACCTGTTCGTTATTAGGATCAACTGTTAATCCCCCATAATTGTTTCCATAACCATATCTATAGCTACCAGCGTTAATACTTGGGCAACCATTACTATCAAATTGAAATCTATATATTCTACTGTTTCTGTAAGAATACATGTAACTAAAATTTTTATCAGCTGCACCAACCATGTAAGAATACCTTAAATTGGTATTTACATTACAATTTCTTGCTCTATTTCTATCAACATCATAAAGATAATAACCCTGACTAGTTCCAACTCCGATAAACCTTCCTTGAGGGTTCTGAAATAATGCAAGGTTATAAGGATAGGCACTTCCAAGATTTATAAAACCTAAGCACGCCCCATCCGACTCTCTTATTTTAACTATTCTTCTGTTTGACCAACTAATTGCATAAAGAACTCCACCTGCAGATTCAATACTATATGGATAATAAGTCTGACAATTTCCTTTATGGGCTGTACCATTTACTCCCCAACTTGCATCAACCTTAGCGTTTGCATATTCTAATTTCTTAATTCCATATGATGAATATTGTGCAACATATAAATTACCGTTTGCATCTGTTGTAGTATCGTAAGGCAAACTTATTCCAGAAGAACCTCCGCTCATTCGCCAACCCATACTTCCAGACTTATCTAATAATATTAAAACATTAGCTGGCACATCACCAATACCAGTTCCAGGAGGTAACGCTTTTCCAAAAACTACACCAAAAGAAATTAAATATAAAAATAATGAAGTAATTGTAATTTTAAAATTTTTCATTGTGATTGGTCCAGCTCTTCCTCAATTTTTCCTAGTTCAAAATTATTAATATGTTCTGCTAAAATTTGATCGTATTTCTTAGTAGATAAATATAATTGCTCATCTATTTTATTTTCTTCACCCAAAAACCTTTGGTAAACTACAAATTCATCTGACTTTTCAAAAATATGAAAACCCGTAAATGAGTCTGGATTTTGAGTAGTATCAAAATCACCATATACCTTTTTAGTATATTTCATTAGGGTTAATTTTTTTGAGATGTTGTTATTTTCATCATTTAATGCAACAAAATTTATAGCAACAAGAATATCATTAACAAACCTATACTCGATCATAATTCCCTCGTCTAATCCTTTACCAGGACAGATATCTTTTGCAAAAAAAGGATATATGTTCATTCCTGGATAACGATATGGAGGTGGAGGGCCATACTCCTTTTCCATTTTTGATAAATTATCACCGATATCATATATAACGTTGCATTTCGCATGTGCTGCAGTAGATATTAAAAGACTTATTAATATAATTTTTAATCTTAAAAACATGAAATTTTAATAATTATAGACGAATATTTAAATATTTTAAAATAAATTTTTTAGGATAAATAAATATTTTTTGACTATCTTGGAAATACTATTGTACTTTCCAATGAAACTACCATGTTCTCGCTGTCCATATTAAGGCCGCATCCGTACACTCTGTAAGCCATTCCGCTTTGTCCTGCATCTGACTGGGTTTTTTTTACACTTCCACCGTATCCTTTAAAGGGAACAGCGCCAATTCTAAAAATAAAAAATTCGTAATAATAATCATATAAATCTTCTGCCTCCTCCTTTTCACTTTTACTGGCACCAGTTTTAAAACTATCTCTTAGTAATTTTCCAAAATTCCAGCTTTGTGCAGTAACTACCCCTTTGTTGTCTAAATTTTTTTTGTCTAAGTCATGAAAACTGTTGTAACATACATTACTCGTATTTTTATAACTACCAAAGCTCTTGTCGTAATTTGCAAGTGTCATTGCGCCCGAAAAACCTGACCCTCCAGTGCTTTTACCACCTTGGTTTTCAGGTAATTTTCTTAAACTTAAATCTCTCTTTTTAGATTTAGAATTCCATGGACCCAAAAAATAATTTTTTAAATAATTTTCTCCCTCTATAATTGCTGTTTCTGCTACGTAAAATGTTTGCTGGTAATCATCACTATAATTATTACTTTGATGATCACCTGAAGAAATCACAATTAAAGCACCACCCATCAAAGACATCACAAGAAGCAAAACGAGTGAAAGTACTAACGCAAATCCTTTTTCATTTCTATTTTTCATTCTAATCCCACATTTCTAGCATAAGCCGTTACTGTTAAAGTCTCTCTTAAAAATCGATCATTAAATCTTGTAAGATCTCTAGATGAATCTGTTAAAGCAAAAATTGTTTTTTTTTTGTTGTCATTATAAAACGGATTTTTTGATCTTACCGCTAATGCGATGTCTACAGTTTTAATGTCATATAATTTATTTTTGTTAGAATTTGTTGGTGATGGTGGTGGTTTAAGAAGATTTCCATTTGCATCAACTGCGTTAAAAATCATATCTTGAACATATCCTTCAATAAATTGTTCTGGGTAAGTTCTCTCATCTAATTGACTGCTATTTGGATATGTGTCTGTAGCAGGATTATCCCAAGTATTTTTTGTCTTACTCCATTTAACTTTAGTTTTGTAAACTGAAAATGCATCAATATTATTATTTGTTAATTTATCTTTTACAGTTGAAGGTTTACAATAATAAGAAACTTTGTATCTTATAAATGTATACCTTTTATTTACATCAGTTTCATTGGGCTTATATTCTACATCACCATAAACAATATCTATTTTGTCACAATCATTAAGCTTGTTTGAAGTTTTAGAAATTAATATTGGGGGATCTGAAACTTTCAAGTCATCTCCATAATACTTAAAACCTGCCATACGAATATCTCTCACCAACATATTAAGTACCGCTCTACCGGTTTGACTCACTTTTGCTTTATCTGTAACTTTTTGAAAAGAGTTATTGACAGCAGTGTAAGAAGCATACATTGCAGCCATCATAATGGATGAAATCACTATACCAATTAATATTTCGACTAAAGTAACTCCCAGAATAGATTTTTTGACTGTTTTCATTATGGTTTAATATCTACGTGTACGGGGAAATAAATAAATTTATCTTTATCACCATTATTTAAAAAAATTTGAAATTTACCTATATACATTTTGTCAAAAACTTTATCATTTTTGAACCTGCATCCTGAAGGGCAGATATCAAATATTTTCAAAAATTTCTTTTCTTTGGTACCTGTTCCATCTTTTCTACATTTAAGCCTTCTCTCAGAAAATCGATTATTCCATTTGTCTAATTTTTTATCAACAATGTTAGTAAAATTTGAGTTTAAATTGGCACCTGTTGAACAACTATTCGAACCCCAAGACTGATTATCACCAGTGCTATTATCTTGTTTGCTATTATTAACTAAAATATCAACAAACTTTTGACTAGATCTTTCTGCTTGAGAATTTCCTAGTAGGTCCTCAGCAACCATACTAACTAAGTAAGTACCTTTAGTTCTCTCTCCTGATACATCAATTGATTGAACTGAATAATTGACCATTTGAAAAACAGCGATAAAACCAATGCCAACTATAACTGTAGAGATTAAACCTTCTATAAGTGTTATCCCCTTTTCAAAAAATCTTTTACTGTCTTGACCAAGTTTTTCCATTAAATTTATACCTTGTTACATTACCAAATCTTGACCATTCCACCAAGTATGCAGGTTGTTCCAGATCTGGCGAAGATATTGGACATTTATTACTATTTTTAGCGGCAACACTTGTTTTGCAAAAAATTATATATTGATTTGATACTCTCCCTTCCAAAGTAACATTTTTATTCGCTAAATTTTTATATGAGTAATAAGAACCGTCTTGTGAAAAACATACAGCCGTCTCTATTGGTGATGGACTATAATGTGCCGCACCTTCACCCTCATAGTAATCTATATATTCAGATGATCCATTAATTTTAGAATAATAATTATTACCTGTTTTACATTGAGGTAATTTTCCAGAATTTAAAGTTTCAGAAAGTTTTTTTTTAGTAAATCCTCTTGTGTGAAAAATAATTTTTCCATTATTTTGAGACATATAAAATGATATAAAAGGGTAGCTTCCTCTTTGAGCTTGTGTTGTCGCTGAATTAATCATCGCAGAGGCTTTTTCAGCTAACACTCTTATTTTACGATCAGTATTCCAATCTAGAAAGTTTGGAATTCCAACTGCGGACACAATTCCAACAATTGTAATTACAACTAATAATTCCAAAAGTGTAAAACCTTTAATGTTCTGATCTTGCTGCACCTGGATCTATCTTACCTGACTTTGCTAATTCTTCCAAAGATTTTTCCATAGTAATCATGCCATCTCTTACCGCAGTCTGCATAATGCTTGGTATTTGATGTATTTTAGCTTCTCGTATTAAGTTTTGAATTGGAGATGTACATTTCATAACTTCAAATGCACCAACTCTTCCAGCACCATCTCTTGTCTTAAGGAGTCTTTGGGTAATTACCATCTTTAAAGATGTTGATATCTGTGCTCTAATTTGTTCTTGTTGTTCAGGTGGAAATACATCTATAATTCTATTAATTGTACTAGGTGCACCACTAGTGTGCAGAGTTCCAAAAACTAAGTGACCTGTTTCGGCTGCAGTCAGAGCTAAACTGATAGTCTCTAAATCTCTCATCTCTCCAACTAAAATAACATCGGGATCTTCTCTTAATGCTGCTTTAAGAGCTGCTGCGAATGTTTTAGTTTGTTTACCAACTTCTCTATGAGAAACTATACTTCTATTATCTTTATGTATAAATTCAACAGGGTCTTCAACAGTAATAATATTTGCACTTCTTGTTTTATTAATTTCATTTATGATAGCAGCTAAGGTCGTTGACTTACCAGATCCAGTTGGACCGGTAACAAGCACTAAGCCTTTATGAAAATCAACTACATCATATAAAGACTGAGGTAAATTAAATTGATCCATGTTTGGAATTTGACTTTCAACTCTTCTAAGCACTGCTGCTGTCCCGTTAATTGTTTTATAAAAGTTAGCTCTAAATCTTAAACCACTTAACATAACTGCAGAGTCTAACTCGTGAGTTTTTTCAAATCTTTCAATTTCTACTTCATTACAATTCATTGACATTAAATCTTTTAAATCTTGAGCTTTAACTGGGACGTCTTTAACTACTACAATTTCACCAGTTTGACGATATGCAAGTGGTGAACCAGATCTAATATGGAAATCAGAAATTTTTTTATTATTTTTTGCAAGATCCTCGAGTTTTTCAAACATTTTAAATTTATCTTTCTTATATAGCCTTTTTAAGCCTAAAAACGCAAAATTTCCAATGATTATTCTGGGTCTAATTATTCTAGTCTAAGTTGATTAATATAAACGAATAAGTTAAGTATACCAGTAGACGTTAAATATGAAAAATTTCTTACAAAATATTTTAAAAAAAAAAGAAAATAATCCAGATGCTACTCCAAAAAAAGATGAAGGGGAAAAAAGCAATAAAAAAATCAATTCTTTAATAGAAAAAATAAAATCCAAATTTAGTTCTGGTATAAAAAATAAATTAGGAAAACAAGCTATACAAGGTGAAGAAATCGTGGGTGTGGAATTAACGCCATACGAAATAAGACTAGCCCAATTAAATAATAACAAGAATAATGAGTGGGTTTTAGAAAAATTTTTTGCACATACCATTGAAGGATTACCAGAAAATGCTTCAGTTTTAGAACATCCGGATAAAATTGGAGATGAGCTTAAAATAGCTCTTCAAAAATCTAAAATAGAAACAACAAATGCTGCAATTGCAATACCAGTGACTAGTGCAATCATAAGAGTTGTAACCGCTCCATTAATGACTGATGAAGAGTTGGGCAAGGCAATTGATACAGATTCTTTATGGGAAAATCTTGTTCAATTAACTGATAATTTAAATGATTATTCTATATTTCACCAAGTAATAAATAGAGACAAAGAGAGGAATACGATGGATATTCTTTTCGTAGCTTCAAAATTATCGGATATAAATGGTTACACATCAATTATTAAAAAAGGTGGACTAAATGCAGTCATAATTGATGTTAAATGTTTTGCTTTAAAATCTGCGGTTGACCAAATGAACCAAATTAAGGGTTCAATTGAAGAAAGTAATTTAACTGCAGTTTTAGAATTTGGTTTAGATGAAAATTATGTAATGATTCTTTACGAAAACAACCCAATTATTACAGATATATTCATAAGAAGTCAGGATAGAACCACTTTACTAAAATCTGACAATCAGGAAGAAATGGACGGTTTGGTGAGAAGATATATGACCCAAGTAAAACAAGCTATCCAAGACTTTGAAACAAAATATGAAAAAAGAATAAGAAATTTAAAAGTAGTCTCAAATTTACCAAATGTAGATTCGTATTTAGGAAGTTTTAGAAAAAATTTAGCTAATACTGGTTTTAATTTATTTGATCCAATTTCTGAAGTTAAAGTTCCAGCTCAATTATCAGAAGGTGTTAAACTTGCAAATAGATCTTATCTTTCGACAGTAATTGGGCTAGCTTTTAGAAAATTAGATGTGTTTGGTTATTATAAATTTGTAACAGCTGTAAAAAATATCAACTTATTACCAAACAGAGACAGCATGATTGCACAGAAAAAAGCAAAAATATTTTCAAATTTTGCTTTTAAGGGAGTAGTTGGTGTTGTTGGAGCAATATACATAATTCTTTTTGGATTATCGTTTTGGCAAATAAGTTCTCTCAACAAAAAATTAACTGACTATGATCAAATTGTTTCCGAACACCAGTTAAAGACTTTAGAAAAAGCTAAATTTGCAAAAGAATTAGGAATTATTAACAAATCTTTAGAATTAAGTGGATCAATAGAGTCAAATAAAAAAATAAGTTTTAGAATTTTAGCTCAAATAGCATCCTCAGTTCCAAAAAGAGTTAAATTTAATTCAATAGACTTTGATGGACAAAACCAAGTTATTATAAACGGAGTTGCATCAACAGACCAAGATATATTAAAACTAATTGGCAACTTAAATGAAAAAAAACTAATATCCCAAGCATCTTTAGCTAGTATGACTTTACCAGAGAGTAATGACCCAACTAAACCTAAAATGAAAGGTTTTAAAGTTGCTTGTACCGTGGAGAGTATTTAATGGACTTAAAAAATATTGATTTAAAAAATATAAATATAGAAGATTTAAAAGCAAAGTTACAAAATGTAGATAAAAAAACTTTAATTAAGTTTGGCTCAGGTTTTGCGGCTATATTGATTTTTTTAATAGGTTATTACGCTATATTAAGTCCGATAGTTAATGAAAAGAAGGAAAAGTATAACGATAAAGTCCTAAAACAAGATGAAATTATGCAAATGAGTAATGAAATCACTCAATTCAAATCAGAGATTAAAAACAAAACTCCAGAATTCGAGCAAAGTTCATCACTATTTCATACCAAAGCTGAAGTAGAAGGACTATACGATAGTTTAAGTAAATATGCTGGCGTAAACGGATTAGTAATTTCTAAAATAGAGAAACAAAAACCAAAACCTGTTCTAGTAGAGGGAGCAACCGAGCAGGCAGACCAAAATCTAGAAATCCAAAGTGTTAAATATTTTAAAATTCCAGTAGCCTATGAAATAAAAGGTAACTTTCTTGGATATATAAAATTTAAAAGAGCTTTAGCAAGATCAAATAAAATGTTGAACTTTGATAAAGAAATTATAAGTTTAGTGCAAAACGACCCAAACGGTGCAATAGTTGCAAAAGGAGAATTAACAATAGTAGGATTACCTAATGAATTTTTTTAAAATTTTTTTTATTACTCTGATCTTAATCTACTCGCAAGTATCATTTGCTGATCAACATGAAAGTGTTGAAGAGCAAACAACTGAACAAGTAACAGAACAAGAAACAGATCAAACAGTTGAACAACCACCAACAGATCAAGCAACATTACCAGAAGATGAGGAAGACGAAGTTCCTTTGAATGATCCATTTGCAGGAAACGAGTCTGGCTCTAGCATGTCCAATATTCCAGATGGTGAAGAGGAAAATGAAATGAGTTTATATAATTTTAAATTGGTTGGTATAATTTCTGGTGAAGAAAATAGTTATATTTCTTTAGTTGATGCATCTGGAGAGGTTATCACTCTATCATTGTCTCAGTATTTAGGAGAAATTAAATTAGTGGATATGAGAATAAATGAAGCAATATTTGAAAAAAATGATAAAACTTATATGATCATAGACTTTAATAACCAAATTCGGGAAGTAAATGAATATTAGAAAAATTTTATACCCAACAGTTTTTTTAGTAATTTTATTAATAGTTTCGGGGTGTGCAAAAAAGCCACAAAATATAAAAACTTTTAAACACAACACCCCACTTATAAAAAAAGATATTAAAGCCACAGGTAGAGCAGAGGTAGAAAAAACTTTGGAGATGGGACCAAAACCGGTTGAAGGAGACATTATAAAACTAGAAAAAAGAAAAAAAATATCTTCTGAAGCACAAAGAAACTATCTTTTAATTCCCGAAGACTTTCCATTGCTTAAACAAAGAGTAACACTAAACTTTAAAAACTTAGATTTCAAAGAGACCATGAATCTTATGGGTAAAATCGGAGAAATTAACGTGCTTGTTGGAGACGAAGTTGCAGGCGCTATAAGTGCCGAGTTGATTAACGTGCCATGGGATAAAGCATTCCAAGCACTTTTAGATATGAAAAATTATGCATCTGATATTGATGTAAACAGTAATTTAATAAGAGTTCACTCTCCAGAGACATTAACAGCTCAAGAAACTTATAAATCTGAAAGAGCCTCTGCAGTTAGAAAAAAAGTTGAGCTAGAAGATAGTGTTGAACCAATTTACTCAGAAATTTTCAGGCTGTATTACATTTCACCAGCTCAAGCCAAGGAAACACTAACAGAATTATTTTCTTCAGGTGAGGGCGAAAATTCTTTCTCAGCTATACAAATAACAGAGGAGCAAACAACCAGATCAATTATAATTAGAGGTAAAGAGAAAGATTTAGATGTGGTTGATAAAGTAATTAAGGAGATTGATGTTAGAACGAAACAAGTATTAATTGAAGCATTTCTTGTAACAGCTACCTCTGAGTTTGAAAGAGCTCTTGGAACAAGAATTGGTGCATATCGTACAAAAGCTGGTGAGCCAACAATTGGGGGATTAGGCGGTGGCAATCCTCCCTCTGGACAGGGTGCAACTCCAGTTGATGCTGGTGGATTTGGTAATGCAGCAGGCGATATTCTTGATACAGGAATTGCAGGCACTAGTGGAATTGGTGTGCTAAAAAGAACAACAACTAGTGTTTTAAAAGCAGAAATTAATGCATTGGAGAATTTAGGTTTAGGACAAATAATCTCAAATCCCAAAATTTTCACTTTAGATAATCAGACAGCTACAGTCACACAAGGTACAGAAATACCATATACAACCATATCAGATGGAGCTGCATCTACATCGTTTAAAGAAGCAGCATTGAAATTAGAAGTTACTCCAAGTATAGTAGGTGATGGAAATGTGCTTATGACTATTAAGGTAAATAATGACAGTGTCAAAGAGGGATCAGAGTCTGATGAACCTCCGGTAAGTAAAATGGAAATTGACACGAGGCTTTTAGTTGCAGATGGTGATATAGTAGTAATTGGTGGGATTAAAGAAAGCACAGTAAATCAAAATACTAACAAAGTTCCTGCGCTTGGTGATGTTCCTGTAATTGGCAATCTCTTTAAAGGCTCTACCAACTCTGATGACTTAAGTGAGCTATTAGTATTCATAGCACCAAGGGTATTATAAAATGATAAAAATCAGTAGAGAGTCTGAGGTTAACTTGATCAACGTTTTAATAGATCAAGACGTTATATCAGGAAAAGATTTACCAAATATTAAAAAACTATCCTCTGAGGGAGAGAAAACACAACTTGAAGCAGTGTTTGATTTAAATTTAACTGATGAGGACAAAATTTTAGATTTATTAGTAAAAGATCAAAATTTAGATGTTGTTGAATTAGATAATATGGAAATTACAGATGAAGTAAAAACTGTACTTCCTGCAAATTATATCAATATGAATTTTATTGCCCCTTTCAAGATTGAAGGCAAGGTTCTTCATATAGCTATTTCAGATATATCTAAACTAAGTTTAATGAGAAATTTAAAAACTATAACTAAAAAAGATATAGAATTACATGCAGCAAAAATTACTCAAATATCAAGACATATAGAAAAAATTTTAGAAGGCAATGAAACAACACTTAAAAGTATTAAAAAAGAAAACGCTAGAAAAGATAGAACTAAAACATTTGACTCTGATTTAGCTGAAGCAGGTGAAGTATTAGAAAATAAGCCCGAAGAAGATATTGAAGCTATAGAAAATGAGTCAGAGGTTATTAAATTTTCAACGGCTGTTGTTGCAGAGGCAATTAAAATGGGTGTATCAGATATTCATATTGAGCCATACAGATTTTCTTCAAGAGTAAGATATCGACTTGATGGAATTTTAGCTTCCCAAGACAAGTTTGCGAAATTTTTACATGATAATTATGGAGCTGTTGTAACTAGATTTAAAATTATGGGTAAATTAGATATTGCAGAGAGAAGACTTCCTCAAGACGGAGCAATTCCTTTTAAAATTGATGGTAAGGTTGTTGACTTACGTTTATCAATTTTACCTACTGCAAATAATGAGAGAATTGTAATGAGGATTTTAAATAAAGATGCAGGAGATATTAGTCTTGAGCAATTAAATTTTGAAGAAACAGATTTAAAAAATCTTAGAAAAGCAATTCATGGAACTCAAGGATTAGTTTTAGTTACAGGTCCAACAGGATCAGGAAAAACAACTACTCTTTATTCAATTTTAAAAGAAGTTTCAAAACCTCATCTAAATATTTTAACAGCAGAAGATCCTGTTGAGTATGAACTAGATGGAGTTGGGCAAGTTCAAGTTAAAGAGGACATTGGTTTTAGTTTTGCAACCGCACTTAGATCCTTTTTAAGACAAGATCCTGAAATTATTTTAGTTGGTGAGATGAGAGATAAAGAAACAGTGGATATAGGTTTGAAAGCTGCTCTTACTGGTCACTTAGTTTTTAGCACACTTCACACAAATGATGCACCAAGTACCATTACAAGGTTACAAAATATGGGTACACCAGATTATTTAATTAGTGCAGCAGTTACTCTTGTGTTAGCGCAAAGACTTGCAAGAAAAACTTGTATGGAATGTAGAGAAGCCGACCCTGACATTACCCCGAAAGCTTTAGCGGATTTTGGTTTTACAGTTGAGCAAGCCTCGAGAGCAAAAGTTCAAAGAGGAAAAGGGTGCCCGAAATGTAAAGACACAGGTTACAAAGGAAGAATGGGTATTTATGAAATCCTAAATGTCACTAAACCTATTAAAGAAGCTATTCTAAGAAAAGCAACAACGCCAGAACTTAAAAAAATTGCAACAGATGAAGGCTTTAGAACTATGCAAGACATGGGAAGAGAATTAATTTTAACTGGTGATTTAAATTTTAGAGAATTTGATAGAGTTATATCTGGAGATCAATAATGTCATCAGAAACATTTACATATAAAGGTATATCTGCAGGAAAATACGTCGAGGGAGATATTGAGGCTCTTAATCAAGAAGAAGCTTCATTTAAGCTTAAAGAGCAGAAAATAATAATAACCAATTTAGTTAAAACTAAGAAGAAAAAAGCTGAAAAAGAGAAGAAAAAAGGCTCTGGATTTTCATTTGGTAAGAAAAAAATTACACCTGCAGACGTAGTAATCTTTTCAAAACAATTTGCAACAATGGTTAAAGCAGGACTTCCAATTTTGAACGTACTTACTATGTTAAGAGATCAAATTGAACATCCAACAATGAAAGAGATTATTGAAGATATAAGAAAAAGTCTTGAAGACGGAATTACACTTTCAAAATGTTTTGAAAAATACCCTAAGATATTTGATAACATTTATATAAATCTTATAAAAGCAGGAGAAGCCAGCGGAAAACTTGATGTTTTCTTGCTTAAATTAGTAGACTCTTTGGAAAAAAGAGAAAAAGTTAAGAAAAAAATTAAAAGTGCATTAACTTATCCAGTTGTAATGTTTACAGTAGCCATCACAGTCATGGTGTTTATGTTAATAAAGGTTGTGCCAGTTTTTGCAGAAATGTACGATGGAATGGGTGTTGCATTACCTACACCAACTGCAGTTATTATGACCGCAAGTAACTTTATGAGAGGAGCAGGAGGACTTACTTTAGGAATAGTCACAATAATACTTTTTGTAATTTTTAAATATACGACAACAAAAATTCCAGCAGTTAGGTTTAGATGGCACCAACAAGTTTTAAAAATGCCGGTTTTTGGAGATATGATACTAAAATCTTTAATAGCAAGAATTGCTCTTATAATGGGTAACTTAAGTTCAGCAGGTGTTAATTTATTAGAGAGTATAGAAATTGCAAAACAAGTGAGTAATAATGATGTTGTTACCCAAGCATTAGAGAATGTAAAAAAAGGTGTTTTCTCAGGAGACACACTAACAAAGTTATTTTTAAAGGAACCAGTTTTTCCCCCAACTTTCAGTCAGTTAATCTCTGTAGGTGAACAAACAGGAAATCTTGATGAAATGTTTACTTCTGTATCAGCTTATTATGAGGAAGAATTTGATACATCTGTAGATAAT